>CAACWO010000154.1_pt1 | contig 11459 bp, 7 predicted proteins | sample 2275661 | NCBI WGS metagenome assembly CAACWO01 (sample SAMEA5312466, study PRJEB27640) | indoor metagenome | biome: indoor environment; feature: uncontrolled; material: polymer concrete tiles wood | place: Germany | collected 2014-07-07 | reverse complement strand
GCCAAGGCAAAAAATCCCGGCAGATCATCGATCTGCCGGGATTTCTCATGTTCAGCTTACTTGCCGAACCAGATACCAATTTCGCGTTCTGCTGACTCAACGGAGTCCGAACCGTGCACGAGGTTCTGCTGAACCTTCAGGCCCCAGTCGCGGCCGAAGTCGCCACGGATGGTGCCAGGTGCTGCGGCGGTTGGATCGGTGGTGCCAGCTAGCGAACGGAAGCCAGGAATTACGCCCTGTCCTTCAGCAACGATGGCTACAACAGGACCGGAGAGCATGAACTCAACCAGTGGCTCGTAGAATGGCTTGCCTTCGTGCTCTGCGTAGTGCTCGGCCAAAAGCTCGCGAGTAGCTTCCAGCTGCTGCAGCTTCACAATGGTGTAGCCCTTGGCTTCAATGCGGGCAAGGATCTGTCCGGTCAGGGCGCGCTTGACGCCATCTGGCTTGACCAAGATCAGTGTACGTTCAGTCATTTGACTACCTCTTCGTATCGTTGATGTATTTCTAGGTTATTAGGCTTGTTCGGGGTGCGCTTGGTCCCAAGCTTCTTGGGCTGCGGCGCGACGTCGATTCTCAGCGTCAATTTCTTCACCCTTGGATAGGGCGTACCACCAGCACAAGGCGAAGGCCGCGGCGAGGTAGAACATATCGACCAAGATAAATCCGCTGAGGAAAAAGACCAACTGCAAGACCCATCCGATGATGAATCCGATCTTCTTTCCGAGTAACGCACAGTTAAGAATGCACAGTAACGCGATGACGGCGCCAAGGCCGAGCACCACAGCAGGTTCTCCCCCACGCTTGAGACCAAATGCAGCCAAGGTGACAAATACTGCCAGCAGGGCTTCACAGACCAACACGGTGGAAGCAAACATCGTTTTTGTAGAACGTTGCTTCTTTTTCATACCAGGACGCCACTCGCGCTGTGCACGGGTGAGTTTGGCCATTACGATTCACTTCCCTTGAGCAACAATGAAATTTCGCCCACCAGTGTAATCGAACCGGTGACCAAGACGCCGCCGCCGAGATCTTCTCCAGCTTCAGCGCGACCCACCGACCATTCCACGGCATCTTCAAGATCTTCAGTGACGTGGATGTCTTCTTCAGGCCATCCAGCGTTCATGGCTAGGGTGGCCAGCTCACCGGCTGGGATGGCACGAGGCGAGGAAGACTGGGTGATGCAAAGGTCCTCAACCATGTCGCCGTACTCTTCACGCATGGTGTAGAGCATTGCTTCTGCGTCCTTTTCCTGCAGGATGCCAACCATGAGTACCAGTCGGGTGAACCCGTATGATTCCTTGATTGCATCTGCAGAAACGCGAATTCCCTCAGGATTGTGTCCAGCATCTACCAAGATGCTTGGTGCGCTACGTACCAATTCAAGGCGACCCGGACTGGAGGTCGCGGCAAAGCCTTGACGCACTAGATCCGCGTTCAGCTCGCGCTGGCCTCCCCCAAGGAACGCCTCAACAGCAGCAAGGGCCACGGTTGCGTTCTGTGCCTGGTGGGCACCAAGCAGTGGCAGGAAGATCTCATCGTAACGAGCAGCCTGTCCCTGAATGGAAATTAGCTGTCCACCCACACCAGACTTACGCTCCAAAAGCTTGAAGTCCAAGCTGTCAAAAGCTGCAGGAACTTCCAGCTCACGCGCACGGGCAAGCAATACGTCAGCGGCATCGGTAGGCTGCACCGAAGAAACTAGGTATCCGCCTGGCTTGAGGATCCCCACCTTCTCTTCAGCAATCAGCTCGGTGGTGTCCCCCAGCAGGTCGGTGTGATCCAGCGAGATAGGGGTGAAAACCGAGACATCGCCATCGGCAACATTGGTGGCATCGGTGATGCCGCCCAATCCAACCTCTAGCACCACAACGTCCACTGGTACCTCAGCAAAGATGGCAAAGGCCAAGATGGTGACCGCTTCAAAGTAGGTCAGCTTGTTTTCGCCGCGCTCGACAAGCTCAGCATCAACAAGTTCGATGAAGGGCAAGATCTCGTCCCAGACGCGAACGAAAGTTTCATCATCAACAGGATCCCCGTCAATGCTGATTCGCTCGGTGACGGAAATTAGGTGCGGCGAGGAATACCGCCCGGTGCGCAGGTCATGGGCACCGAGCAGTGACTCGATCATGCGTGCAGTCGAGGTTTTGCCGTTGGTACCGGTGATGTGAATGACCGGGCAAGACTTGTTTGGTTCGCCCAGGAACTCCATGGCACGGAACATCGGATCCATCCGAGGTTCCATCTTGTTTTCTGGAGCACGGGCCAGCAACTGGCCGTAAACCCGATTTAGTTCGCTCACTAGTTAGCCTCTGCTGTGGTGGTGTCGAGCTTCTGTACGCTTACGCTTTCAGCCTTGGCGTTTTCATCAACACGCAATTCAAGCTGCGCGGTGAGAGTTTCACCGGAGATCAATTCGCGGTTAGCTTCTAGCGCTGCGATGGTGGCCGCGTTAGCAGTGATCACCGTCTGGATGCGATCCGAAACCTGCAGGTCTGCATCCTTACGGGCAGACTGGATGGAACGAACCATGTCACGTGCGGTGCCTTCAGCAGCCAGCGCCTCGGTCACCTCGGTGTCCAATACCAAGAAGCCGCCGTCGATCACTGCGGCAGCGATATCGCCTTCTGCATCTACGACGGTATCCAAGGTGTATTCACCTTCAACAAGTTCCAGACCGCCAGCGGTCACCACGCCATCGGTCACTGACCAGTCACCGGACTTGGCGCCCTTGATGGCCTGCTGCACATTCTTGCCCAAGCGTGGACCGGCGGCACGAGCGTTGACTACCAGCTGCTGGCTGATGCCGTAGCTAGCTGCGTCGACACCTTCAGCGTCGATCAAGGTCACGGCTTTCAGGTTCAGTTCATCCTTGATGATCGAAGCGTAGGTACCGTCCAAACGTGCAGCACCAGCCAATACGATCTTCAGTTCTGCCAGTGGCAAACGCACACGCAGGTTTTTAGCCTTACGTAGTGAGGAGCCTACCGAGCAGATCCTGCGAGTGGTTTCCATGGTTTCCAGCGAGCTGGCATCCGTTGGGAACTCGTTGGCATCTGGCCAATCGGTCAAGTGCACCGAACGCTGACCGGTCAGTCCGCGGTAGATCTCTTCGCTGGCCAGAGGCAGCAGCGAAGCGGTGACCTTCACCAAGGTTTCCAGTGCGGTGTACAGGGTGTCGAAGGCCTGGGTATCTTCATCGAAGAAACGCTGGCGGCTTCGGCGTACGTACCAGTTGGTCAAGGTATCCATGTACTGGCGTACAGCTTCGGTGGCGTCAGAGACTTCGTAAGTGTCCAGAGCAACAGTGACATCACGAACGAGCTGGCCGGTCGCGGCGAGCATGTACTGATCCAGCGGGTCGGTGGAGCTGGTTGAGCGCTTAGCCTCGTAGCCGGCCCCGTTGTTCGCGGAGTTGGTGTAGAGGTTGAAGAAGTGCCAAACATTCCACAGTGGCAGCAGTACCTGACGCACGCCATCACGGATGCCCTGTTCGGTGACAACGAGGTTGCCGCCGCGCAGGATTGGGCTAGCCATCAGGAACCAGCGCATCGCATCGGAGCCATCGCGGTCTAGGACCTCGTTAACATCCGGGTAGTTGCGCAAGGACTTGGACATCTTTTGACCGTCTGAGCCCAACACGATGCCGTGGGAGATCACGTTGGTGTAGGCAGGGCGGTCAAAGAGCGCGGTGGAAAGCACGTGCATGGTGTAGAACCAGCCACGGGTCTGACCGATGTACTCAACGATGAAGTCAGCCGGGTGGTGTCCGGAATCAAACCAGTCTTGGTTGTTGAATGGGTAGTGAACTTGGGCGTATGGCATCGAACCGGAATCGAACCAGACATCCAGTACGTCTTCTACGCGCACCAGGGTGCCGCCTTCGGCGCAGCCTTCGTGAGCCTTGGTCAGCTCATCGATGAATGGGCGGTGTAGATCTGGCTGTCCTTCGTGGTTCAGTGGCAGGCGACCGAAGAAGTTCTTCAGTTCATCCAATGAGCCAAAGACTTCGCGGTGGGTGCATTCTGCTCCCGTGCATTCCCACACTGGGATAGGTGAACCCCAGTAGCGGTTGCGCGAGATGGACCAGTCTCGAGCGTTTTCCAGCCACTTGCCAAACTGGCCGTGCTTCACGTTGCCTGGGATCCAGTTGATCTGCTCGTTCAGCTCGACCATGCGGTCCTTGAACTTGGAGACCTCAACATACCAGGAAGAGATCGCACGGTAGATCAGCGGGGTACGGCAACGCCAGCAGTGTGGGTAGGAGTGCTCGTAGGAGGCCTGCTTGATCAGCTTGGCTTCATCCTTAAGCACGTTGGTGATGGTCTTGTTGGCGTCAAAGACCTGCACACCAACGATGTCAGCCAGCGGGCCGCCGGCAAAGACGGAGAGGAACTTGGCCCCTTCATCTACCGAGATGATGACAGGGATGCCGTTTTCTTCACAGACTTTCTGGTCATCTTCACCGTAGGCCGGAGCCTGGTGAACGATGCCGGTACCGTCAGCTACGGTGACGTAGTCGGCGGTGACAATCTGCCATGCGTTTTGTGTGCCGTACTTTTCGGTGTCGGTGTAGGTATCCCACAGTGGCTGGTAGCGTACGCCAGCAAGATCAGCACCAGCAAAGGTGGCGGTGATCGCAGCGGCAGCTTCCTTGGCATCCTCATAGCCCAGGTCCTTGGCGTAGGAGCCCAAAAGGTCCTTGGCCAGCAGGAATGGGCCCGCGGCGGCTGAAGCCTTAACTCCAGCTTCGCCTGCTGGAACGACAACATACTCGATCGATGGGTGCACTGCCAGTGCGGCGTTGGTTGGCAGGGTCCACGGGGTGGTCGTCCAGGCCAGTGCCTGCACACCAGCAAGAGCCTTGGAGGCTTCGGTTTCGCCGGCAAGGATGGTGAAACCAACGGTGACGGTCTGGTCCTGACGGTTCTTGTAAACGTCGTCGTCCATACGCAACTCGTGGTTGGACAGTGGGGTTTCGTCCTTCCAGCAGTACGGGAGCACGCGGAAGCCCTGATAGGTCAAGCCCTTGTCCGAGAGCTGCTTGAAAGCCCAGATAACCGACTCCATGAACTCAACGTTCAGGGTCTTGTAGTCGTTCTCAAAATCTACCCAGCGAGCCTGGCGGTTGACGTACTGCTTCCACTCGTCGGCGTACTTCATCACCGAGGTGCGGCAGGCATCGTTGAACTTATCGATGCCCATGGCTTCGATCTGCTTCTTGTCCGTCATGCCCAGCTGCTTCATGGCTTCCAGCTCGGCTGGCAGGCCGTGGGTATCCCAACCGAAGCGACGCTCAACGCGCTTGCCCCGCTGGGTCTGGTAGCGAGCTACAAGGTCTTTGACGTAGCCGGTAAGCAGGTGGCCGTAGTGTGGCAGACCATTGGCGAACGGAGGGCCATCGTAGAAGACGAATTCTTCACCCTCACGCTGATCAATGGAGGCCTGGAAAGTGTCGTCGTTCTTCCAGTATTCGAGGACGCGCTTCTCAAGTTCTGGGAATCGCGGTGAAGCCGGGGTCGAACCGGTTGGGTCAGTGGTGACCTTCGGGTAAAAGCTCATCGAATGGGCCGTCCTTCAAGCGTAGGGTCGATAATTCCTTGCCTACGAGGACGGCAGAAATGCCGCGGTACCACCCCGCTTATTCCTCACCTACTGGTGAAGAACCACTTGTCATCAGCTATGACGGGCTGGTCCCGTTCGGTTCTACTAGGTGGTGCTGGCAAGCCAGTACCGCCGTTCTTCCGAAGGCTCCCCGGTGATAGCCGGATCAATACCTGAGTAGTTCTATCCTACCGTGTCATTGTTGTGGTGAAAATTCCCCTGATCACCATGGCGTGAAGTGAGTTAAGGCTCACAACCAATAGCTAGTAAAACCCATTGCGCCACTTCCTACATTTTCAGAATAGCGCGTTGAGGGGGCCTTGCCGCAAGGCCCTACCCATGATTCATAATCAATAACTTCCCCTTTGAGCATCACCCACATCCGGGAGTCACCGTGCCAGAAAGAGCCATGAGCATCAGCTACTTTGAGATTTCCGAAAAATCATCCGACACCGAACCTTTCACCGCCCTCGACGAAGATCAGCAACGCTTAGATGAGATCGCCGCACGCGTAGAAGAACTGCGCAACGAAACCGTGCAGCGCATCGCCCGTCGCGGGAAAGACCACGCCGGCAACTTGCAACAATCCCTAGAACGCGACATTGAGCTCAACGAGTTAGGTCAAAGGCTTCGCCAGCTTGACCGCATGGGGCCCATTGCCTGCCTGGGGTTCATGCAAAACACGACTACCGGCGAGCGCCAGTACATCGGCCGCGTTGGGCTAAGCGATGCCGTAGGCAAGCAACTGATGCTCGATTGGCGCGCACCGGCTGCAGAACCATTTTTCGCAGCGACACATGAAAATCCTTGTGGCTTATCTCTACGCCGGCGTTATCGGTGGCGCCGTCAGGTCATCACCGATTTTTGGGATGAAGTGTTTGATTCATCGCTACTGTCCGAGCATCAAAAACTAGATGATCGCTCATCCTTCCTCGCTTCGCTCTCAAGCACTCGGACATCAAAGATGCAAGATGTCCTCTCAACCATTCAGACGGATCAAGACGCAATCATTCGCGCCAGCTCGAAAGGTGCACTGGTAGTTGATGGTGGGCCCGGAACCGGGAAAACCGTAGTCGCTCTTCACCGGGCGGCTTATTTGCTCTATGCGGATCCGCGCTTGCGCAGCCAAGGCGGCAAGATTTTGGTTGTCAGTCCACACGAAGCCTATTCAGCCTACGTCTCCGATATCCTGCCCAACCTTGGCGAGGAGGAAGTACAAATCTCAACGCTTTCGAACATAGTTTCGATTGAGGGTGAGGTGCTTGCCGAGACAGACCCGGACATCATTCGTATCAAGGCCAGTACCTCGATGCTCAATACTGTCCAGAGAGCGGTGAAGGTTTTCCAATTACCTCCGAATACCAGCTTGGAAATTCAACTCACTGACGGCCAAGTTACTCTTTCGCCTGAGCTGTGGCGCAACGCGGTATCGATGGTTGACTCCGCTACGCCTCATAACGAAGCAAGAGTTCAACTACGCGAGGCACTGATTGAACTGCTTCTGCCACACCTAGCCAGCGAAGCATCATTGCACCAGACCCTGCGCCATGAGCTCGAAAGAAATACCGACCTCGCTGCCCACCTCAATGAGTACTGGCCACTACTAGATCCAATGAATCTGTTGCGCAGCCTGTATACGACACCAGCGCTGCTGCGCTATAGCGGTGTAGAGCTGGGCGATGACGACATCAAGAAGTTACTCGCCGCTCCCTCAACACGTTCGTGGACCAATGCCGATATTCCGCTGATCGACTTGTCTCGCTCGCTGATCGGTGATCCCGCCAACGAATCAAAGCGGCAGCGCCGTGAAGCGACGGTGCGGGCAGAACGTCAACAGTGGAAAAGTGTGATCAGTGATTTAGTGCAGTCCGCTGACGATAAAGAGGACTTGAGTTCTCAATTGATCCACGAAGATCTTCAAGAGCAACTACTGAACCAACATCTTGAAGCCGACTCCGAAACGGAAATTTTCGATGGACCCTACTCACATGTCGTGATTGATGAAGCACAAGATCTGACTGACGTCCAGTGGGCTATGGTCTTGCGCCGATGCCCCTCGGGCAGTTTAACGATTGTTGGAGATCGGGCCCAGGCATCAAGAGGCTTCACCGGTTCGTGGGAGGAACGCCTGAGTCATCTCGGGATCAGAGATGCCACGGTCTCGCAGCTACGGGTGAATTACCGTAGCACCGCACAAATCATGGAAGTTGCTGCCACGCAGATACACAGTCAGATGCCCGATGCCAACGTTCCTGACTCCCTGAGATCTGATGGAGAGTCGGTTCGCTTCGCCAGCCCAACACAGCTGACGTCGATTCTTGAGCAATGGCTGGCCAATCATCCAGAAGGTACAGCAGCTGTTATCGGCCACCCTGCCTACATTGCATCCAACCGGGTTAGCTCGCTTTCGCCAGAAAATGCCAAGGGCCTTGAATTCGATTTTGTGGCTGTCTACAAACCCGAAAACTTTGGCACCGGTCTATCGGGCGCAGTTCGGCGGTACGTTTCGATGACCCGGGCAACTGCCCAGTTGGTAGTGCTCACAGACCAGTAGTCAGCCACAGCTTTAGTAGGCTGGCATTCATGAGTACTAATGAGCCACAACGACTGGACCTAGAGATCCAGCAGCATTCCTTGGCATCGCCAAGGGTGCTGTTGTGGGGTCAGCATCTAGTCACGGCCATACTGCTGGTGATTGCGATGCTGCGACAAGTCTCAACGCCAGAGCATCTTTGGGCGGCCGTCCTGGTCTCGGTACTTTTTGCTTGCTGGTACGCCATGGGGTTCATTCCATTAACCAACAACAAGATCATCAACAGGCCCGCTTGGTGGTTAGCAATCCTGCTGACCATTTGGATAGTCAGCCTGTTTGTCTCTGCAGAATTCATGTGGCTAGCTTTTAGCCTCTGGCTCCTGCTGGGACACCAGCTTCCATTTGTACCGTCCATACTGTGGTCCGTTGTGGTCTACGCATTCACATTGATCGCACCCTTTCTACACCACGGGGAACTCAGCGTTGCCGCGGCGGCGGGCCCACTGGTCGGTGGCCTTTTCGCTTGGGGCATCTCGCGTGGTTACTTACAGATGGAACGCGATGCGCAGGAGCGCACCTCATTGGTCAACTCCCTGATGCGTGCTCAAGAAGAGACATCAGCCTTACAAGAGGAGCTGGCCCGTTCGCAGCATGAAGCAGGCATAGCAGCCGAGCGTACTCGGCTGGCCCGAGAAATCCATGACACCATTGCTCAGCAGCTTTCCTCTATCGGGTTACATGCAAAAGCCGCAAGCGCTGCAAGCAACCTCGATGCTGCCAACGAGGCTTTGGAACGGATCGACCATCTCTCCGGGCAGTCCCTGACAGACCTCCGCAGAATCATCGCCGCGCTGGCTCCAGCAGAACTTGATTCCCAAGCGCTCGCCGGAGCCCTCTCCCGCATCCTTGATGACTTCGCAACAGATTCCGGGGTGAAGAGCAGAGTAGATATTGAGCCTGGTTTACCCCTGCTCGATCCAAGCCTGCAGATTGCCCTGCTTCGTACCGCGCAGTCAGCCCTGTCCAACGTTCGACGCCATGCACAGGCCACCACTGTGGTGCTCAGCTTGAGCTACAGTGACGACGAAGTACGCCTAGACATCGTCGATGATGGGCGCGGCTTCACCCCACCGACTGGCAAACTGCAACACAATACGCCCGTAGGTGGCTTCGGGCTGACCGCCATGAACCGTCGGCTTAATGAACTTGGCGGAGGATTGGACGTAGAGAGCGCCATTGGCGAGGGTACTGCCCTCTGCGCTCACCTTCCACTGCACTTTGCAAAGGACAACTCATGATCAAGATCCTGCTCGTTGATGACCACCCGATTATTCGCACTGGCCTACGCGCATTGTTTGATAATTATGCGGATATCCACGTTGTCGGCGAGGTCTCCACCGGCGAGCAAGCCGTGGGCTTCGTCAAAGACACGGCGGTTGATGTGGTGCTGTGCGACCTGCGTTTAGGCGCCGGCATGAATGGTGCACAAACTACCGCTGCCATCCGTAAACTTCCCAAGGCTCCGCAAGTATTGATCTTGACGACCTTTGATAAAGATTCAGAGATATTAGCTTGTATTGAAGCTGGGGCCTGCGGTTATCTGCTCAAAGACGTCAGCGCTCAGACCATCGTCGAGTCCCTTCGACAAGCCGCTGCCGGTCACATGGTGCTAGCCCCAGAAATGACGCTGCGTGTTGTTGAAGGGATGCGCCGACCCAAAGTGGAACTCACTGCTCGTGAACGCGACGTGCTTTTACAACTCGCTACCGGTGCGGGCAATAAACAGATCGCCAAAGCGCTCTTTGTTTCCGAAGCTACGGTCAAAACGCATTTGGTTCACATCTTCGACAAGCTCCAGGCAACCACACGAACCGACGCAATCAATAAGGCTAAGGACCACGGTCTGCTCTAGTTCGCCCCTGGGCCAGAACAACACGCCAATGCCCGTCTCAACCTTTCGGTTGATCTTTTATTCAGCTCATTCCACGATGGATCGAACGGCAAATTCTCGTTAACTGGAACTATGAAAGTTTCAGTTATATCTCGGGTTGCTCAGTCATTGACCAGCCGCCGCGGCGCCCGCATATGGGTCGGCGCAATAATCGCTTGTATCGCCATTCTTTTTGGAGCGCTCAGCAGTCTTGAAGCTCCAGCCCGTTCCGAAAGTTCCTTAGTAGACGGCTCAGACTCGGCCAAAGTTCAACAGATCTTGGACGAGAACACCACCGCTAACAACACCACCGCCCTTTTGGTCGCCACGAAGGCTGATAGCTCCGCTCTCACCAATCAAGACAAGAGCGCCCTAGACGGCCAGAGCAAGGCACTGTCCGAGGGTGCAAAGGTTACTAGTGGCCGCCTCTTGTTCAGTGACGATGAGCAAGCAGCGATGCTCCCGCTTTCCTGGAGCACGGTGTCTACCGAGGCAGATAAACAAACACTGCAGGATATCCGTGATTGGATTCAACAAAATCCCGTTCAGGGTCTTGATCTGCGAGTCACTGGTTCCACCGCCTTCGCAGTAGACATCACCAACGCGTTCGCAGGGGCCGATTTCACCTTGCTGGCAGTCACCGTAAGCATCGTTGCTGTGCTGCTCATCCTCACCTACCGCTCGCCTGTGCTGTGGTTGCTTCCACTAGCCGTCGTAGGCATAGCCGACCGTAGCGCCTCACTGGTAGCTAATCTGTTGGGCAACCTCTGGGGCTTAAGCTTCGACTCAGGCGTGCTCAGTGTCCTAGTCTTCGGTGCAGGTACCAACTACGCTCTGTTGTTGATCTCGCGCTACCGCGACGAACTGCACAAGACCGAAGACCATCGCCAGGCACTGAGCAAGGCATGGACTTCCAGCCTCGTAGCCATCCTGACTTCAAACCTCACCGTCGTCGTTGCGCTATTGACCCTCGGCCTAGCCGTCATGGACGACACTCGTGGACTAGGTATTGTCTGCGCGGCCGGACTATTGATCGCTGCAATCTTTGTTCTATTACTTCTGCCTCCCGTACTTGCAATGAGCGGACGCAAAGCCTTCTGGCCATTGATCCCTCGCCCCGGAACAGAAATCAAAAAAGAGAATTTCTTCGGACGTGCAGCACGAGTAGTAATGCTTCGTCCCGGACTGAACCTGACTGCCTTGGTAGTTCTCTTGCTGGTACTTGCTAGCGCGCTGGCCGGAACTCGAATCGGTTTGTCACAGACTGAACAATTCCGTACGCCAACTCAGTCGACTACTGCGATGGAACAGCTCTCGGCTCATTTCCCGGCCGGCGAAGCCCAACCAATTACGGTCCTTGCTCATGCAGATCAAGTTGATGCGCTGAACAGTCAG
>CAACWO010000124.1_pt1 | contig 11821 bp, 10 predicted proteins | sample 2275661 | NCBI WGS metagenome assembly CAACWO01 (sample SAMEA5312466, study PRJEB27640) | indoor metagenome | biome: indoor environment; feature: uncontrolled; material: polymer concrete tiles wood | place: Germany | collected 2014-07-07 | reverse complement strand
ACCATGATCATGTCAGCGCCCTCGGCGATGTCCAGCTCTGCCTCGATGACGGCTTCGCTTCGGTTGGCGCTGTCCATCTGGTAAGTACGGCGATCACCAACCAGCTGGGAGTCTACGGCTTCACGGAATGGACCGTAAAAAGCGCTGGCGTACTTGGCGCTGTAAGCCAACAGTGCGATGTCCTGGCGTCCGGCTAGATCAAGGGCCTGGCGGATCACACCGATCTGACCGTCCATCATGCCCGATGGAGCCAGAATGTGGGCACCAGCCTCGGCCTGGGCCAAGGCCATCTGCGCGTAAATGTCCAACGTTGCATCGTTGTCCACCTGCCCATTGGCGTCAAGGACACCGCAGTGGCCGTGCGAGGTGAACTCATCTAGGCACACATCGGACATGACCAATAGTTCGTCGCCAACCTCGGCGCGGACCGCAGCAATACCCTGATTCAAGATCCCCTGTGGGTCGATTCCGGCAGATCCGGTTTCGTCGCGTTCTTCAGGGATGCCAAAGAGCATAATTCCACCCAGGCCGCGTTCTGCCGCGTCATTGGCAGCAGCCTTCAGCGAGTCCATGGAGTGCTGAACAACGCCGGGCATGGAGCTGATTTCGTTTGGCTTGCTAAATCCTTCACGAACGAAGGCTGGCAAAATCAGCTGTCGAGCGGACAGCTCATTTTCAGCCACCAAACGGCGCATGGCTGGATTCTGCCGCAATCGGCGAGGACGGTGCTCAGGGAAACCCATAGCTCTACTTTCTGTCTTGACTACTTACTATCTGCAGCTTCGGTCGTACCGTTGAGCAGCAGCAAATCTTTGGCCGCGTCGGCTAGGCCACGCGGGGTCGGCTGGGTGGCGATCGCATGCACCGGGATGGATGCTCGGGCCATAGCCTTGGCCGTGGGCTGACCGATGGCAATGGTTCGCATCCTTTGCGGCAGCGGGCCAGCAACAAGTTCTGCGAAGCGTTTTGCCACCGAGGGAGCCGAGAAAACGACCAGATCCATCAGTTCCAGTTTCTCACTGATCGCCTCAGCCTGCAGAATATTCAGCGACTGGGTAGGCACCGATGAATCTACCGGTACTCCCCCGCTGCCCGCGGCGACGCTGCGGTAGGCTTCAAATTCATCCACGCTCACTGGTAGCAAGGCAAGCGCGTCCGCCAAGGTGGGGCTGGCCAAGTCCCCATGCGGGTAGCACAGGTGTGCATCAGTTTCAGGCTGCCATTCGTCTCGCATCCCTGCCGCTGACTGCAGTGTGGGCTGAAAATCTACTTCTCGCCCCCAGAGCTCGCTAATGGCAAGGCTGGTTTTTTCACCCACCGAAGCGATACGCAGACTTGCCGGTAAGCGCTGCTCCCCGATCAATTGATCAACAACTCGCACCGTATTCAGGCTGGTAACAACCAACCACTGATACTTACCGGCAAGCAGTTGCTCGCTCATGCGCACTAGCTCCGTACGATCTGTTGGCCAGATAGTATCGATCAGCTGGGCACACCACGAAGCGATACCCAGCTGGTCAAATTCCTGCACCGTAGCTTCGGCTCGTGCCGGGTTACGCAGGATTAGGGCGTGATAGGTCATGAGCGGGTGTTCAGGCCAAACCGGCAACGACGGCAGCGCCGTCAGCAATCATGGATTCGGCCAGGTCTCGGCCAAGCTGCACAGCGGAGTTGATGGAGTCGGCGGAAGTACGAGCGCTACGGCGCATCACTTCAGATCCATCGGGGTTGCAGGCCACCGCTTCGAGCACCAGCTCGGCACCATCCACCTGCGCCAGCGCGCCAATGGGTGCGGCGCATCCTGCTTCTAGCGTGGAAAGCAAGGAACGTTCGGCGACAACCTGCATTCGGGTATGAAGATCATCAAATGATTCCAGGGCCTGATCCAAGGCTTGGTGGCCGCTACCGGTGGTACGCACTTCCAGTGCCAAAGCACCCTGGCCCGGGGCAGGCAACATGATCGAGGGATCTAGGTACTCGGTGATGTAGCTTTCCAGCCCGAGTCGACGCATTCCGGCGGCGGCCAAAATGACCGCATCCAAATCACCCTGGGTGCTTCGGCCAACGCTGCCGTCATCCAAGGTCTCGCCGATGCCTTTGACCCGACCCAAACGGGTAGGGACGTTACCGCGGATATCAACAATCTGCAGGTCGCTACGGTAGGCCAAGAGCTGGGCTGCTCGGCGTGGAGAACCGGTGCCTACCTTGGCGCCCTGCGGCAAATCATCCAAGCCCAGTGAGTCATGGGAGCACAGTGCGTCTCGAACATCTTCACGGGCCGGGATGCAGGCCAGAACCAAGCCTTCAGGTTGCGCTGTCGGCAAGTCCTTGAGTGAGTGGACGGCTAGGTCGCATCCGGAATCCAGTAGACGTTGGCGCAAAGCGGCGGCAAAGACGCCGGTACCACCAAGGGTTGCCAGCGATCCGGTCACTACGTCACCCTCGGTTTTCACCAGAACGGTCTGCACTTCAAGACCAGAAATTTCGGCGAGCTTCTGCGCAGCCCAACCGGTCTGGGTGGTGGCCAACGCACTACCGCGAGTACCTACTCGGAACGATTCGCTCATGATTGTGGCACTCCAACTTCAGAGTCAACGGCGGCAATAGTTGGCCGCAGCGTTCCGTCCAAGGCCCGCTTTTCGCAGCAGCCTGGGCGGCAGACATCAAACCATGGACCGCCCTGAACCACCGAGGCACGACCAGCCCGGCGTGCCTTGCCATCTTCGCCGAGCAGACGCTCTTCAATCAGGTCAACCAAACCGGAAACAAAAGGTTGCTGGGTACCCGGGGTGGCCACACGATCAAAGGCCAGACCCAGCTGAGCGCAGGTGTCCTTGGCTTCGGTATCTAGATCCCAAAGCACTTCCATATGATCAGAGATAAACCCGATCGGTACAACAACAACACCGCCGACACCGGCAGCAGCATCCTCTTCCAGTGCGTCATTGATATCCGGTTCCAGCCACGGCATGTGCGGCGCACCCGAACGAGACTGGTACACCAACGAGTAGTCCAATCCCTTGGCTTCTTCAACCTGGGAAAGAATGTACTGCGCGACGGCCCGGTGCTGCGCGGTGTAGAGATTTTCGCTGTTTGCTTCGCGAATTTCTTTCGGACCAGCAGCCTGCGCATCCCCCATCGGAATGGAGTGGGTGACAAAAACGATCTTCACTGGCTTGTCAGTTTTTCCAGCCTCAGCAAGCTGGGCCTGAACCTTAGCCAAAGAAATCCGCAAGCTCTGAACAAAAGGCTCAACAAAAGCGGGAGTATCAAAGAACTGACGGATCTTATCAACTTCAACCACGCCGTCTAGGCCCGTGGCCAGCAGCCCCATGCCAAGGTCTTCGCGGTACTGTCGGCAGGCCGAGTACCCTGAGTAGGCGCCGGTGCCGAGCATCAGAACTTTGCGGTGACCATCGTCGGCCAGCTGTTGCAAGGTGTCGTTTACAAACGGGTGCCAGTTACGGTTACCCCAGTACACCGGCAGGTTGATGCCACGGGATGCCAGCTCGGCTTCCAGCGCGGCCTTCAACTCACGGTTTTGTCCGTTGATCGGTGAGACACCACCATTTTTGCGGTAGTGAACTGCCACCTCTTCAAGGCGTTCATCCGGGATACCTCGGCCTCCGGTGACGTTGCGCAAAAATGGCAGCACATCGTCTTGGCCTTCTGGCCCACCAAAGGAGGCGAGTAGCAAAGCATCATACGCTTTAGGAATCATCTGACCGTTCTGGTCGAATCCCTGGCGCGGATCAAAACTCTGGCTCACTTTAATACCTCAAGCACGTCGGCAGCAGAGATCTTCCGTCCGGTGTAGAACGGGGTTTCTTCACGTACGTGGTGACGGGCTTCGGTGTAGCGCAGGTGACGCATCATATCGACAAGGTCGATCATGTCATCGGCTTCGAGGCAAATCTGCCACTCGTAGTCACCGAAGGAGAACGCAGCGACGGTGTTGGCCAGAACGTTAGGGAATTCGCGGCCTAGGATGCCGTGGTCACGAAGCATTTTGCCACGTTCGGCTGGGTCCATGGTGTACCAGTCGGTGGAACGAACAAACGGGTAAACCGTCATCCATTCCTTGGCGCGGATGCCGCGGGCGAAAGCTGGAGAGTGGTTCTTAGCAAATTCTGCTTCGCGGTGCACAGCCATGGTGGAGTACACAATTTTTGTGCCTTCCAGCAGCGCGGAGCGACGGATCTTGCGCAGCGAAGCCTGAAGCAGCTCGGCAGATGGGCCGTGGACCCACACCATGATGTCAGCGTCTTCGCGCATGGCCGAGACGTCGTAGATGCCTCGCACGATGGCACCTTCGGTGGCCAGCTCTGCGATCAGCGCATCAAACTCGGTTGCTGCGCCTTCGCTGCGCTCAACGATTTCGGAACGCTTAAAGATGGTCCAGAGCGTGTAGAAGAAAGTTGGGTTTTCTCCCGCATTCGTGCGTTCGTTCATGACGGGCGAATTGTGCTCGGGTGCGTTGCTCACGTGATGTTCTCCTTGTTCTGCGGATCTTTTCATGGATGATGAATCCAAAATTCTTGCTGAAGTCTTAGCGGGCGCTGATGGCCACCGCGCGGCGTGCTTGAGAGATCACTCGGGCTAGGCCCGTACCGGAAATCCAGGCACCAACCACATCAAGCCCGACCAATGGTGCCAGCGCTTGTTCAAGGTCGACTCGACGCTGCACTGCGGCTTCACCTTGCAAAGGCACCATGTCGCTGAAGCGCGAGACGAAACTTCCTAAGACATCATCCCGATGCAATTGAACACCGAGAATCTTTGAAGCGTCTTTGATAGCTAACTCGATCAATGCTTCGTCATTGCCGGATTCAACCACTGGCTCAGACTCACCGATACGACCGAAGGACAGTCGAACCACGTGGGTTCCAGGGCCAGCTTCATTTGCGAGCCAAGGCCACTTCGCAGTGGAATGGGTCAGCGCTTTGGCGGTCAGTGGAGCGTTCTTATTGACCAGCACTCCCGAACCACGCGGTGCATCATCCAGTTCAGGCTTGTCCACCACCAAAATTGCTAGCGCAATGGAATTGGACGTGTCCTCAGCACTAATTTGTGCCTCGGAAGCCAGCAGCGGGTTAATCAGCTCTAAGGCAGGTGCAGCCGGTGTGGCAATGACGACCCGCTCTGCCTGAATTTCTTGGCCAAGGCTAGTTACCGTATAGGGGATCTGGGCATGAGCGTCGTAACTGACGGCAGTGACTGGCGAATTACGAACCAGCGTTGCCCCGGAGTCTTCTAGTTGCTTCACGAGTGACTCAACGAGGGTAAACATTCCACCCTCAAGTCCGCCCACGCGTGAACCTGCAGGAGCTGAAGCCTGCAATTTAGCTACCGCGCGGGCCAACGATCCGGTTTCCTGCATCGCTTGGCGCAGGCCAGGGGCGGCAGCGTCAATAGAGATCTGAGCCGGGTCGGTGGAGTACACGCCATTAATCACCGGCGAGACCAGCAGGTCCAAAACCGCTTGCCCCATACGGGTGCGCACTACTTCAGCCACTGAAAGTTTTTGGGTAGCCCACTTTTTGCTCATTGGCGTGATCAGGTCAGCAGCCGCACGGACTGTGCCGGCGCGACCAATAATGTTGCGCACAGCATCGGTGCGTACATCCGCAGGGATGCCAAGTAGGGCAGTGGCAGGCATTGGGTGTGCCACGATCTCTTGCTCGTCCCCCTGAATCAACCAGGCTGACTGGCCCGAGGTCTGAGCGATTTTTTCACTCAGGTCCAATTCATCTAGGTAGGCGGCAACCGTACCCTGACGTACCGCAAAGGATTCTGCGCCGGCATCAATTTTCAGTCCGGCTACGTCGGTGGTTCGCATGCTGCCGCCAAAGCTGTCATTGGCTTCTAAGACGGTGACTGCGTATCCGGTTTGACGAAGATCTCGGGCAGCGACCAGGCCTGCGATGCCACCGCCGATAACTACCGCGTGTGCTGCCTTCGGCTTAGCCTCATCGGTGGCAGTGCGTTTGTTATGTCGGGTTTCATTGGCTTTGCGTACTTTTTCTAGCAACCGCAAAGCGTGGGCAGGCGACTGCGAAGAGATCTCTGAACGCTCTACAGAAGCTGGCGATGATTCCTTGCTCACGTACTTAGCACCTTCTACCTTCACACATTGAAGCGGTTGCCTTGGACCGGGATTACGCACAAGCCCAAGGCACTACTCCCAGCTTAGACCCGTTGAATTACAGCGAGTGAATGAGCTCTACCACTTTGCTCAGCACAGTTGGATCCGTAGTTGGCGGAACACCATGGCCCAGGTTCACTACGTGTCCACGGGCCTGCTTTCCAGCTTCAACAACTTCACGCACGTGCGCTTCAAGCACTTCCCATGGAGCGGTCAGCAGTGCAGGGTCGATATTGCCCTGAACCGAAACGCCTTGGCCCAACCGTTCGATCGCGGTATCCAGTGGAATGCGGTAATCCACGCCCACGGTGTCAACGCCAATATCGCGCATAGCGCTTAGCAGTTCCCCGGTGCCGGTGCCGAAGTGAATCAATGGCACACCCAAGTCACGAACGAAATCCAAAGCCTGCGACGAATAAGGCGCGACGAACTTTTCATAGTCAGGCAATGACAAGGAACCTGCCCACGAATCAAATAGCTGAGCCGCAGAAGCCCCGGCTTCAACCTGTGCACGCAAGAACTTGCCTGAAGCGTCGGCAGCCCAACGCATGAGTCCTTCCCACACTTCTGGTTCTGAATGCATCATGGTGCGTGGACCCAAGTGGTCGCGGCTTGGCTTGCCTTCAACCATGTAGGCGGCCACGGTAAATGGTGCGCCGGCAAAACCGATCAATGGCGTGGAGCCTAATTCAGCAACGGTCAGGCGCACAGCTTCACGAATTGGTTCCAAGGACTCTTCGGTGAGTTCTGGAAGTGCTGCGACCTGTTCCGCGGTGCGGATAGGAGTATCTAGTACCGGGCCAACGCCTGGCACGATGTCTACACCGATTCCAGCCAAGCGCAGTGGGATGACAATATCGGAGAAGAAGATTCCGGCGTCAACCTTGTGTCGGCGTACCGGTTGCAGGGTGATTTCGCTGGCCATTGCTGGGTCCAGGCATGAATCAAGCATGCTCACGCCTTCACGCAACTTCAGGTATTCCGGCAGGGAACGCCCCGCTTGGCGCATGAACCACACTGGATGGTGCGACGGAGTTTTGCCCGTCAAAGCTTGGATCAAAGCGGAATCTTGGGTACGTCCATCGAGCATCGGATGGTTCTGCGACAGGGTCATACTCTAATTCTGCCAAGTCTTGAGATTAAAGCCCATTCGGGAGGTCCGCAAGCAGCCGAAGGTGAGCAACCTAACCCACCCAAAGGGCCCGATTTAGGCACGCCTGCGTTGTTTGCTCGGTCGTTCCGTCCTATTCTGGGGACACTGTGGTTTTCTTATCTCTTGTCGCTTCGCATTCGCAGCTCGATCTTGAGACCGTCGCGCAAATTAGCGCTTCGGCCGACGGGCTGGCAGCTGCCTCCGTTAACGGTTCGGCGGCCATCAATGGTGCCGTCGTTCTCGCAACCTGCAACCGTTTCGAGGTGTATGCGGACGTATCCCACGTGGATGACGCCACCGATCACCTGGTGAACGCACTGGCAGAAAGCACTAGCCTCTCCCCCGACTTCTTGGCCCGCCACCTGACCAGCTTGGAAGGTGAACCGGTCATTGAGCACCTCTTCTCCGTGGGCGCTGGCTTGGACTCGGCCGTTGTTGGCGAACGCGAAATCGCCGGCCAGGTGCGTCGAGCGCTGACCCAAGCGCAAACCGAAAAGACCACCACAAGCAACCTCAACCGCTTGTTCCAGAACGCAACCCGAGCAGCCAAGGATGTCGGCTCGAATACGGATCTGGGAACTCAGGGCAAGTCCGTAGTATCGGTGGCACTGGATCTAGCTGAAGAGCTGATGTCCGGAGATCGCGATTGGTCCGAACAGGACGTTGTGCTTTTCGGCACCGGTTCATACGCCGGAGCAACCATGGCTCTACTGAAGGAACGTGGCGTTAAGCGCGTTTCTGTTTACTCGCATTCGGGCCGTGCCGCTGACTTCACGGCTAAGCGTGGAGGATTCCCGCTCAGCGATGAACTTCTGCCCCAGGCACTGCGTGAAGCCGACGTGATTGTTGGTTGTTCCGGTGGCGGACACCAGATCTCGCGTGCAGAGCTAGAAACATTACGTGTGAAAAACCATCCGTTGATCGCTATCGACATGGCTCTAACTCATGACTTTGATCCAACTTTGGTTGAGCTGGCAGACGCAGAACTGATTACCCTTGAATCGGTCCGCATGGCTGCTCCCACCGAGCAGGCTATGGCTGTACACGCCGCTAGTCGCATCGTAAAGAAAGCCACGACCGAATTTGCTACAGCTCAGCGTGAGCGTGAAGCAGATTTCGCGATTGTGGCCCTGCGCCAGCACACCAAGGCCGTCCTTGATCAGGAAATCGCCAAGGTTCGCGCACAGCATGGTTGTACTGCAGCTGCTGAAGAAGTAGAGATGGCAATGCGTCGTATGGTCCGCCAGCTTCTGCATGTTCCGACCGTACGAGCCCGCGAATTAGCTGGCGAAGGACGCACCGACGAATACGTCTCAGCGTTGGAGACCCTGTACGGATTAGAGCTATCCGAGCCACAGGTTAGTCCACTGGCTGAGGTACCGCCGGTCCGAAGTACCGCGAGCCCGGTTGCGAGTTGCCCGGTCACCGAAGAATCAAAATCCGCATAATTAATCCTCGTTTCTTGATTTACAGTTCTGCATTCCAAGTCAAAGCATGGAATACTACTTCCAAGTAGATCACTGCGCTCAATTTCCAGATTGAATCGGCGGTGCATCGCGCAGCAGCTGGAAAGGCCGGATTCGACATGACGGAACTTGAAAATAGCAAAGGTGCCCGCTCCCAGCGGATGCCCCGTGAAGCACGGCGCCGACAGCTATTGCAGGCCGCCCATCAAGTTTTTGTTGCCCACGGTTACCATGGCGCTTCCATGGACGAAATCGCTGAAGTGGCACTCGTATCCAAACCAGTGCTGTACCAACACTTCCCCGGTAAGCGCGAGCTCTACCTAGCTTTGTTGGATTCTCACTTAGCCGACTTCAGCAAGAAGCTCGAAGAAGCCATCAGCTCCACCACCGATAACCGTCAGCGCGTGTTTGCCACCATCAACACGTACTACAGCTACATCAAGGGCGAATCTCAGGCCTACCGTCTCATTTTTGAATCCGATGTATTGTCTGATCAGCTGATTGCCGGACGTATCGAACGCTTCAACAATAAGCTCGCTGCGTCTATCGCCCGCGTTGTTGTGCAGGACACCGACATGAGCGAGGCTGAAGGCCTGCTTGCCGGTCGAGCCCTGGCTGGCCTATCGCAAGTTTCTGCTCGTTATTGGGCTTCCACCGATGATGCGGTGGACCAAGAAACCGCCGTAGATCTCATCTCGCGTTTAGCTTGGCGCGGAATTTCACAGTTCCCCAAAGAAAACTAGCTAAATTAGTCTTCAGAGGACCCATACGGGACACCTAAATCGTTTGAGAGGATCAGCGACAATCATGGAAATCCGCATTGGCATTCAGAATGTAGCCCGCGAAGTTGTACTTGAATCCGAGCTCAGCAACGCAGAAGTGAACGAGCAGGTCGCTAAGGCCATCGCCGATGGCACCGTCTTGGCACTTAAGGATCCAAAGGGCCGCGAGGTTTTGCTGCCTTCTGCTGGCATCGCTTACGTTGAGATCGGCCCAGAAGAAGTTCGCCGCGTCGGCTTCGGTCAGTAGAACACAAATTATTCAAGGCGCTTGACGCCTGTCGAAGAATGGCTGGTTTCCCGTTGACGGGACACCGGCCATTTTTTTCGAAATAGTGTCTTAGTTCACTGTGTTGTGATAATGCTAAGGGGTGACTCAACCACGTATCCGCAGCCCACGTCCAGTACCGACCAAAGACTTGGCCGAGCTGTTGCTCGGAATTGAAACCGAGTTTGAAGTTCCCGCGCCCTTTGATCAGCAGACACTCACTGCAGCCGAGACGGCCGTGGCCGACTTGGAACTGCCAGAGCGCGACGCCACCGACATGCCATTTTTCACCATCGACCCCGAAGGTGCCACGGATCTAGACCAGGCAATGTATCTGGAAAAGAACGAAGCTGGCTACGTGGTGAACTATGCCATCGCGGATGTACCGGCGTTTGTTAAATTGGGCAGCAAGCTCGATGAGGTAGCACGCCAACGTGGACAGACTTACTATCTTCCTCACCGTAAGATCTCTTTGCATCCACCATTGATCTCTGAAGATCAAGGCTCATTATTACCTGATCAGGTTCGCCCCGCCTTCCACTGGAGAATAACCCTTGATACTCAGGGCGCGCTTGGCGAGATTGAGCTGAGCCGGGTACGCATCAGATCCCGCGCGCAGTTGGACTACGTTTCCGCCCAAAAGAGCCTCGACGAATCTTCCGGGAACGAACAGCTAGAGTTACTGGCCGAAATTGGCGCCCTGCGCACCAAGCAGGAACAGCTACGCGGCGGCGCATCACTGACCCTGCCTGATCAAGAAGTCGAGGCGACGGACGATGGCTACAAGCTGGTGAGCCGAGTTCCTCTGCCTTTGGAAGATCACAACGCCCAGATCTCCTTGTTGACTGGCATTGCCGCAGCCCGGCTGATGCTCGATGCCGGCGTCGGAATCCTTCGCACCATGTCTGCCCCCGAGGACAAAGCGTTAGCGGACTTCCGCACACAAACCCAGCTCCTAGGTCATCCATGGGATCAGAGCATCAGCTATGGCCAATACCTGCACACCCTAGATGTCAGCGACCCACAACAACTGGTGATTATGCACCGCGCAGCATCACTGTTCCGTGGGGCCGACTACCAAGTTATTAATGGTCAGCCCGAAACCGACCTCGTTCAGGCCGCTTTGGCTGCGCCCTACGCACATACCACCGCACCGCTGCGACGCTTGGTGGACCGCTTTGTACTGCTCACCTGCAGCTTGCTGACCTCAAATCAGAGCATTCCTGATGAGCTGAAAACCGCTCTGGACCAGCTTCCAGAACTGATGCAATCAAGCTCCGCTTCGGCCAACAAGGTCAACAAGGCTGCGCTGGATCTGATGGAAGCAGTACTTCTACAAAACCGTATTGGAGAAGAATTCCAAGCCATCGTGGTGCAAAGTGCACGCGGCGGCGAAGGGAAATCTGCCGAAGGACAACTACAGCTAGTGCAATTGCCGGTCACCGGTAGTTTCACCGGAGACGGCGAACCGGGAACTTTGGTCACCGCAAAGTTGATCCAGGCTGATCCCACACAGCGAAAGATTAGCTTTAAAATCGTGGCCCAAAACTCCTAACCCAAGGTTTTTGACTAGAACCCGTTATGCTTGGGCTATTAGAAAATAGGATGCCCGATCGCAATGGGCTGAGAAATAAAACAGTATCTTGGTGGCTTCCCAGCGGTCACCATTCCCTAGGTGAATGAGATTCTCCTAAGCGAAACGACGCGATCGGCTCCGCTGGAATAGCACAGCACGATGAACCCACGGCAGAAAATGCCGAGGAATCACTCCGGAGCTGGGCCCACATGAAACGAGAATATTAATATCGTGACTGACACGACTCTGACGGCAGAAGCTGCCGAACCACAAGACCCACAGACCATCGAAGAGCCAGCAAAGCAGAACTTTGCAGACCTCAAGGTCCGTTCAGACATTGTCGCTTCCCTTTCGGAAGCCGGGATCGAGTATCCCTTCCCCATCCAGTCGCTGACCCTTCCGGTGGCTCTGGGCGGAAATGACATCATTGGCCA
>CAACWO010000117.1_pt1 | contig 13158 bp, 12 predicted proteins | sample 2275661 | NCBI WGS metagenome assembly CAACWO01 (sample SAMEA5312466, study PRJEB27640) | indoor metagenome | biome: indoor environment; feature: uncontrolled; material: polymer concrete tiles wood | place: Germany | collected 2014-07-07 | reverse complement strand
CGCATCGACGGGGGAAGTCCACCGTCTTGAAGCATAACGCCCACCCGCGAACGAAGGTCGGGGTTGTCGCCGAAAGGATCCAGACCCAGTAGCTCAACCGTACCACCGTTGGGTTGCAGTAAGCCTTGGGCGCAGGCCAGGGTGGTGGATTTGCCGGCGCCATTTGCCCCGAGCAGCGTGGTGATCTGGCCGGGGTAAGCCTTCAGGGTCACTGACTCTAGGACGCGCAGCATGCGGTTGTCCAAGGCTGGGACTGGCCCTAAATCTTTGGCCAGTTCATTGATGATCAGACTGGGGGTTTGGGAAGACACCAAAACATTCTACGACATGTCGAAGTTGGAATTTTGAGGACTGTGTCACCAAGACTCGCGGTCACCGACTAGGGGCGAGAGAATGGAAAGAGAAGTTCTTACTTAAGAGGTATCGGATGACGAGGTGGGCAAGCTCTCACTTAGTAAGCCCTTCCTTACTAGACCTAGAGCAAAAATTTACGCATGATTGTGTTGTGTATTCATCAAATTTAGACTCAGCTAGTGGCTCCACTGCCGAAACAGTTGGTGCAGTTGGGGATACCGAAGAACGCACGCGCGATCGTGTTCTCTACGCAGTACTAGAGGACGGACCTGTGAGTGCAGCGGAGCTGGGCAACAAGCTTGGCTTCACTCCGGCAGCAGTACGCCGTCACCTTGACGCTCTCTCGAAGTCGGGACTTGTTGAAGTGAAACTGGTAGCAAACCAGAAGTCGGGCGCCGGACGCCCGTCACGTCGCTACGTGCTTTCGCACCGCGGCCAGACGAAGCTCGGCAACGACTACTTGGAAATCGCTACCGACGCACTAAAGATGCTCGGCGATGCGGCAGGAGACGATGCGATTCGCACCTTCGCGCGTAATCGTTTCGCACAAATGGAGACCCGATACGCGAAAGCGTTGATCGGTGTTGAAGGACTGGAAGCACGAGCCGAAGTTCTAAGCAATTTGCTTAGCGCGGACGGGTTTGTGGGGTACAGCCGAAAAGTTGATACAAAAGTGGCAACCGCTTTGATGCATAGCGTTCAGCTGTGTCAGGGCCACTGCCCAATACAAGACTTGGCACGAGAGTTTCCGGTGTTTTGCGACATGGAAACTGAAATGTTCGCCAGATTGCTTGGAGTCGACGTTCGACGATTGTCGACCTTGGCTGGCGGCGGACACGTGTGCACGACCCACATCCCTGTGGGGCGTGAAAAGGCGCCAATGCGCGCCGAGAAGAGAACTCGAATTCAGTTCACGAAGCAGGAGAGGCCGCGATGACGGATCAGATTGCACAGGAGTCAGCAGACCCAGGTGTAATTTCCGAAATTCTGGAGAAGAACCCCGAACTCCAAGGAATCGGCAATTACGAATATGGCTGGTCAGATAAGAACGACGCGGGTGCTAACGCTCGCCGCGGCGTTGACAAGGACGTTGTGGCGAACATTTCCGCCCTCAAGTCCGAGCCAGAATGGATGCTGGACCGCCGCCAGAAGGCGCTGAAGTACTTCGACCGCAAGCCAATGCCAACCTGGGGTCCAGACCTCTCGGGCATTGACTTCGACAACATCAAGTACTTCGTGCGTTCCACCGAGAAGCAAGCAACCACTTGGGATGAGCTTCCTGAAGACATCAAGAACACCTACGACAAGTTGGGTATTCCTGAGGCTGAAAAGCAGCGCCTAGTTTCCGGTGTTGCCGCTCAGTACGAGTCTGAGGTTGTTTACCACCAGCTGCGTGAGGACCTTGAAGCTCAGGGCGTCATCTTCCTTGATACCGATACCGGTCTGAAGGAACACCCAGAGATCTTCCAGGAGTACTTCGGCTCGGTAATCCCAGCAGGCGATAACAAGTTCGCTTCGTTGAACACCGCAGTATGGTCCGGTGGCTCTTTCGTTTACGTTCCTAAGGGCGTACACGTAGAAATCCCACTGCAGGCCTACTTCCGTATTAACACGGAGAACATGGGTCAGTTCGAGCGCACCTTGATCATCGCTGATGAAGGATCTTACGTTCACTACATCGAGGGTTGCACCGCCCCGATCTACCAGTCTGATTCGCTGCACTCGGCAGTTGTGGAAATCATCGTGAAGAAGAACGCTCGCGTTCGCTACACGACGATCCAGAACTGGTCGAACAACGTGTACAACCTGGTGACCAAGCGCGCTATCTGTGAAGAAGGCGCAACCATGGAATGGGTCGATGGCAACATCGGTTCCAAGGTCACCATGAAGTACCCTGCGGTCTACCTTGTTGGCGAGCACGCCAAGGGCGAGACCCTGTCCATCGCTTTCGCAGGCGAAGGCCAGCACCAGGACACCGGTTCCAAGATGGTTCACATCGCTCCGAACACCTCCTCGGCCATTGTTGCCAAGTCGGTTGCTCGTAACGGTGGACGCTCGGCTTACCGTGGTCTGGTTCAGGTTCAGGAAGGTGCCAAGGGCACCAAGAACTCGGTGGTCTGTGACGCGTTGCTGGTTGACCAGATTTCGCGTTCGGACACGTACCCATACATCGACGTTCGTGAAGACGACGTCACCATGGGCCACGAGGCGACCGTTTCCCGCGTTTCCGAAGAGCAGCTGTTCTACCTCATGTCCCGCGGTATGGCCGAGGACGAGGCAATGGCGATGATCGTGCGTGGCTTCGTTGAGCCAATTGCGCGTGAGCTTCCTATGGAATACGCGCTGGAACTGAACCGCCTTATTGAACTTCAGATGGAAGGATCGGTCGGTTAAGAATGTCGGAGACCACCACCCACATCCCAGAGGAGAAGGTGCGCATTGGCGCTCCATCCATTCCTGGTTTCACCGAAGAGGGCGAAGATCTTTCGCCGATCAACGATAATGACAGCTCGCCACTAGGCGGTGCCTCCACCAAGGCACACAGCCACGGTGGCGGAGTTGCTGCTCCGGATTCTTCGCGTGCCGGTCGTTTGACCAGCACCAACGTTGAGGATTTCGCAAAGCTGACCGGTCGTGAAGAAGACTGGCGTTTCACCCCTTTGAAGCGACTTAAGGGCCTGCACAGTGATGACCTCACTGGCGCAGCTCCAAAGGTTGAACTCACCGGAAATGACATCGCCAAGCTTTCGGTTGTGTCTGCAGATGATTCCCTCAACGGTGTAGCGCATACTCCGGATGATCGCGTTTCAGCCAATGCTTGGAAGTTCGCTTCCGAGACTCAGGTTGTGACCATTCCGAAGAATGCTGAAGGCGCTAACGCTAGCCTTCGCATCACCGGCGAATCGTTGGTTCCTGCCGCTCAGCACCTGATCATTGTTGCTGAAGAAAACTCAGAAGCTACCGTGATCTTGGATCACGTTGGCTCGGCAGTACTGGCACAGAACATCGAATTTGATGTTCGCGCCAACGCCCGTTTGACTGTGATTTCACTGCAGGCTTGGGAAGATGACGCAGTACACGCTTCCTCGCAGCAGGCACTGGTTGCCCAGGGCGCTAAGTTCAAGCACATCGTTGTTTCCTTCGGTGGCGACTTGGTTCGCGTGAACCCATCGGCTCGCTTCACCGGCGAACGTGCGGAAGTTGAGCTTTACGGCCTGTACTTCGCAGATCCCGGCCAGCACCTTGAGCACCGTCTGTTCGTCGACCACGCAGTTCCTAACTGCAAGTCGAACGTTCTTTACAAGGGCGCGCTACAGGGCAAGGACGCACACACTGTTTGGGTTGGCGACGTGCTGATCCAGAAGGAAGCTGTGGGTACCGATTCCTACGAAGCTAACCGCAACTTGGTTCTGACCGACGGCGCTCGCGCTGACTCGGTTCCAAACCTGGAAATCGAAACTGGTTTGATCGATGGTGCTGGACACGCATCGACCACCGGTCGCTTCGATGATGAGCACCTCTTCTACCTGATGGCTCGCGGTATCGACGAAAAGACCGCACGCCGCTTGGTAGTCCGTGGCTTCCTGAACGAAATCGTTCAGCAAATCGGCGACGAAGCTCTCCAGGAGCGACTGACCGACACCATCGAAGAAGAATTGGCTGCTACCGAGCACTAGGTAGTACTCGCTTCACCAGCTTTTTAGCCTTAGAGCTTTTTAGAAAGAAACGGAACGACGTATGTCTACTCTGGAAATCAAAGACCTGCACGTCTCTATTGACACCGAGCAGGGCGAGAAGGAAATTCTCAAGGGTGTAACCCTGAGCATCAAGACCGGCGAGACCCACGCAATTATGGGTCCTAACGGTTCGGGTAAGTCGACCTTGGCTTCGACCATCGCTGGCCACCCACGCTACAACGTCACCTCCGGCTCCATCACCCTCGACGGTGAAAACGTGCTGGAAATGAGCGTTGACGAGCGCGCCAAGGCTGGCCTGTTCTTGGCTATGCAGTACCCAGTTGAGGTACCAGGCGTAACCATGACCAACTTCCTGCGTACCGCTAAGACCGCAATCGACGGAGAAGCTCCGAAGCTGCGTACTTGGACCAAGGACGTCAAGGAAGCTATGGGCAAGCTCAAGATTGACGCCGACTTCGCTGGTCGTAACGTCAACGAAGGCTTCTCCGGTGGCGAGAAGAAGCGTGTTGAGATCCTTCAGCTGGAACTGTTCAAGCCTAAGTTCGCCATTCTCGACGAGACCGACTCGGGCTTGGACGTTGACGCACTGAAGATCGTATCTGAGGGCGTGAACCGCGCACAGGATGAGAACAACATGGGTACCTTGTTGATCACGCACTACACTCGCATCCTGCGTTACATCAAGCCTGACTTCGTTCACGTGTTTGTCGACGGTCACGTTGCTGAACAGGGCGGCCCGGAGCTTGCTGACCGTCTGGAAGACGAAGGCTACGACCGCTACCTGAACGTCAAGGCCTAAAGGTATTTCAATGACTGAATCAACCGAGCAGAGCGTAGGAGCCGTTTCGACTCCTCTGGAAGATGTTGAGGAAGCACTTAAGGACGTTATTGACCCGGAACTGGGTGTTAATATCGTTGACTTGGGGCTGCTCTACGGTTTGAAGTACGCAGAAGATGGCGTGCTAATTCTTGATCTCACGTTGACCACCGCAGCTTGCCCGCTCACCGACATTATCGAGGAGCAGGTTTCAAAGGCGTTGGAGAACATCGTTGATGATCACCGTCTGAATTGGGTTTGGATGCCACCTTGGGGTCCAGAACGCATCACCGATGACGGTCGCGATCAGATGCGAGCCCTTGGGTTCAACATCTAATTTCGACCCCTAAAACGCGAGTCGCTACAGATCCGAAAAGATCCGTAGCGACTCGCGTTTTTTGTTTGAGTTAGAGACTGTGCTGAAAATACGGGTTACTGTACGACGCGAGTAGAGATCAATTGATGACTGTTTCAAACCCGATGGCGCTACCTGTGCCGCCGGCCGCAGCCATCAATGCGAAAGCCCGTTGCCCAGACAGATTCATTCGCCGTGCTTGAGAAAATAGCCGCGTGACTAGAACAGCTCCACTAGCGCCGTAGGGGTGCCCAATTGCTAAGGCTCCGCCTTCTCGATTGACTGACTCGGGAGCGATCCCCAATTGGTCAAGACAGGCCAGCGCTTGGACGGCGAAGGCTTCATTAAACTCAATCAGCGGCTCGTACTGCTGTGGTGCGTCCTCCAGAAGCTTTGAAAGTTTTTGATAGGCAGGTGCAGCGGCCATCCCCAAAATTTCAGGATCACATCCGGCAGAGGACGATGCGAGATAACGCAGGGCAAACTGCGGCTGCAGCTTCTCAATAACCTTCTTGCTGACCAAGAGCACAGCGCTTGCCCCGTCATTGATCGGGCAAGAATTTCCTGCCGTCACGCTTCCGCCTTCCACAAAAGCGGGTTTGAGCGTAGCCAGCTTCTTGGCACTGAGCGTGGATCTAGGACACGTGTCTTCCTCGATGAGTCCAGAGGCGGTCTTCACTGGAACTAGTTCATCGCGAAAGACGCCATCCACCGCAGCTTGCACTGCGCGTTGGTGGCTTTGCAAGGCAAAGGCATCCTGCCGAGCCCGACTCACACCGAATCGTGCAGCAATGTTTTCTGCAGCGGTACCCATGTCTGGATCGGGGTCTGGATACGGAGTGAATCTTGCTCGTGAATAGAGTCTTGGCGGCGAGATGGAAGACGTCTGCTTTTCGACCCGCCAGGGCGCGGTGCTGACCGATTCCACACCACCAGCAAGTACAACCTGAGCCTCGCCACAACGAATCATGCGTGCGCCGGCTGCAATGGCCTCTAACGCGCTAGCGCACTGTGCATCCAGAGATGTAGCTCCAACTGATGAAGGTAGGCTCGAAGCGAGCGCCGCGACGCGCGCAATATTGCCGCCCGGTCCTGCGGCATTTCCAACGAACACGTGATCAACGCTCGCCGGCGACACTCCACAGCGTTCGAGCAGGGCATCAAAAACCGGTGCCAAAAGTTGTTCGGCGTTTGTGCGGGCGTACTCTTTACCTGCCCTAACGATCGGCGTGCGTAGTGCATTAATGACAAAGGCGTCAGTCATCGTAGTCGCAATCTTTGTAGGAATTCTTTGGAGCCTTCGCCCAGATGCAATAGGGTCGCCTTGCCGCTGAAAGTTTGCGGCCAACGGCTCATGAATATGACTTCGTGGGGGATTTTGTAGGTGGGCAGGAATTCTCCGAGCTCGGATAAGAGGTCCTGGCCATCAACAGGTGTGGAGCAGACGAAGGCGACGAGGCGTTCATTTCCGTCACTGCCCTGGACCTGGATCTTTATCTGAGGCAATCCGACTCGGACAAAAGCCTGTTCTATTTCTTGGACGTAGATGTTGTTGCCGTGCAGATTCAGCATTCCGTCACCGCGCCGCAAGAAAGTTATCTCGCGATTACCCGATACCTTTGCCATGTCGCAGATGCTTGTCGAAGTGTGGCATCTGGCCATGGGTGGGGCGGTCTCGGCCAAGTAATCAATCGCGTTAAACGGACTTTGAACAAATACGCGTCCCGTGCCAGTGTGCAGATCCTTGTCGTGCAGGTGAACTTCCACCTCTGGGAACAATGTCCCAACGAAGTTGTTGGAAGCCACACCTCCGGGGATGCGTTTCGCATAGGCAATCAGACTGTGTTCGCTGCTCCCAAAGTATTCAACGCAGTGCCTCAAGGAGACAAGACTATGTAATTGGTTCACGACTACGGGACGTAGTGATTCTCCGCCGCTAACCACGCAGGTCACGTGGCCAAGCAGGTTGGCATCTATGCTGTTGAGCATCAGTTCCAGAATGGTGGGAACGCTGACAATTCTGTTGCACCTGAAGCGCTTGAGAAGCGTGCGGGTTCCGTCCACATTCCATCGACCGGTGCCCACGAATGTTCCACCGGTGTGTAAGGATTCCACCAGCGAGTACAGTCCGAGACCATGGGATATTGGACCGGGAGAAAGCGTGATCGAAGCTGAGGTTGCTCCCAATATGTCTGCACCGGAAGCTATGGATGTGGTCCAGGATTCAGCGGTCCTGACAATTGCCTTGGGTCGTGATGTTGTACCCGAAGTGCAGATGATCAGTAGTTCACGTTTGGGTGAATTGGCACGGGTGATCCGTGGGCCAGTTGAACCACTCTGGGGGAGTGGAACCAGCTTGAAGGTGTCGGCATCAAGACATTCCGGTAAGTCCTGGGAGATCAGATGGGTACACTGAAGCAGATTGATCATTGAACGCAGGAGCGCTTCAGGCCAAGCTGGGTCGAGCACTACTAAGGTCTTGCCCGCCAGCGCAGTTCCTTGGAAGCCGACAGCCATCTGAACGGGGTCGCTGGTCAGTATTCCAATTCGTTGATTTGGAACAGCATCCAGCGTTGTAGCCAGTTGCTGGGCGTAGTCGGCTAGCTGAGAATAGGTCAGCTGGCCGACGGTAGAAGCAACGGCTAGATGATCGGGGCGTTGTTGGGACCAATGATTCAGAGCGGTCCAGTAATCCATGGCTTACTTCATCAGCCCACGGTAACTGCGGTGCACGGTTAGGGCCACCAAGGTGGTCACGACTGCCTTGAACAGATCGCCAGGTAGGAACGCCGCTGAACCAAGCAGCGAGGTGCCTAGGTCCAGTCCGGTAACCATTGCAGTCCAAGGGACACCACAGAGATAGATGCCTCCGATGCCGCCGGCGATCACGGAGAGTAATCCTGCAAAGAACTGGGCCGTCTTGCCGGTAATCCGCAACACCCAGTACTTGAACAGTGCACCGATGATCAGGGACCCTAGAATCCATCCCAAGAGGTATCCGCCGGTTGGGCCCAAGAATACGCCGAACCCGCCACGTCCTCCGGCGAGCAAGGGCAACCCAGCCAAGGCCAGAACAACGACGACTAGTGAAGCCATAGCACCACGCCATGGACCGAGCAACGCTCCGGCCAACATGACTCCGAGAGTTTGCAACGTGATCGGCACGGGGATGATTCCAAGCGTGATCGGAGGAAGCAAACCCATGGCGGCGATCATCGCGGCGAAGACGGCAATGTAGACAGTGTTCTTGGTTTGTGAGGTGGAAGTTGAAGAAGTCATAGATTTTCCTAGGGAGAGCAAGAGTAAGGGAGAAATCGGTGTGAAGCTAGCGCCGTGTCGGTGCCGAATCGTAGCCGCGGGCATCGAGTGCCTCCGCAGTTTCGTCTGCGATTTTTAGTGAACGTACGACCAGTGGGACCGTGACGGCCAGCGGGTTGTTAGCCAAGCCCCGAGCATGTTGCGCTTCTCGGACCTCAATGTAGACCTTTTTCAATTCAGGAATGAAGCGAATAGTCATTGAGAGAGCCAATGCGATTTGATCTGGATTTCCGCCCACGTAGCGTAGTGGCGAGGCAACTTGCTGAAAGAGTTCCAGCATCTCTGAAAAGCGCGTGGTGAGACTGACCGAATAAGCCAATAGACACATGGTCAACAGGCGTAGAACCGAGCGAAGAGCGTTTAGCCAGTCCGTTTGTATCCCTAGCAGGATAAAAACGACACCAAGAATGATGGTGATGGAGATCAATGGTCCGCGAAGGAATTTCATTGGTACACGTGCGGTGGCCAGCAAGAACACACTGAGCACGAATGCCACCAGCAGGACCTGCCACGAAGTAATCATGTAGAGCGCGATGCTCAGTACCAGCAGGCTTCCAAACTTCCATCCGGGCTTTATGCGCGAAAGGTACGAGGTATTGTGAGCCGCGATCATGCGTGACTCCATGCCCGGTAGTGGTCGATTGCGGCATCGGCGGGCCCGTCGAACGCAATGTGTCCATCGGTCACGACGAGCACACGTTCAAAGTCTTCGAGGATTTCCAGGTCATGGGTAATCACGATGGCTCTTTGTGAGAGCCTGGATACTTCGCGTTGAAAGCCAAGCCTGTTGCGCAAGTCGAGCATGGTTGTTGGCTCATCAAAAACGATGGTCCGAGGGCGCATCGCTAGGACTGAAGCCAGTGCCACCATTTGTTGCTCGCCACCGGAGAGCGTATGGCTTTCACGATCTGCGAGGTGGGAGATGTTCAGCTCGGACAAGGTTTCCGCGACGCGTTGCTGCCGCTCATTTTTACTCATCCCCAGGTTCTTTAGCCCAAAAGCAATATCTTCGGAGACGATCGGCATGATGATTTGATTGGCGGGATTCTGAAAAACAAATCCCACTTGACGCCTGATCTGCTTGGAGTGTTGCGTGGTGTTCAGCTCGCCGATATGAACCGAACCTTGGGTGGGAAGCACCAGTCCGTTGAGCAACCGTGACAACGTGCTTTTGCCGGCACCGTTGGCGCCAATGATGCCAATTCGCTGTTCATTCAGGGTGAGACTGACGTCTGTCAAAACGTCTCTGTCCTCATACCGAACAGTGACGTTCTCGATGCGGATTGGGGGTAGTTCCACAAAAGCTCCAGCGTGATGCTCTGAGCCAAACCGAACTTGCACGTCATTGTGGCGTTGGTCTGACTAACGGATCGGATGGTTGAAATACCATCGATAAAGAGCATACTTGATCACTGTTCAATTGTCTTGATCAGCGTTCAATAAATTAGCTATGCGACAAAAAATTGTTCGTAGATCAAGCCAAGCGCGAGGCACACCATAATGACACCCGAGCATAATGTGACGCCCCGAGCTACCTTTGGACGTGAGCGCAACAACGCCCTTGCTGCCATCGCGACGCTGAAGTAGACAACAATCGAAACGCCCACATGTGTTAGACCGTAGGTGGCGGTCTGAACGGAGATTGGCGCTGTTGCTGAGGTGTCGAGGTACTGCGGAATCAAGGCAACGTAGAGTAGTAACGCTTTGGGATTTGTTCCACTGGTCAGTAGGCCACGCAGGTACGGGCTTCGTGAAGTTATGGAATTTTTGGGCTTGGACATGACCGCAACGGAACCCTCGCTCAGCGGTGTGCGACTTTCTGCTGGTACAAAATCTGCAGAGTTGACGCTAGAAGGACTGGAAGCCTCGGCAGGATCATAAAACTTCGCACGTTTGAATGACGCCAGCGTGGAGATGCCGAGCCAGAGTAGGTAGAAGGAGCCAGCAACGGTTAACCACATCAAAGCAGTTGGTGAACTGGCGACCAAAGCTGCGATTCCGCAAACCAACAGTGCCGTGTGCAAAAGGTAGCCGGAGATGAGACCCCAGATTGCTGGCCGGTAGCTGCGCTGGCCGAGGGCTGCCGAAATGATGTATGCCCAATCGGCTCCTGGGGTGCACGCCAAAGTAACTGAGACTAGGAGAAATCCTGCAATTTGAGCGAGGTCCATAAGTCCGTCTCCTAGGTATCAATCAGCGTTGAATCAACCATAGGAAATTTCACTCAAAATGTGTTTGCTGATTTTTGGGAGGAATCCGAACTTTGTGCAAGAAAAGCGTACTTTCTGACGAGTTGGCGCAAACTATTTGTGCGCTACGCTGGCATCATGGACAAATTGGATCGCGCGATACTCGCTGAACTGCAGATTGACGGTCGTATCAGCGCTACGGCGTTGGCCGCAAAGATTGGTCTGTCCGTAGCTCCGTGCCATCGACGTATTCGTGAGCTTGAGCGGACCGGAATCATTACGGGATATCAAGCCGTGATCGCTGCAGATCGGGTTGGTCTAGGTTTTGAAGCGCTCGTGTTTGTCACGCTCAAGGATCGTGCGCAGCTCAAAGATTTTGAGCTAGCCGTCGAAAAGGTGGATCTCATCGTTGACGCGCAACGACTTTTTGGTGAACCTGACTTTTTGCTCCGCGTTTTTGCCGAAGACCTCAGTCATTACCAGCGCGTTTATGACGATGTCTTGGTCGGACTACCTGGGGTTGAGAAGCTCACCAGTACCATCGTGATGCGTAACATCAAAGAGCGCGCCGTTATCCCTGTCTAGTTGCGCGAAGAGCTCTAGCGCGGGCGTCGGCTGACTCGGGGAGTTAGTAGAAGTGACATCACCAAGACGATCGCACAGATCCAGAGTGCTTGAGGCAGTCCGGTGCTGTCGACGATGAGTCCAATGAGTGGCGGGCCGCCAAGCATTGCACCATATCCGAAGGCGCTGATAATGCTTACAGCCTTGGGGCCCAGGCGTTCACTCCTGGAAGCTGCGATACTCATGCCGACGGGGAAGCCCAAAGAACTGCCAAGTCCCCACATTGCCGAACCCAAACCGATGAGATACGGATTGGCTCCGATGATGAACAGGCAAACGCCAACTAGTCCGATAGATCCCATGAACAGCAACGTGTTCTTGTGCCCAAGTCGGTCTACGAGCTGACCGCCAACAAAACGGCCCAACGTCATAGCCCCCACGAACAGCGTGAACATGAGCGCACCGTCCTGGTGCTTCAACCCGTGGCCGTCCACGGTGGCAACGGCTATCCAGTCGTTGGCAGCACCCTCTGCGAAGCTCAGCCCGGCAACCATCAGACCCAAGAGCATAAGTAGTCCGAGCTTGCGTGGTGGTGCCGAGGACTGCGCAGATTTCTCTTTGGCACGGTTTGCGAAGTTCTCGTTTTCCCACGAGGACAGTCCAAGATGGGCGACAAATGCCAACACGAGAATGGCTACGGATACAAAACTGAAATGCCAGATACTCGGGATGTGCAGTGCGATCGATGCTGTTGCCACGCCGGCTCCCAACAACGAGCCTAGGCTGAAGTAACCGTGTAGCGAGGGCATGATGCTCCGCCCGAGTTCACGTTCAATTCGTGCACCGCTGACGTTCATCATGATGTCGAGGCAACCAAAAATGATGCCGTTGATAAACAAGGCAATGTAGGCCAGTGCCGTACTTTGAGTGATTGAGATGGCGATGCCGAGTATCGGAAGGCAAAGCGCAAGCCCCAGAGGCAGAGAACACAAGAGTCGTTTTGTGGGAACGTATCGACTGATGGTTGGGATGATTGCCAAGCCAATAAGTGTTCCGACGGTCATGCAAAGCAGGAACGAGCCGAGACCTAACCCGGAAAATCCTAGTACTGCATCGATAATCGAAAGCCGGCCGGCCCACGAAGCGAAGGAAAGTCCTGCAAGCAGGAATATTAGGTTGATACTGGTGCGCTCAGAGGGGACGAGCCGCTCTCGGATGGCGACCGGTTGAATCATGAGAAAATGTTGCCTCTCGGTTTCTATATTCCCTAGAGTTTATCGCAAAATTCGCCGCTAAGTTACCGTTCAGTTGCCCCATGTTTTGATTCAGCGAGGATGCGTGGCTCCTGTTAAGCGCGCGCACAGGAAACTGGCTGATCTCAGGCCATCAGGCGACGAAACTTATGAAGCTGGAAGGCGATAATTGCCCCTACGCGAGTCTTCAATTATTGCCAAATGAGGGCAGGGAATCGGTGCGGGAACATGCCGTGAGCCCTGTCTAGCAACTGCTAGACGCCAGGTTTTTCGAACGCTGTCCCATGGACTAAACCTGTCTAGCGAAGCAGGTATTCTCTCCACAAGAAAAAACCGCTGCTCACTTATTTTCAAAGTGAACAGCGGTTAAATGTGCCCCCGACCGGATTCGAACCGGTGACCTAGAGATTAGAAGGCTCTTGCTCTATCCAGCTGAGCTACGGAGGCTTAGCCGAAAAATAGTTTAGCTCATTGCCTACTAAAAATACGACTTGAGGCTACTAGGGGGAAGTCATCCATTTCCGCCTAATCAGGCAAGGTTATTTCAATTGACCAAAATCTCGGCCTACTTAACTGCAACGGCGTCTTCGCGATTCTAGGCACATCGCCT
>CAACWO010000196.1_pt1 | contig 13374 bp, 10 predicted proteins | sample 2275661 | NCBI WGS metagenome assembly CAACWO01 (sample SAMEA5312466, study PRJEB27640) | indoor metagenome | biome: indoor environment; feature: uncontrolled; material: polymer concrete tiles wood | place: Germany | collected 2014-07-07 | reverse complement strand
TTGGTGCGCCCCTCGGGACTTGAACCCGAAACCTAATGATTAAGAGTCATTTGCTCTGCCAATTGAGCTAGAGGCGCCCGCTGCGATGTTCTAGAAGCTTTTGGGCTCCGCGCTTTCGCAACGAGATAAAACTTTACCAGCTTTATCCCCCAGCGCAAATTCGATACCCACCGCGGACCGGTGACCTTCATTACAGGATATGACTAGGCGTTACTTCCATAGGATCGCTTCGGTTTGTACAGTGAATCCATGAGTGGACAACAAACAATTTCTTTCCCTTCCCAAGATTTGATTGATGCGGTGGGCTCATTCCCCGAGAATCTCAAACCAGTGCTGTGGGATCTGGTCAACGACCCGCAGACTCCCCTAGACGAGATTGAAATTGCGGTCATGCCTTATATGGCTAACCCAGCCGCCCTGAACAACATCCGCAAGGCACCTAACTTGAAGATTGTTCAGACCCAGACCACCGGCTTTGACGGCTTAGTGGATCTGATTGGAGACCGGGCAAACATCAACACAGCAGCCGGAGTCCACGCAGCATCAACTGCAGAGATGGCCATCGGTCTGGCTATTGCGTCCCTGCGTGGATTCCCGCAGGCAGTTCGAGACCAGCAGGACGGCCGCTGGAACCCGCAGCAGTGGCCTGGTCTGGCTGATCGAACCGTAGGACTGGTAGGTGTTGGCGGAATCGGTGAAGAAATTCGCAAGCGTCTGGAACCTTTTGAGGTAAACCTGCTGCGCTTTGGTTCAACCGCTCGTGCAGATGAGCACGGCGAAATCCTTTCCACCAACGAACTTTCCCAGCACGCTGCAGATATAGAAGTACTGATCTTGATTGTGCCGCTCACCGATTCCACCCATCATCTTGTTGACGCTGAGCTCTTGGCGCAGCTGCCCGACGGCGCAACGATCGTGAATGTTGCTCGCGGACCGGTGGTTGATACCGATGCTTTGGTTAAAGAAGTCGCCTCTGGACGCCTCAACGTTGCCTCGGATGTGTTCGACCCGGAGCCACTGCCTAAAGATCACCCCTTGTGGCAGCATCCCAACGCGCTGATCATTCCCCACAACGGCGGAAATACTGCAGCCTTCTTCCCGCGTATGGTCAAGCTCCTCAAGCGACAGCTAGTTCAATGGTCCGAGGGAGATTTTGGCGAGAATGTTGTGCACCGCAGCTAACAATTAGGTGACACTTATCGACCCCGGGAGTTTTAGCCCCGGGGCTATAGCGATGGTGCGCTATCTTTGATAAATACCGTTAGTCCACCATTGTTATTGGTGCGTGCGGCATAGAACGTTGCTTGCTAAAGGAAGATGAGCCATCCCAGTGCCCGATTTGCCACTAAGTCTCGTATCTCGACGCGCAATGCTGACCGGTACTTTGGCGACAACCGCTCTGGCATTGGCCGCCTGCACTGGAAAATCTGGCACTCAAGCCGATCCGTCTTCCAATGCTTCTGCCTCAAGCACCCCGATTCCCCGGACCCTACGCCTGTCCGCCTCGGCTCCGCCGATCAAGTTAGATCCAGCCGTGGTTGCCGACAATGAGTCGTTCCGCGTCACTCGTCAGGTGTACGAGACGCTCGTTAATATTGATCTGGATACCGGTGGCGCAATTCCAGGACTGGCAGAGTCTTGGAGTGAAAGTACAGACGGACTAACCTACGTCTTCAAATTGCGTGAAGGTGTGCTCTTTCACGACGGCACCGAGCTGATTGCAGCCGGCGTTATTGCCAACTTCAAACGTTGGGAATCCCTGTCCAGCTCCCAAACCGCCTCGTCGACGCAGGGTTTCTTTGACGTTTTCCACTACGACTGTGACATTCCCAAGCTCCCTAAGGCCGACGATCTTGAGCCGGAGGTCAAGGACGGCGAATCCGCTTCGGCAGAACAACTGGCCACACAGCAAGAACGTGTTCAACAGCTAACGGAGCTGCAAAAGCAATTCACCACCAACCTCTTTACTGGTAAGTCAAAGGGTGGGAGCGCAAGCTACTTCAGGTCGGTGGAAGCCACCGACAAATACGAAGTCACTCTACGTTTGCGCCGCCGCCTGCCAGATCTTATTGAGGCATTCACTCTTCCAGGAATGGCCATTGCTGCACCTAGCGGCCTGACCGGTGGACCAGAAGATAACCCTGCCGAATCTTTGGCTACCGCACCGGTCGGCACCGGTCCCTATAAGTTTGTTTCTTTGGACAAGGTTGTTGTTCGTCTCGAGATCTTTGCTGACTACTGGAATCAGAAGCGGCTCACAGACAATAAGCAACACCCAGAAGTAGTTCTCATTTCTTCCATACCTTCCCCGTATAACCGGGAGGGCGCCTTGCTGGCCGAAGAAGTTGATGGATTCGATATGGTCTCCGTTGACACCATGCGCACCTTGGTACGCAATGCAAAGGTAGTTGTTCAGCGTGACCCATTCTCCGTGCTGTACCTCGGCATGGATCAGCGCAACAAGTGGCTAGCAAAGCCTGAGTTCCGCAAGGCCATTGCCCATGCAACTAACAGGACTTCACTGGCTGACAAACTATTCATTCAGGGATCAAAGTACGCGGCCACCATTTTGCCGCCAGCGCTGAACATTCCCAGTCCAGAAAATACGCCGAGTCATGATGAGTCCAAGGCCAAGGCACTTCTGGATGAGATCAACTACAAGGGAGAAGAAATTGAGTTTGCCTACCCACTACGGGTATCGCGCAACTATCTCCCACTTCCTGAACGTACCTTTGCTCAGATCTCAGAGGACCTAGCCAAGGTAGGCATTCGTATCAAGCCTCGTCCTATCGCGTGGACCGATGGCTATGTGAAAACCGTGCAATCAAGTGAATTTAACGGGCTGCACCTACTCGGGTTCTCCGGAGGCTACCGCTCAGCAGATGACTTCTTCTCCGGAATATTGGCAAATAAAGCTAATGAGTTCGGATACAAGTCAGCGTTACTTGACTCACAAATCTTGCTTGCTCGTTCCATTCCTTCGGGAGAAGAACGCACTAATGCCTACGCAAGCATTCTGAAGACATTGGATGAGGATCTACCCTTGTTGCCACTGGTCTTCCCAATCTCAGCCTTGGCGTTCAACGGAAACGTCACCTTCTATCCCCCATCGCCGATGCTCAACGAATGCTACGCCGATGTGCAGATGACTAATTCACCAGCCCTAAAGGGTTAATCAGCATTAACCCAGTTAACGATTTCTAACCCAAGGGTGGTTAGGTCTACTCTGGGATAGAGCAAAGTATCACTGTCGATGGAGATCCTCGTGCCTTCTGAAACGTCAACCGAATCTTTTGACGTAGTACTAATCGGTGCCGGCATCATGAGTGCCACTCTTGGCACCATGATCAACCAGCTGGAACCAACCTGGTCTATTGGTCTCTTTGAGAACCTAGACAAGGCGGGGTTGGAGTCATCCTCCCCTTGGAACAACGCTGGTACCGGCCACTCGGCCCTGTGCGAGTTGAACTACACCGCAGCTTCTGCTGACGGTTCGGTTGATCCAGCCAAGGCTATTGGCATCAACGAACAGTTCCAGATGTCCCGCCAGTTCTTCTCCTGGGCCGTGGACAACAAGCGCGTTGCTGACAACAGCTTCATCAACCCGCTTCCTCATATGTCGTTTGTTATCGGCGAGGACCACTCCAAGTACCTGCAGACCCGTTACGAGGCACTGAAGCCCAACGCTCTGTTTGAGGAACTTGAAATCACCAACGACCTAGACACCATCAATCAGTGGACTCCACTCGTTGCTCAGGGTCGCGACGCTTCGCAGAAGGTTGCAGCTTCACGCGTAACATCGGGTACCGACGTTGACTTCGGTCGCCTCACCGCAGATTTGACCAACTCGCTGAGCGCCGCTGGTGCTTCGGTGAACTACGGTCACAAGGTTCAGAACCTCAAGCGCTCCGGTGCTGGTTGGGAACTGACCGTCAAGGACAAGGCCTCCGGCACAGTAAAGAACGTCAAGGCAAAGTTCGTCTTTGTTGGCGCAGGTGGCGGCGCACTGCCACTGCTGCAGAAGTCAGGCATTGATGAAATCAAGGGCTTCGGTGGCTTCCCAGTCTCCGGTCAGTTCTTGCGTTGCACCGATGAGACCATCGTGAACCAGCACAATGCTAAGGTTTACGGCCAGGCTTCGGTTGGCGCTCCTCCAATGTCGGTTCCACACTTGGACACCCGCTTTGTTGATGGCAAGCGCTCGCTGATGTTCGGCCCTTACGCTGGATTCTCGATGAACTTCTTGAAGTCCACCAGCCAGCTTGATCTTCCACTGTCGCTGCGCCCACACAACCTCATTCCGATGTTGGCTGTTGGCAAGGACAACCTAGATCTGACTACTTACCTGATCAAGGAAGTTCTCAAGTCCCGCGCTAAGAAGGACGAGGCGCTGACCGAGTACTTCCCTGGTGCCGATGGTTCCAAGTGGGAATTGATCACCGCCGGTCAGCGTGTACAGGTCATCAAGAAGGATGCCAAGAAGGGCGGTGTACTTCAGTTCGGAACCGAGGTCATCACTTCTTCGGACGGCTCCATTTCCGGTCTGCTCGGCGCTTCGCCTGGTGCTTCGACCGCAACCCCAATCATGGTTGGCCTGCTCTCGCGCTGCTTCCCTAAGCAGTTCGCCGGCTGGGAGTCGAAGCTCAAGGACATGATTCCTTCTTACGGTCAGAAGCTGAATGAAAACCCAGCGCTCTACGCTGAGGTTAAGGCTGCTACCGATAAGACTCTGGGACTAATCTAGTTCTACGTTCAAAGGTCCGTCCACCAATTGGTGGACGGACCTTTTTACGTTAACCACACCATGAGCAACTAGACACCAGCAACAAAGCTCGAGACTTGCCTCTCAGCCATCACAAAAATGATAGTCACTCAGCATCGTAGCTACAGACCCGTTGTGCTTACCCCATATGCCGCCTGCTTCTGGGTGAAGCCTTCAAATTCCAGCTGTTTGACCAGCCCTGACTTTGAGAATGACGTATATTCCAAGTAACTGGCAGCTTTCAACGCGGCCTGTTCGTTCCAATCAACAGTGACGCGTTCAACCGCCCAAGCAGCTTCGGATTTTGAAAAACCCTCAAATTCAAGCTGTCCAGCGAGACCAGTCTTTGAAAAAGCGGTATATTCCAAATAATCAGCAGCTTTATTCAGCGCATTTTGCTGGCTAAGTGTCCCAGCTTCTTCTTCCGCTTTCGCCGAAGCTTCCGCTTCCTCCTTAGCCTTGGCGCTAGCTTCAGCTTCAGCTTTCTTTTCTTCCTCAGCCTTTGCTTTTTCTTCCGCCGCGGCCTTTTCTTTCTCTTCGGCAGCGGCCGCTGAACTTGCCGCAGCTTTTTCTTCCTTGGCCTGTTCCTCCGCCGCTTCTTTAGAGCTTTCGTCAGCTTCAGAAAAAGCAGAGGCACTTGCCAACGGTTCCTCGGCCAGCGCGATATTCGAGGCGCTTGCAGCAACATTGGCGCTTGGACTTGCAACTACCGGGTCACCACCCCCGTCTTCGCCCCCACCACTAAGCGCAGCGATGACAACAATGGCAACGATTCCCCCTAGAACGCCGAGGCCAATTTTCTTTCCTCGCCCAAGGCGCTTCTTGGCGGAAGACACAGGCAACCCAAGCGGCGAGGAACCAAGTGAAGCGCTATTTGTTGCTCCCCAATCCGGCACTACAGACATGAACAGGAACGGGTTCTGCGAATACTCGATCGGCGGTTCAGCAGCAGCTCCGGTATTCATGTCAACCCACAGAGGCCATCCGGCTGGCGGAGCGCCCCAAGAAGGCTCTGGGGTCCATTGGACACCAGGGACAAAATCGTGCGGAAGGTAAGGCCGCCAGGCTGGCGGTGGATTAAAACGAGTGGACAACTTGTCCTCCTAGGAACTGATTTGAGAGTGAACTTGATGGCCCCAATCAATCCCCACCAAGTAGCCCCAAGCGTACGTCCAGCTTCCGACATTTTAGAGAAATTCAGACAAATAAGTTTACGGCTCTAATTGTTACTGAACAGAAACTTCATTAGAACGTTGACGTAAAGCAGGCATAATACTTTTCCTAGAAATCTTGCAACCACCAGAAAGTACCAAATTTTCATAAAAGCGACTCTTTGGGCTGAAGCTATTCATTCCCTAACCACGGCACGGTATAGATCTAGATACCAAGAATCGTCAGGTAACTCATTCGGTACCGAAAAGACTCGACCTGGCGGTCTGCCAACCCGAAACGCTCGTCTATGACCGACATTGGAAGCATCCCTCATTCCATAGAACTTCTTGCTCCGAACAATTTAATTCCACACGGGCCACACCAAGAACCACAGATCACAATTCCTGTATCCTCAAAAAGGTTGTCTACTTCACACTAACTGTTTTTAGTCTCAAAATTTCCTGCGCCGGCCAACCCCGCGCGGAATGCTGAAAGGTACCAATGACCTATACCGCAGCGGGAAACCGTTACGACTCCATGCCCTACCGCCGCGTTGGACGTAGCGGTCTGAAGCTTCCCGTTATTTCGTTGGGACTGTGGCATAACTTTGGCGATGACAAACGCTTTGACGAGCAGGGCGCAATCCTGCGCCGTGCCTTTGATCTAGGTGTCACACACTTTGATCTGGCCAATAACTACGGTCCACCGGATGGTACCGCTGAAAAGAACTTCGGTCGCCACCTGGCCCAAGACTTCAAGCCTTACCGCGACGAATTGGTCATCTCCTCCAAGGCCGGTCACCGCATGTGGCCTGGCCCCTACGGTGATGGCGGCTCCCGCAAGTATTTGCTGTCCAGCCTTGACCAGTCCCTCGAACGCATGGGCCTAGACTACGTAGATATTTTCTACAGCCACCGCCCAGATCCTGAGACACCTATGGAAGAAACCATGGGCGCACTGGATCAAGCAGTCCGTTCAGGCAAGGCACTGTACGCAGGTATCTCCTCGTACTCCCCTGCCCAGACACTGGAGGCAGCACGAATCCTCAAGGAACTTGGCACTCCACTACTCATTCATCAGCCAAGCTACTCAATGTTTAACCGCTGGACCGAAGCAGAGAACCCTAACGTCTTCCAAGCCTTGGAGCAGGTAGGTGCTGGGTCTATTGCCTTCTCGCCATTGGCCCAGGGTTTGCTGACCAACCGGTACCTGAATGGAATCCCGGAAAACTCGCGCGCCACCAAGGGACGATTCCTCTCCGAGTCGGCAATCACCGACGAGATCCTGGACCGTATCCGCGGGCTCAACGATATTGCTGCCAAGCGCGGGCAGTCGTTGGCCCAGATGGCTATCGCGTGGTTGCTGCGCGACCAGCCACTTGGCACGCCAGTGACCTCCGCCTTGGTTGGTGCATCGAGCGTGAAGCAGTTGGAAGACTCGTTGGCTGCGGTCAATAATCTTGAGTTCTCCACCGAAGAATTGGAAATAATCGACAAATTTGCGGCCGTTTCTGGTGGCAACGTCCGTGCCTAACCCGCGCACTTGAAGAACTTACAAACCCCTTGCGGACAACAGTCCGCGAGGGGTTTGTTTGTGCCACTACTCCTCACGGATGATCTTTACCGTTTTAACTCTTTAGTGGACAGTTGCGCATGCACAACAAACTAGAATTGGTTCCAAGCACTTCATCCGTACTGCGACCTAGCTAGGACTACACCCGCATGCAACGCTTGGCCACCTTGTCATTGAAGAACCGAGCGCTCATTGCGCTAATTACGGTCTTCGCCGCCATCTTTGGTGTGATCTCCATGGGATCACTAAAACAGGAACTAATCCCCTCCATGGAGTTCCCGCAGATCTCCGTCATGGCTACCCAAACAGGTTCAAGTCCTGATGTCATCGATGAGCAGGTTGCCGCTCCGCTTGAAACGGCGTTGCAGGCTGTTGAGGGTCTTGAATCTTCCAGCGCTACCTCGCAGGCCGGATTCACCCGCATTGCGTTAACCTTTGCGTACGGCACCGATATGGATCGTGCCCGTTCTCAAGTAGACCGCGCGATCTCTAACGCCAAGTCCCAATTACCTGATGACGTTGAGCCAACAGCGCTGGCCGGCTCCATCGCAGATCTTCCGGTACTGATGCTTGCTGTCTCCTCGGATGAGTCCTTGGAGTCGCTCAATGACGACGTTAAGCGAATTGCACTTCCCAAGCTACAGAAGATTGACGGAGTCCGTGAAGCCTCAGTTTCTGGTGGTGCGACCCAGCACATTGCGGTGAAACCGAAAAACGCTGAGATGTCCCGTGCCGGGCTGACCGTCTCCGATTTGAAGGACGGCATCGAGAACGCCGGCTCACCAATTCCGGTGGGCAATATGAACGTGGACGGTCTCCAGTTGCCCGTTATTGCCGGCTCAACCCCGGATAATTTGGATGCTATCAAGAACATCCCGATCGTTACGGATAATGGACCAGCCCTGCTCAAGGACGTTGCAGATGTTTCGGTCAAGGCCGATGAAGCAACCAGCATCACCCGCACCAACGGTGCAGAAACTCTTTCCATCTCGGTGACCAAAACCCCAGATGGCGATACCGTTGCCATCTCCCACGCGGTTGCTGACATGGTTGAGGACCTTCAGTCCGAGCTGGGCCACAAGGCCACTATGACCACGATCTTTGATCAGGCACCATTTATTGAAGACTCGATCAGCCACTTGGCTATCGAAGGTGCGCTGGGCCTTGGTTTTGCGGTCATCATTATCTTGATCTTCCTGTTCTCAGTGCGTTCCACCTTGGTCACCGCAATCTCGATTCCACTGTCGCTGATGATGACCTTCATTGGAATGAACGTCTTTGGCTACACCCTGAACATGCTCACCTTGGGCGCACTGACCATCTCCATTGGCCGTGTGGTTGATGACTCGATTGTGGTCATTGAAAACATCAAACGACACCTTGCCTTTGGTGAATCCAAGGCTCAGTCCATCTTGCTAGCGGTCAAGGAAGTTGCCGGTGCTATCACGGCTGCAACGCTGACCACGGTGGCAGTCTTCCTACCTATCGCAATGGTTGGCGGTATGGCTGGTGAACTGTTCAGCCCGTTCGCGCTAACCATGACCATCGCACTGCTCGCTTCACTTCTGGTCTCTTTGACTATCGTTCCGGTTTTGGCCTACTGGTTCTTACCGCACCGTCCAGGGACCACCAAGGCGCACACGGTTCACGTTGCTGAAGATAAGTCGTGGATGCAGCGGGCTTATCAGCCAGTGCTGAAATCTACCCAGAAGCACCCGGTCATCACCTTGTTGGCCTCAGTGCTGATCTTGGCTGGCACCGTAGCCATGACCCCGTTGCTGAACACCAACCTGCTGGGTTCTACCGGCGAAAACTCCATCACGGTCAAGGCCACTATGCCTTCGGGTACCGCGTTGAATACAACCACTAATGAAGCCAAGAAGATTGAGTCTAAGCTTGGCGACATTGATGGTGTAGAAGACGTTCAGATGACCGTCGGTACCGCCAGCGGCATGGCGGCCATGTTTGCTTCCGGTTCAGACACCGCAAGCTTTACCGTCATTACCGATAAGGACGCAGATCAGGAAAAGCTGACCGATACGATCCACGAGCAAGTTGATTCCCTTGATCTGTCCAAGGACATGACCGTCACCTACGGTTCCAATTCTTCGGCTATGACCTCAAGTGACGTCACCGTGGAGATCAAAGCTCCTAATGAAGACAGCTTGCGGGAAGCCACAGCGACTATGCGTGAGGCGCTTGAGGACACCGCGTATGTCTCCGGTATTACCGACAACCTCTCGGCTGAACGTGAGCAGGTATCCATCGACATCGATGCAGATAAGGCCGCAGCAGCGGGTCTGACCGAATCCCAGCTGGCCGGAATGGTCGCTGGCCAGGTCTCCCCTGTTCCAGCCGGCAAGCTTCGCCTTGATTACACCGACCTGACGGTACAGATTGGTGAGGGGCTCAAGCTCGATAGCGTACAGAAGCTCCGCGACCTGCAGATCCCTACTGCAACTGGTCCGAAGAAGCTGCAGGATCTGGCCAAGGTTGATCGCACCAAGGTAGTCCAGCAGGTCACCACCTCTAACGGTGAGCGCATCGCTACGGTGACGCTGACCCCGGATGAAAACATGCTGGGTAAGGTTTCCAAGGAAGTCACGACCAAGCTTGATTCGGTCGATCTTCCAGAAGGTGCCAGCGCAGAAATTGGTGGCGCTGCCACCGAGCAGGCAGACTCGTTCAACCAGCTCTACCTCGCATTGCTGGCTGCTGTAGCCATCGTTTACGTCATCATGGTGGCCACCTTTAAGTCATTGATTCAGCCACTGGTGCTTCTGGTATCCATTCCATTTGCTGCCACCGGCGCCGTCGGTCTACTGCTGATCTCGGGCATCCCGCTGGGTCTGCCGTCGCTGATTGGTATGTTGATGCTGGTGGGCATTGTGGTCACTAACGCGATTGTGCTGATCGACTTGATCAACCAATATCGTCAGCCTTCCGCTGAGCGTGCGGCCATGAGCCTAGAAGACGCCATCACCCATGGTGCGCGTCAACGTTTGCGTCCGATTCTGATGACCGCATTGGCCACCATTTTTGCGCTGATTCCAATGGGTCTTGGACTGACCGGACAGTCAGGCTTCATCTCACAGCCTCTGGCTGTCGTGGTGATCGGTGGCCTGGTGACCTCTACCTTGCTGACCTTGATCCTGGTCCCCGTACTCTACCGATTGGTTGAGTCCCGTAAGGAAAAGCGTGCGGCACGTCGTGCCAATCGCAAGCACTCCTCACAACAACAGACCGATTCCGCTGATCTTGCTCTGGCGATGAATTCGGCCACAGCAAAGATCACTGCCCCGGCCAGTGAGTCGACGGCTCAAGGCGAGAAGCCTGAAAAGTCAGAAACCGACCTAACTGACAAAGTCGAAAGTAAGACTTCTAAGGCTCCTGTCTCGAAGGATCCAGTGGTTCATCCCATGACCGGCCAGATCCCGAGCACACGTCGCGAACGACGGACGATTGAAGAGATGATCAATAAGTCTCCTAAGCCTTCTGAAGATTAATCTCGGCCTCGACTAGGCCGCGGACCAGACACCAAATAACGGTGTCTGGTCCGCGGTTTTTCATCTTCAGAGTCTCCGCCAATTGCTCAGCGTGGACATCATGACCCGTGAAGTACTTCATCACAAATTTAAGTTGCGCACAGTCTAATTGCGTGCAATGATTAATGCATGGCGATAGTTGATGAAATGGTTTGTTTCTCCCTGTACTCGGCAACCCGAGCTACCACCAGGGCCTACACCGAGCTGCTAGCTCCGTGGAAACTGACCTACACCCAGTACCTGGTCCTAGTGATCCTCTGGAATGAAGGATCGCAGCCGGTACGAGAAATCGGTGAGATGCTCCAGCTGGATTCCGGAACGCTCTCCCCGCTGTTACGCCGACTGGAAAGCAAAGAATTCATCAAGCGTCAACGCAGCGAGACAGACACTCGCGTAGTCAACGTTCTACTCACCGAGCAGGGCAACAATCTACGCAATGAACTAGCGCATATCCCAGAACAAATCGCTTGCGGCACGGGCCTACCCGACATCGCCAGCGCCAAAGCTTTGGTGAACTCATTGCATCGGCTTACCGAATCAATGCAAGAGATCCCAACTATGGACAGCAAATAATTTACTGCCCACCAGCACGTATTCCCCCTAAGAAAGGCAGAACCATGGAAACCTTGTACACCGCAGAAGCATTGTCCACCGGCCAGGGCCGCGAAGGTCGCGCACAGACCCCGGATGGCCGTCTTGATCTGGTTTTGACTGCCCCTAAGGAATTGGGTGGAACCGGAATTGGCACCAACCCAGAGCAGCTCTTTGCTGCCGGCTACTCGGCTTGCTTCCACTCCGCACTAAACACCGTGGCTCGTGCACGCAAGATCAAGGTTGAGGACTCCAGCGTTGGTGGCCGAGTGAACCTGCACCGCGATGGCGATGCCTACAAGCTGTCGGTAGAGCTGGAAGTTATCATCCCCGGAATGGATCACGACGCTGCTCAGGAACTTGCTGATGCAGCTCACGCCGTGTGCCCATACTCGAACGCCACCCGTGGCAACATCGACGTGACCGTCACCGTTTCTGATGACTAATCAACTCAGCAAGCCAAGGCATACAGCACGTCTGGTGCTCGGCGCATTCCTGACCTACGCGGGCGTTAGCCACCTGAGCTTTGGACGCCAAGAATTCCAGGCGCAAGTTCCACAGAGCCTTCCGTTGGATCCTGACTTAGTGGTTATATTGTCCGGCGTGGCAGAAGTGGGTCTAGGTCTATCGCTACTGACCCTGCTCAAGAAGCGTGTTCACGTCGGTTGGATAGTGGCACTGTTTTTTGTCGCAGTATTCCCCGGCAATATCGCACAGCTACTGGATCACCGCGATGCCTTCGGTTTAGATACCGATGGCAAGCGATTGGCTCGGCTGTTCTTCCAGCCGGTGCTGGTTGCACTGGCACTCTGGGGAACCGGCGCTTGGCGTGACCGCGATCAGTTGCGTTCAAAGAGCTGAAAACCTCATAAGTACAACCAAACGGTGAGTGCCATGCGGCACTCACCGTTTAGTTTTATCTAATGCTCACTGCCCCAAAGGCAAGCAGCACAGCGTCGAGATTAGAGTCCGCTAAGCAGCTCTTTCATCTCTTGAATTTCACGATTTTGATCTTCAATGATGTTTTTTGAAAGCTTGATCGCTTCAGCATCTGACCCTTGATCCACTTCAGTCTTGGCCATGTCGACCGCGCCTTCGTGATGCGTAATCATCTGCTGCAGAAAGAGCCTTGCAGCGCTAGTTCCTTCGGCCTTTTTCAGGGCCGCAATGTCTTCATCTGAAATCATGCCGTCACCGTGGTTCATTTGACCGTGATCCATGCCTTGAGGCATTTTCCAATCGGCTAGCCAACTCTTCATGAGTTCAATTTCCGGCCCCTGAGCCGACTTGATCTTTTCGGCCAGCTCCCGAACCTCTTGTGGAATATCTTCCTTGCTCAGCAGGTCCTCGGACATGTCCAGAGCTTGTTGATGGTGGGCCTTCATTCCGCTGGCGAAACTCATATCCGCCGAATTGGCGGCACCCGATTCCGTGGCTGGCGCCGAGGAAGCGTGATGTCCGCTGTCGTGAACCGAGGAACTTGGTTCGGCCACCTGCCCGGATTCGGCTGCGCAAGCGGTGAATGCAAACAGGGTGCTTAGCGCCAGGGCGCTGAAATATAGATTTTTGTCCTTCAAGAAAAACTCCTACGGTGGGTGAAAGATGTCGTGTGCCGGCTTAGCCTTGGCACAAAAGAGCGAAACGGCAGGTCAAGATAGCGCCTGCCAATATTTCACGTTCGACAAATCCCCAACGCGGTCAAATCTGGCCTCGTCGCCCATACTCGTGAGGTGGCATTCACTGGTCGATAGA
>CAACWO010000114.1_pt1 | contig 13622 bp, 8 predicted proteins | sample 2275661 | NCBI WGS metagenome assembly CAACWO01 (sample SAMEA5312466, study PRJEB27640) | indoor metagenome | biome: indoor environment; feature: uncontrolled; material: polymer concrete tiles wood | place: Germany | collected 2014-07-07 | reverse complement strand
GTCCAGTCCGAGAGGCTCAGATACACTCGCTACTCCTGAATTTCAAAAACTCCGGCAGCAACGATTGATGTTGCCCCGGTAGGTAGTTGGCGAATCGTCACCGTGGTGGAGTCCTCCCCGAAGGATCCCAGCAACTGGGTGACGCCCTCGGCCGGTTCACTCTGGGCTGTCAGCCACTGTTGCTGCTCGAAGTGCTCAGAATAGAAGGAAAGAACTTCTTCTACACTCGCATTGCTACGCCCTTCAACGCCGACAAAAACCAGTTTTTCTTGCTTCTCTACCGAAGACTGAACGATAGTCGTCGATTTTGGCACCGGTACCGCGTCTTTTGGAAATTCTTTGGTCAGCTTGCCGGTGGCCACACCAGTTTGTGGGACCTTCGTCAGTACCGGCTCACGTTTCGGTGTATCAGGCAGCTTAAACTGCGAGGCCTCGGGCTGTTCAGGTACTTCTAGCCGTGATTCCGAGGCACTAGGTTTCGGGTCCCAACTTGGACGGGTCGCTTCGGCTGTGGGTTCGGATGACGTTTTCTCTTCTTCAGTCGTTTGTTTCTTCTGCTCAGAATCCTTGCCCGTTTCAGACGGGCTCGACGAGGATTTCGCAGACGTGGCTGAAGAAGCCGAGGGGGACGTGGCCATGGGACTTTGTGCAGTTTCCGCGGACAAGTCAGCACTAGGAGTCCGCCCGCCAAAATCTAGGGCGAGCGCGACTACCAGCACTACTGCGGCGGCACCGAGCACTATGGACACAAGTATCTTGGTTTTCATATTTTCCCCCTTAGTTATCTTGTTCCCCCAAGAACACGAGATAACCCGCTCATTAGGCTATACCTCGGCCCCTTGAGATATAAGCGAAAATAGCCCAGCGACGTACTCGGTATTTACTTGGCATGGTTAGGGTCAGCAGAGAGTTGCGCTCTTCTTCTTCCTTGATCAATTTTTCTCGCTGGACACAGAACTATGCTCGGAAGAAGAGGCATACGGCATTGGGGTCCGTAGGCTCAACGGTTCGTGGTGAACCGAATTTTTTGGGGGAAATTCATGACTCACATCGAGCAAAGCGCCGATGTGTCGCCTTTGGCGACCATTGGCAATGAGAGCAGCATTTGGCACCTGGCACAGGTTCGCGAAGGAGCTGTTCTCGGAAAAAACTGCAACATTGGACGAGGCGCTTACATTGGTCCCGATGTTGTGTTGGGTGATAACTGCAAGGTGCAAAATTATGCGTTGGTCTATGAGCCCGCATCGCTAGCAGATGGGGTGTTCATCGGACCCGCCGCGGTACTGACCAATGATCTCTTTCCACGCGCCATTAATCCCGATGGGACTCGCAAGGGAAATGATGACTGGGAGGCAGTTGCAGTCACCATAGGCCAGGGCGCGTCCATCGGAGCGCGTGCAGTGTGCATCGCACCGCTGCATATCGGAGCGTGGGCCATGGTGGCCGCCGGCGCCGTAGTCAACCGTGATGTCCCGGCGCATGCGCTGGTAGTAGGCGTTCCGGCACGGCAGATTGGCTGGGTAGGCACCGCCGGACACCGGTTGCAATTCACTGATGGTGCGTGGCAGTGTCCTGCCACCGGTGAACGTTATGACCAGCTCGGCTCCGAATTCTCGGTTCCGGTCTAACTGACCGCAGTTATCACTCGTACTTTCCACCATTCTCGGACCAGTCGTGTCATCGACTGGGCTTGATGGTGCTGATCACTTCGTTGAAGGAAAATCATGTCTGCCACAATCCAACGCGTGGAGCTGGCCGGAATAACGGTGGATCTGCTCACCCAAACGGACGCCATCGACAAAATCATCGGGCACGCACGCCAAGCCAAGCAATCGCCGGAGTCCAAGCTGCCACCGTTATCGGTAGTTTCAGCAAATCTGGACCATCTCGTGCAGTTTGGCCATGGAAGCCGGTGGCAAGGAGTCTTGGGCGACTCCCTACATCCCAGCCGGCCGCTACGCGATTTACCGGAGGCACCCTCTGCCTTTGATGCACCACCAATGTCATGGCTGAATCTCATCGATGGGGCGCCATTGGTCTTGCGCGCCAGACAATTGACTGGAAAGCTGTGGCCCAGGCTCGCTGGAAGCGATTTGATTGGCCCCATCTTGGACGATGCCGAAATTCATGGACTACGTGTGGGATTCCTCGGCGGCCAGCCTAAAATTCAAGCCGAGCTTGCCACACAGCTAGCAGAGCAACGGCCCAATCTGCACGTCTCCGGATTCTGGGCGCCGGAACGCAACGAGATTGAAAACGAAGCTCTCTCGATGCAATTAGCTAGCGCCATTCGTGAAAGCAACACCGACATTCTAGTAGTCGGACTGGGCAAGCCACGCCAAGAACTATGGATGGCATCTTACGGATCATTGACCGGGGCTAGCGTGCTTCTAGCTTTTGGCGCGGTGGTAGATTTCCTGGCCGGAACCGTGCAACGTGCGCCGCAATGGGTGGCTACTACCGGACTTGAATGGGCATGGAGACTTAGCCTTGAGCCTCGCCGACTAGCACAGCGCTACCTCGTGGATGACCCTCCGGGATTGCTGACACTACAGCGAGAAAGCCGGGTCATCTCCAATACCCAGACCAGTCCCCTAGTGCAAAAACCTGCACGCAAGTTCCCGAAATTGCTGCCTCCTAGTGACGGAAGATTTGTAACAGGGAAAACCCCGGTAGATGTTTCCGTCATCGTCGTCACCTACAACAATGCCGACTCGGTTGAGAAGCTGATTTCCTCGCTACGTGCTGAGGCCTCAGAACTACGTCTGCGGGTCATAATGGCAGATAACGGTTCAGCGGACACTACGGTACAACAGCTGGAAAAGCACAAGGATGTCATCGTGCTTCCTACCGGATCCAACCTTGGGTATGCCGGCGGTATCAACGCCGCGAGGCCATATACCGGCGACTGCGAAGCGGTGCTGATCCTCAATCCAGATCTTTTTGTTGGTCCAGGATCCATCCAACGACTGCTCAACAGAATGTGGATCTCTGAGGCAGGGATTGTTGTCCCACGGCTCCTCGAAGAAGACGGAACCACCTACACGTCCTTGCGTCGTGAGCCCACAGTGCTCCGTGCCGCTGGGGACGCGCTTTTCGGCGAGCGCGTCTCGCGACGCCCCGGATGGGGTTCTGAAATTGAATACAATCTGGAAAGCTACGCCCATCCGCATCAAATTGATTGGGCCACCGGAGCGGCACTGCTCATCAACTCAGCACTGGCCCAAGAACTTGGTCCCTGGGACGAGCAGTTCTTCCTCTACTCGGAAGAAACTGACTACTTTAAGCGGGCCAGGCAGGCCGGAGCCTCAATCTGGTATGAGCCAGAGTCATCGATGACTCATCAGATGGGAGGATCCGGGGCGTCGGTGCAGCTGGAGACCCTCATGGCGGTGAACCGCATCAGGTATGCCCGTAAGCAGCTGCCAGCGCGCACCGCCACGATATTCCAGAGCGCCGTCATTGGACACGAAGTCTTGCGCTCTTGGAAGCCACAACGCGGTGGCGTGTGGCGTGCTGTAGCCGTTGAAAGCTCATGGTCAACCCTGCCCGCGGCCACCCACGGCCCTCAACCTCATGATGGTTTTCCCTTCGGTGCGGTCATTATCCCTGCGCATAATGAGGCAGCGGTCATTGCTCAGACCTTGACTCCCCTACAGTCACTTGCTGAGCGAGGACTGGTCCAGGTCATTGTCTCGTGCAATGGGTGTACCGATGACACAACACAGATTGCTCGGAGCTTTTCCGGGATACAAGTCATTGAGACAACTACGCCGTCAAAGGTGGCGGCATTAAATGCCGCGGAAGAAATAGCCAAAGGATATCCAAGACTGTATTTGGATGCGGATATCATCATCACGGCATCAGCTCTAAGAATGGTCTTTGAGTACCTCAGCCAACCCGGCGTGCTGTCGGCAAGGCCAGCATTTACCTATAACACTTCCGGAGCTTCTAACACCGTGAGGGCTTTCTACCGTGCACGGCGCCGTTTACCAGGTACTAACAACGCACTGTGGGGTGCCGGGGCCTACGGCCTAAGCCGAACTGGACGTGCACGATTCATACAGTTCCCCGCGGTAGTCGCCGATGATCTCTTTATTGATCAGCTGTTCGGGGATGATGAGAAAACGGTGCTCCCCACCATTCCTGTGCAGGTCAAAACCCCGCGTACTCTCGGTTCACTGCTTGCCATACTGCGCAGGAACTACCGGGGACAGCAAGAACTTTTGCGCCAAGACCAAGCGACGTCTACCACGCGGTCAACATTTGGACAGTTGACGAGGTCAATTTCGGGGCCAGTCTCTGCCTGGGATGCGCTGGTATATGCCGGGATGGTTACCTTGGCCCGAGGTAGAAAGAACTCTATCGCCACTAGCGTGGGTACTATCTGGGAACGAGACGATTCAAGCCGTCAGGCGGCATAGTCGCTTGGAAAAGCTGACTGTGTGATCCACACATAACTGGCTTCGCTTGAATCGTCCGCTGACAATGCAACGCTGGAAATAAGATCCGCTACTGGTAAATATAGTTTGCGAACTCCGGCATCCGCGGGTTGTCCCAACCTATATTTCGTTACATCCCGTTGTAGTACTCGGCACTAGTTCATCTCTTCGGATTCTGCGTGGCACATCGTCGTAGAGTTAAGCCTCCCGAAGCAATGAATCCTCGATCCGAGTCCGGTTGTAAGTATCCGGCTCATTATTTGGCAGCACAGTTGGTGATGGGCATCTTGTAGACATGGATGGCGTTTCCGTCGGCAAAGTCGTCGGCGAAGGCTCCCTCTGTTGCGTGAAGGGTTCTGTTTTCATTGAGCACTTCTACGTCAGTTGAACCCACACATTGCAGGTTGAATGATGCAGTCTGCTTAGTGGCTTGCGCTGACCCGGCAAGTACGTAAAAGTGATTCTCATAGACTTTCACTCTAACGTTGACGGCGCCCTCGGCGCTGAGTATCCCCTCGGCGGTATCCGAATTCAGTACCGGAGCCAAAAGTGAAACTTGGTTGTTAATCCGTGCAACGGCGGTGCTACTTTCCTCGTCGCAGTCACGCAGGACGTGTTGCGAGGCGCACTGTCCAGAAAAACTGTGGTTGAAATAGACGATGCCACGTGCCCCCGCGATGAGGCTCTGCCACACTGCTGCGCGGATTTGTGTTGGGGTTACCGTCGGTAGTTTCTCGTCGCTAAAGGGTCGACCCAACTCTACAAACCCCCAAACAGGTTTACTGCCCGCAGGCTGAATGTAATCGCGGATTTGTTTCACCGTATGTCCATAATTGGCCGCTAGCCGGCATTCGGACTCAGTCAAATCACGAGGTTCTTCAAAGCGTGTTCCGCCCTCGGTTTTGTCACAAATATTGGGATCGGTATACCAGTAGTTATCAGCAGATACCACGTCAGCATAAGTACTGGTGAAGTGAGTTCCTACCTCGTCATCACCCCAGAAAGTCACGCCTTTACCAAAGTTCGCGTAGACCATTGCCCCTGCTGGAGCTTTCGCTAAAGTTTCCTCCAGCACCGTGTAACCGCACCGGCTCTCTTCTGGCTCGCAGATGGGAGCCTCTCCTGGCCATGCTCCTGTCCATACTCCCTCTCCGGATTTCCCCCACATGTCTACTTCGTCGGGAAGAACGAAACCGTTGAGGCTACTTTGAGGCGTGCTGCTCAGTACATATGATCCGGCGTCATGGGCAAACGTCGGATTGGATTCAGTGGTTAGTTCAACATAGGTGTTGATGCCAAAGGAGCGATCAGTCACCGCATCTTGTGCGTCCATAAGGCTTTCATGCCACACCGCAACCGGAAAATAATTCGGGTCATCTGGTAAGGGGTTCGCAAATTGAGCATAGTAAGCGGACCCACCATCATTAGCGGTGGTCTCGAAAGTTTGTTCTGTGACTCCCACTGCATTCGTGCATCCTGCCAAAAGAGAGCCGGCCACAATGATGGTACCTAGCTTGCCTGCTGGACGTAGTTCTAAGTCCACTTTGTGCAATGTCTTCGTCATGACTGGCCTGTCTTTCGGAGAACTAATTCGTGTGCTGTCGCGGCGGCCATAATGGTCAGGAACCCCAATAAAAGAAGTGCCCATTTGGCGCGTGACTGTATCTGAACGGGAACCACTTCTTCGGGGTAAACATCGGTAATAATATGTGCGCTACGTTTCACGTTCATTTGTTGTTGCGGTTCTTGGGCGAGAGCGGTCAGTTCTGTCATCGTTTGCTCCATGGTTGATGACACCTCTTGAGCTGAAGAGCCAAGCACCTCAACGGTGATCGTTGCTTCTCTCTGATACGTCTGCCACTGCCCCCCAGCGTTAGGTACACGCACCAGTTCCCCACTGTGCACGCCCGTACCGTAAATGGGAGCAGAGACTGGTTCGATAGTCGATGGCCCATGTATTCCGGTGTACGTTTCTTTCACCAAAGCGGCAAAAGGAATCAGATCCCGGGCATCGGTGCGAAGGGAATTTCCTCCTACCGCGCTGGATGGCGGCAGGAACACCAAATCCTGTTGCGTCCAATAAGTGCTAGGTGCTTGCCTGATTACTTGGGCAATGGGCAGTGCGAGTAGTACCACTAGCACGGCAACAGAGGCAGCGAGTATCCGCGATTTTTTATTGCCAATGCTAGGAACCGAAATCTTCGGATTCAGGCGTTCAGAATCCTTGGACAATCTCCAATATGCCGCGCTCATCCCCAACACGAGGAAAAGAACGCCTGGCGCCTGCGGGAATGAGAAACTGTCGAAGAATGCCATGAGTGTGGCGCTGGAAATTATCGACGCGGCCAGTCCCACACCCAAATGACTATCTAACGAATCCTCACCGGCGGTTCTACCTGCAATGGCGCAATAGACTCCTGTAACCAGCAGCGCCAAAAACGCCAGCGTTCCGACGATGCCGATTTCCAAAACCAGTAACAGCAACTGGTTATCGAGTATCCGGTAGCTAGGCAAGAAGGTACCAAAACCACGTCCGAAGAGTCGATTAGTAGCAAATACTTGAAAAGCGAAGTCCCAGCTTCCGGTCCTAGAATCCACACTGGAATCCCCGCCCTCAAACATTTCCATGATGGCACGTAAGACCGAAGGAAGCGCGGTCATCACCGCGCCGGCTCCTGCAATACCTAGCGCCACGACTCTGCGGCGCAAACGCGCATCCCAGAAGGGCATCATCGCTAGTATCCCCAACACCAAGCCGACGAGCGCGGAGCGCGTCAAGGAAATAAATGAAACGCCCACGAGTGCAGCCACCGGAACAAACCGTCGGAGGAAACCCCACTTCCGATCCCCAATGCATAAGGCAATAGCCAATGGCACCATGCTGCTGACAACTGCCGCGAACTCGAGGGCATGCCGTGCAGTTCCCCGGGGGCGCATGAATCCGCTACGCATATCGATGCCAGCGTCAACGCTTGCCAAACCAGGCGTTGGGAATCGATCGATGAGTACCGAGCCGCTAAGGAATTGGTACAAGCCCAGTGCCGCCACCACAGCACCTAGCAGAACAAGACGTCTGCATAATACGGCCAATCTTTCCTTGGACTGAATTCCGTCGGCGGCAACGAAGAAGGCGCCGGCAAACCCGGCCAAGCGCAAGATGCCCATATCTGCAGCATTCTGGTCTGGCTGTGGCAGATGGGAAGAGGCAGCGACGACCTCGCTGATCATCACGGCCGCGGCAAATGCTAAAAAGGTGAGGTACACCGGATTTGAGAACTTGACTCGATTTGCAAGGCGGGTTCGATACCAGAGCCACCAGACCATTAACGCTATTGACAGCAGGACGGCCGGTGTTCCGGCACCGCCTAACTGCGCGATAGTTCTGTCGCTGGGGACGAGTAGCAACACCACGGCGTAGACCGTCAGCCCGGTCACTGCATCTGCTTGGGCTGGTGCCCGTTGTGGCAACGGTACCAATCTACGATGTTCCGAGGACTTGAGCATTTCTCAAGTTCCGTTAGCGAATCGTACAGGCTGAACGGTCAGCCTAGCTTCGGTGGTTTCAAGACGTGCAGCTACGTCGGGTAGAGACTGATTCGGCTCCGCGGAGCCATTGCCATCGTGTTTGTCATCCGATTTCCGGCGCTTGTTTTTCGGCTTCCGTTTAGCTAAAAACTTGTCCAGTGCGGCAACAAATAAAACCGTGGCAACAGACCCGCCGCCAGCGGCTACCGCCATAAGTTGCAGCTGGCGCTTGTTCTCGGTTTCGGCTTCGTGCGTCTGAGCCAGAGTCATTGTGCCGATCTTGGCGTCCGCTGGTACCTTCAGTTCGTCCTGCAACGCATTCAAGGTAATGGGAACTTGAGAAGTCACCTTTTCTACCAGAGTTATTGCTTGGCTATCTGTGGGCGCTGCCACTGATATTTGGATAATTGGCCCGGTTGAAGTGGCATCTTGTTCAAGAGTGAATGATTGATCAGGATTAGATCCAATAACTTCCTCTTGTGAAGCCGCCGAATTCATTGTTATAACTAAGACATTGAGTGCTTGGCCAAGTCCCCCAAGGTACAGGTACGGATTATCGCCATCCTTGACCGACTTTTCCGGTGGCAATAACACCACCGTTGATGTTGCGCTGTAGGTCACCGGCGTGACGGTGTAAGCTCCGTACACTCCGGCCGCTGTCAAAATAGCTCCGAGCACGACGATGTACCACCGGCGCAAAAGACTTCGAAGCATGTCGCTTAAAACCATTTTTCCCCCAAAAAAATGTCACAAAAGTGACTCCCCCAGTGATGCCACGACTATTGCGTACCAAGTCCCCCTTAGTTCGCCATAAGGACAACAATCCTCATGTTACGTGATTGGCATCTCCTTTAGAGTTGATAATTCGATTAAATCTATGGCTCGTTGCTCCCACGAGTGTCTGGCGGCAAAAGCTCGGCGTTCTGAGATCTCCGAATCCAACGTGGGATGGGCGATACGCTGCCGGAGTATGTCGATGACCTCGCCATTTGTGTTTCCTATCGCCACATGTTCGGTGTCCAGCCAGTGTGAGGAAGGGAGATTTGTCGATACCACAAATAGCCCTGCCGCCAAGTAGTCCAGGGTCTTCAATGGGAAGCTAGCTTTGTTAAATTTCGAATCTGTATAGGGTGTAAGACCGATCCGGCACCCAGCCAAAAATTCCGGAACTTGCGTGGGCGGAATTTCACCTACCCACTGCACACCGGGAGATTCCAGGAATTTCCGCATACGCGTAGCCCACTGCGCGTTGTTACTTTTCAGCGGTCCAGCAACCCGAAGCTTCAATCCTTGATCTCGAATCTCTTCAAGCAGCCCAACGTCAAGGCGTTCGTTGAGCTGTCCCAACACCGCGATCACCGGTTGGCGGTCGCCAGCACTCAGTTCGGAGATCTTACAGCCGTTTGGCAGCAATTGAGTTACGTGCTTCGATTGCTGTTGGTCAATTAGGGTAGCCAGATGCGGTGAGACGGCAAAAACTTTGTCGGCAACGGCCAGGTTCTCGGTCAAGCGTTTGGAAACACTGCCAGCGGGCAGCCCCATAAGCTGCTCGCCAGCAACCCAATCATCGGTCACGTAGAGGTATTTCGTACCTGATATCTCGGCAGGGAAGCTTGCACTGGCAGACGAGTGAATGATCAGACGCGCTCCCGATGGGATGGTACTTGCACCCCTCAGTAGGGTGCGTATGGTGAGTTTGTCGTAGATTTTACGCAGTTGCGGATAGCGCACGCCGAACGGAACGAAAGTCTGAATCCGAGTTATTTTTCCTGTGACCTGGTCGCGGGAAGTTCCGAGAAGTTTCGCTGGTCTAGGGCCATCCGCGGTAAGGGATGATTTCAGCGTTCGCGGCGGATCCACCCAAATCACTTCAGTCTGGGCGGACAAAGCCGTCGCCAACATGTGATCGGTGCCCTTGACATCGTCCCAATAGGTGCCGGCAAGGTACATCACTTGCTGGATTGCATTGCCCGGGCGGCGAGGGCCAAATCTTGCATTCACGGTATTGCTGTTAAAGTCGTCAATCACGGTTTTGCGCCACAGTTTCTGGCGTAAGCGAGCCAGTTTGTATTTTGTGAATTCCCAGGCAGCAAGACTCCAACTACCTAGTTCATTCCCCGTCCGAATGTGATGCGAAAGCTCAGCCAGGTAGAGCTCATCCAGCGTTCGGGACAAACTCCCCAAGGAATATCTAGCGTCCACCAGTTCCCGACCAAAATCTCCGAGTATGCTCTGTCGATCTCTGGAGTCAAGTAGTGGCAACAAAATCGATTTGAGACGTTCGGCACCGCCGTGGTCATCAGAACCAACTCCGTACCACCCTTGCCAGAAAAATTCATCCACCGAATCAGGCTCCAGCAGCTTCCAATAACCTTTCTCCCCCTGAACAATCAGTGGCTTAGCGAAGGCCATAGCACGCAGTGCAGAGCCACCCATACCCAAGGCAACGTCAGCGGCAGCGTAGGCACCGCGCGGATCTGCCATTTTCCCGGTAAGCACAATACTCCCGGGGTATCTCAGGTTGACTTGTTCGGCACGTTCACGAACGGTCCCCGCGGACGAGCCACCGCCAACTATTGCTAAACAGATAGGACGCTCGTCAGCAATTAGTGCAGTTGTATCGATGGCCGAAAGAATTCCCTCAAGTTTCAGCTCAGGTACGAGCCGTGAAACCACGACGACTAATGGCACGTCAGGGTTGATCGAATATTGGGTGCGGAATTCTTGCCCTAGTTGTTGGTTCACATTGTTCTTGTGAACGTCCACCGGCGGCTCTAAGAGCGAAACACGGTTGAAGCCACGCGTTTTCCGCTCGGCCTGAATTTGCTCGGTACCTACCGTCAGTGGAACAGTTCGAGGGATGAAATCAGCCACGGCCATCGACATGACGGTGGCGATGCTTTTTGCCTGTTTCAGGCCAAGAGCCGCCAGGGCGCACTCTAATGCAGGAGGCCATTCAAATCCATGCAGAATGTCAATCTGACGCTCGAGAACTAGCCGTCGTAAATCTGCAACGATAGCAGGAGTCGGCCTAAACCGTGGTCTTGGTGACTGAATAAATTCAAGGCCCAGCTCAAGCACTTTTTGTACCAATTCCCCCTTCCAGCCGTAAACGATGACTTCATGGCCACGCTCACGCAACGCGCCGGCTAGTTCAATGGCGTTGAGCTGGCTGCCTCCCATGGACAGATCGTGGGGGTAAATCAGGATCCTCATATGCTCGTTTCCAAACTCTCAGTACGTGAAATTTTGCGGATCTGCCCGACTTCATTGCGGCAGTTCACTAGCAGCAATGCCATGATCAGCAAGCTCCACATGCCGGCAATGGACAATGCAAGGAGCGGCAACGTGATGAAGTTGGTAGCCAGAGAACATCCGGCCCATACGAAACCGCCAGCTAGAAGCGGAAGGTACAGTTGTCGCAGTATTGTGCCAATCCCTACCCCTCCACCGCGCAGCTGCCACAGGTATACCGGTAAGAGGATCACCACGGACACTACCGCGTAGGCGCAAGCTACTCCGACCATGCCTGCAAGCATCGCACCAATCCATAGCGCAGGAATCAGCACACCGAGTCCTACTAGCTGAATGATCAGAACATTTTTGGTTCGTCCCACCACCACCAGATAGTCATAGACCAGCTCGTTATAGACCTTGGACAGGGCCGCGATGACCAGCCAGCTCAGGATTTGCGCGGCTGGAATCCACGGTTCGCCGTAGACAAATATGATCAACGGGTGCGCAACCGCTGATATCGCAAGAAAAGCGGGGATGGTTGCGCTGGCTAAAACCTTAGACAAACTGGTGATGGCTTGCCGCAGTCGTACCTGATCATGTTGTATGGCAGAAAATGCCGCGGGTGCCACTCGGCGTAGTGGTTGCGAAATGATGTTCAGAGGCCAGCTCGAAAGATTAAACGCCAGGACATAAAAACCTAATGCGACACTTCCCAGCGTCGCACCTACGACTAGTTGATCCGCATATCCGACGGCAAAAACGATGACGCTAGATCCGGCTAGGGGCAAGCCGAATTTAATCAATTCCAGGGCATGGTTCCGATTCCAGCCAAATCGGTATTTCAGCGGTGAGGTTTTCAAAAACATTACCGCCGAAATCAGACCACCCGCTAACCGTCCTATGGCCAAAGCCATTGCGCCTAAGCCCACAAGTGCCAATACGACCGAGAGGATTGCCCCAACCCACACGTTGACTTGATCAATGACCATGCGCGTACGTTCTTCAAACGCACGTTGAAGCAAGGCGGCGGGACCTGCCACAAGTCCATTGAGCAGCACGGAAAGGATCAGAATTCTAACTACACCCGTCGCTTCAGGCTCTCCCATGAGTTCGGTGAAGCGCGGTGCTGCAAACCATGAGATCGTGCAGAATACTGCGCTGCCAACAACGGAGAGCGTATTGACTGTCGAAGCAATAAGTGCCGGATCCGAAGGCCACCGGACTATAGCAAGGCTGACGCCGAGCTCATTAAAACTAAGTACCGCCATGAGTGCGACAAGTGCAATAGCAAAAGTACCAAATTGCTCTGGACCCAATACTCTAGCTAGGACAATACCGATGCCAAGAGTTCCGAGCCTTGAAACTAGGGTATTGGCCAGGCTCCAGCTAAAGGCATTACCGGCGGAATTCGAAGCGCCCGTCGACCTTGTCCGCTTCCCGAGAATGCGCATTGGATCACAGCACCGAAATCAGCACATCTGCGACTCGCCGTTGTTGCTCTTCGGTGATGTGCGGGTACAGCGGTAGGGATAGGATTCTGCCGGCAGCGCGCTCGGCGACAGGAAAATCTCCTGCCTTGTATCCCAGGTGTGCGAAGGCTTGGGTCAGGTGGACTGGATGCGGGTAATGGATTCCGGCGCCAATACCTGCAGCGTTGAGTTCCGCCACCACGCGGTCGCGGTCTAGAACTTGTACAACGTACAGGTGCCACACGTCGTGGTTCCCCATGGCCTGTTGTGGCAGGATGACTCCCTCAACCCCGGCCAGGAGTTCATTATACCGAGCAGCTGCTTGGCGGCGCAGTTCATTCCAACGGGCTAAGTGTTCCAGCTTGGCGCTGAGCACCACCGCTTGCACCGCATCCATCCGCGAGTTGCGTCCCACGATCTCGTGTACGTATTTAGTGCGGCTGCCGTGAGCCGAGAGCAACCTTACCCGGGTTGCCAGTTGTTCATTACTAGTCAGCACTGCTCCGGCATCCCCTGCAGCACCCAGATTTTTGCCCGGGTAGAAGCTGGTTCCGGCAATGTCCCCCAAGGTCCCGGCGTTACGTCCGTGGCGGGTGGCGCCCTGTGCTTGGGCCGCATCTTCAATGATCACCGCGCCGCACGCGCGGGCAATGGGCGATAATTCTTCAATAAATGCGGTTTGTCCGTAAAGATGCACGGGCATGATGGCTTTGGTCTTTTCGGTAACAGCTTCTGCTACCGCCAACGGATCAATCAGCAGGTATTCGGGATCAACATCCACCAAGACAACAGTCGCGCCGGTCAGGCTGACCGCTTCAGCGGTGGCAATGAAGGTATTCGCTGGAAGAATCACTTCATCACCAGGCCCAATCCCGCTGGCGCGAAGCGCCAACTCCAAGGCATCGGTGCCGTTCCCCACCCCAACGCAGTGTCCAGAGCCCAAGAAACT
>CAACWO010000128.1_pt1 | contig 14162 bp, 10 predicted proteins | sample 2275661 | NCBI WGS metagenome assembly CAACWO01 (sample SAMEA5312466, study PRJEB27640) | indoor metagenome | biome: indoor environment; feature: uncontrolled; material: polymer concrete tiles wood | place: Germany | collected 2014-07-07 | reverse complement strand
CAAGAATTACCGGTGCCGAAGAATCCAAAGCCGGTGGAACCAGAAAATGTTCATGGGTACGTAGAGCTTCGCAACGTGAGCTTCCGCTACCCGCAAGCTAATCGGGCGACCTTGGATCAACTAAATCTGACACTTGAAGCCGGCACGATGACCGCAGTGGTCGGCTCTACTGGTTCCGGTAAGTCCACTCTAGGCTCATTGCTTCCACGATTGCTGGACCCAACTTCGGGACAGGTGCTGCTCGACGGAGTTGACCTCAAAGACTATGCGCCAGAAGGCATCGCGAATGTGGTCTCTGTGGTGGCTCAGGAGAGCTACTTGTTGCACGATACTGTCAGGGCTAACTTGCTCTGGGCTGCACCGGAAGCAAGCGAAGCTCAACTGTGGCAGGCGCTCGAAGCTGCGCAGATTGCAGAGCTCATCCGCGGGTTGCCTCAGGGCATAGATACCGAGGTAGGTCAGCGTGGCCATCGGTTCTCCGGTGGAGAACAGCAACGTCTGGCCATCGCTCGAACCATGCTGCGCAAGCCAAAGGTTCTGGTGCTGGATGAGGCAACTAGCGCACTGGATACAGTCACCGAAGCGTTGGTGCAGCAGGCGCTGGATGAGCTTGCAGTTGGGCGTACTACTCTGCTCATTGCACACCGGCTAAGCACTGTGATGCGTGCGGATAAAATTGTGGTGCTCGAAGATGGCCAGATTGCTGAGGCAGGAACCTTCGACGAGCTGGTGGCCCTTGGTGGTCGCTTTGCGCGATTAGTTCAAAACAGCGAGCTAGCCGCGCAAAGGAACTAGCAGGAGGAGTCTCTGAGCCCTTGCTTTTCCAGTGAGTCCAGGATCTTTGGCAACGCGGATTCCAGTGCTTTGCGTTCTGCAGGATCAAGGGAATCAAAGAGCGTTTCGCGCACAAAGGTGACGTGGGTCGGCGCTGCACTTTGGATGGTTTGTTGACCCAATTCGGTGAGCGCAATTTGGTGACCGCGGCGATCGGTTTCATCCGAGCAACGGCTGATCAAGCCCTTGGCTTCCATACGACGAAGCAGGTGTGAAAGTCGGGAGCGGTCCCAGCGAAGTCCTTGAGCAACGTCAGCGGGACGTAAACTTGGTTCCGGAGTCTCTGAAAGTACCGCCAAAACCGAATATTCCCCGGACTGCATTTGTGCATCGCGGAGTAACTGACGGTCCATTGCGCTGGGGAATTGCCAGAGGAACTCGCGTATCGTGCGCCAGAGTTCCTGCTCGCTATCGGTGAGCCAGCGGGTCTCGTCGCTCTTCATGATTTTCTTTCACCCTTGTATCGTTAGCCCAATAAAATTTTGTTGACGCATCAATCATCTCGTGTAAGGTTGGTTTTGGCAACATAGGCTGACACGTCAATTAACTGATGGCCAGCTACCTGCCGAAATATTGATTCACATCATCATGTTCAACGGGCAGCCGTTGTTCTAGGGTCGATGTGGAAGCACACTGAATGTGTAGAGCATGAAGGACTTTGGAGGGAAACGATGAGCGAAGAATATTCAACGAAGGGTGCCTATGTCACCGGCGGAGAATTCACCCGTGATACCAACTACATCCAAGACCGGATTGTCGCTGATACTGCGCCAGAAAATTATAGCAATGAGCATAACGACAGCAAGATCGGTCATCCGTTGGCCGGTGTTTCTGAAGGTGCCCAGCTGTGGCCAGTAGAAGCAGGGCGCTACCGCTTGGTGGCAGCTCGTGCTTGCCCTTGGGCCAACCGCACCCTCATTGTTCGCCGACTGCTTGGCCTAGAAGATGCCTTGTCCGTTGGGCTTCCCGGGCCAACCCACGACGCCCGCAGCTGGACTTTTGATCTAGATCCAGACGGGAAAGATCCAGTTCTAGGCACCGAACGAATCCAAGAAAACTACTTCAAGCGCTTTGCTGACTACCCTCGTGGCATCACCGTTCCGGCCATCGTGGATATCCCATCCGGTGCCGTTGTCACCAATGAGTACCCACAAATCACCTGGGACCTATCCACCCAGTGGAAAGAATTCCATCGCGAGGGTGCACCAAATTTGGTGCCGGAAGATCAGCTAGATGAAATGCTTCCGCTGATCAAGCGGATCTTCACCGAAGTGAACAACGGCGTATATCGCGCAGGATTTGCTGGGGATCAGAAATCCTACAGCGACGCTTACGATCGTCTTTTTGATACGTTGGATTTCCTGGAAGAGCGACTTGCTACCCGTCGTTTCTTGATGGGGGACTACATCACCGAAGCGGACGTACGTCTGTTTACTACCTTGGTGCGTTTTGATCCGGTGTATCACGGTCATTTCAAGACCAACCGCAACAAGCTGGTCGAGATGCCTAACCTTTGGGGTTATGCCCGTGATCTGTTCCAGACCCCTGGTTTTGGTGACACCATCGACTTTGAACAGATCAAGGCTCACTACTACGTGGTGCATGAAGACATTAACCCAACCCAGATCATCCCGAAGGGTCCAGTGCTAGAAAACTGGTTAGAACTCTCGGGTCGTGATCAGTTGGCCGATAACGGTCCGTTCCTCAACGGCACCGCACCGGGTGAAGTTCGAGCCGAAGAGCGCGTGCAAGCCGGCCACAACCCGTTGTACTCGGCATAGCTAGTAGAACGCTTAGGCTAAGTGGTCTTAACCCCTGGGTTCGGGTGACGTTTTGAAATCGTCAAAACCTGCCAGCTCAGGGGTTTTCCATTTCTTGAGCTTTTCTTCAGTTTTAGTTTTGAGTCGAACCGTCAGCGACATGGCCCGATAGGTAGGTCAGAGGCAGGCATCAGGCGTGGCAGGATTAAAGCATGACGATCATTGCAGCTGCAGATGGATCCGCCCTAGGTAACCCAGGGCCGGCCGGTTGGGCCTGGTACGTGGATGACAATAATTGGGCGGCCGGTGGTTGGGACCACGGAACAAACAATATGGGGGAGCTGCAAGCAGTCCTTGAACTCTTCCGGGCCACCGCACACCTGCCTGATGAAGAGCTAAAGATCCTCTGTGATTCGCAGTACGCCATCAATTGCATCAGCAAATGGATGCCGGGCTGGAAGAAGCGCGGCTGGAAAAAAGCCGATGGCAAACAGGTGTTGAACCAAGACATCCTCAAAGAACTTGATTCGGCCATTGTCGGCCGCAAGTACACCTTTGAATGGGTCAAGGGTCATGCCGGGCATGACCTGAACGAGGCTGCCGACGAACGTGCTCGCGCAGCGGCCACAGCTCATCAAAAGGGAACTTCCCCTGACGCTGGCCCCGGTTACATCGTGGGAAGCGCACAAGCGCCAGCCGCGGCAAGTGCTTCCAATACTTCCGCGCCGGCAGAGCCAGTTGAGCCAGCTCACGAAGCCGAACAACCCGCACAGGTATCTGCGCTAGTGTCAACATCCGGGGACTTTGCCGCGACGGTTTATGAGCTGGAGCAAGGATTCCTCGACCCACAAATCCGCACCAGCTTTACTGAGATCGCCGACTTCTTGCACCCCAGCTACCAAGAGGTGACCCGCCACGGTGGGCTACTGGATGTAGCAACCATCGGCACCCTGTTGAGTTCCGGATCCTCCCTGCCCACCACGGGGCAGATGCAGGTTCTGGCCACCCGACAGATCAGTGAAGAAATGGTGTTGCTGGCCTACCGAATGAAGCCAAGCGACTCTGAAGTTTTGGTGGTCTCCTCCTGGTGGCAACTAGGCGAACAGGGCTGGAAGCTTCGCTTCCGTCAGGAAACTATCGAGCAGTCCGCATAGCGGCCAGTGCGAGATTAGAGGCTTAAAGAACTGTGGTCCACCGAGAAAAATTCTCGGTGGACCACAGCTGTACCCGATGCTATTTATTCGTAGTGCCCGGGGCGGGTTTCGATAATGCCCTTTTTGTAATTGATGCGGTTGACCAGCCAGGTCACTGCCCAGAGCAGTACGCCAATAACCAGCAATAGGCCGGCAATTTCGTACTGCACCCAGTCCTCGCGCGAACGGGCCCACGGGCCGGCGAGGAACAGGCAGAAGGCTACGCCGAGAATCGGGATGACGGTCGGGGTACGGAAGGCATCTTCCGGTGCCTTTTCGCGGCGCAAGACCAGCAATGAAACATTAACTACGGCGAAGACGCAGAGCAACAGCAGTGCTGTGGTTCCACCCAGCGAGCCAACAATGCCGTTCTCGCTATCCAAGTTGACGTAAGCCACCAAAGCAATGGCCAGCGCGGTGCTGAACAAGATGGCTACCCAAGGGGAGCGGCGGGTGGAGTGCACCTTGCCCAAGAACTGCGGGAGCACGCCTTGACGGGCCATGCCGTAGAGCAATCGGCTTGCCATCAGCATGTTCATCAGCGCGGTGTTGACCACGGCAAAAACGGTCAAGAACGGGAAGATAGCGTCCACCGGAATGTTCGGGGCGCCCAGGCGCACCACGTCCAGCAAGATACCGGCATCTGGATTCTTCGGGTTCAGCAAGTCGCCGGTAGGGATCACCATGATCACGGTAACTGCCACGAGCATGTAGATCACTGCACACAAACCCAGACCAATAAACATGATCTTCGGGAATACCTTGTTTGGGTTCTTGGTTTCTTCCACCAAGTTCACCGAGTCTTCAAAACCAACCATGGCGAAGAAGGCGATGGCGGTACCCATGGTTACCGCGGCAAAAAGACTGCGGTCCGACGGGGTCTCGAAGACTACAAGACGGCTGATATCACCCTGACCGGACGCAATAACAGAGAAGCCGATGCCGATGATCACTGCCATGATGGCCAGCGAAATAATGGTCAAGACGAGGTTGAACCTGACGCTCTCACCCACACCTCGCAAGTTGATCAGCGCAAGGATCACGATGATGGCAATGGCAGCCCACATGCCCGCTTGTGGCGTGGTGGGGACACCATCAATGAACTGGCCAAAACCGATCAGAAGGTTCTGACCAACCAAGGTTGCTGAGGTCGCGGCACTAGTAATGCCTGAACAGGCCACGGTGAAAGCCACGATGAAAGTGACAAAATGGATGCCAAAAGCTTTGTGCACGTACAGAGCCGCGCCAGCGGCGTGTGGGTACTTGGTGACCAGTTCGAGGTAGCTAAAAGCGGTCAAAGTTGCGATGGCAAAAGCAACGAGGAACGGCAACCAGGCCGCGCCACCCACTTGGCCAGCAACCTTACCGGTGATGGCAAAAATGCCTGCGCCGATGATATCGCCCATGATGAGGAATAGCAGCAGCTTGGGGCCGATCACCCGCTTGAGTTCTGTATCCTGGCCCTGGGGTACTGGCGTGTCACTATTCACGGTCATGCGATCGAGATCATCTCCTTCAGTAGTAGGTGGCAAGCATGACAAATTTAGTTGTTGCACCCATAGTCGGCAAACCGTCTTCTGAGTTGGCTCACAGTATCACGAGTCCAAAGGTTGCAAAATGACGATAAGCGGTACTACGCCCCTCTAGCTGTGACCTGACATACGGATGGGATCTTAGTAGCATGTTGGCGAGCCAAGTGAGAATTGCGCTGGATCCGACTAGGGTTAGTTGAAAAGCGACAAGCACTTTAAGGACGTAGATGGACTCGGTGATTAGCGAAGATTTCGCACCTTTGGCTCAAGCTCTGGAAGCACGAGCTGCTGAAGAAGAAAACTACTCGGCACAGCTCGCTGTTTATCACCGGGGTGAACTCGTGCTCAGCCACAGCGTCGGTGAGCATTTAGCGGCGGATGCACTGACCTGTGTCTTCTCGTGTACCAAAGGCATGGGCGCACTGGTCATCGCCTTACTCGTCCAAGATGGCCTGATTGATCCAGCTGCCCCAATGACCACCTACTGGCCAGAATTTGGCGCCGGTGGAAAGAATAAGCTCACCGTTGGCGAGGTGCTCAGTCACCAGGCTGGCGTTCTTGGTGTTCCCGGCGGTGTACCAAGTGAAGTCCTACTGAACTCGGCTGAATATGCCAAGGTTCTGGCGTCCATGCCAAGCATCTGGCCGCTGGGTCAGAACATCGTTGGATATCACGCCATCACCATGGGCGTACTGATGGAAGAACTGGTTCGCCGCGTCGCCGGCAAAGAGCTTAAAGATGTTTTTGAAGAGCGCATCCGTAAACCTCTGTCGGCAGACGTTTATATCGGACAAGACCCGTCGCTGGAATCACGCTACCGAGATGTCTTAGCTGGCGTTGAAGCGCCAAGCGAATTTTTTGATCCCTTCTCGCCAGCTGGCCTGGCGGTAAACTCCGCCTCCGGATTCGCCTTGGCAGACGGTCCGGTTTACAACTGGCATGAGCTGGCCAACTCAGCCCAGGTACGTCAGATCGGTCCGGCGTCCATGGGTGCGGTAGCCAACGCTCAAGGCCTGGCCGGAATCTATGCCGCATCCTTCGGCGCCGTTCCATCCCTCGACGCGATGCAAGGATTCCTCAGCGCGGACACCTGGTCACAGGTCTCCACCGAACTGGTTTACGGACTGGATCGAAGTAGCGGTTTGTTGCAGGCCTTCGCCTTGGGATTCATGAAGGCTACCGCCCGCAATAATTACGGCTCCATCTTCGCCTACGGTCACGACGGAGCTAACTCATCTTTGGCCTTTGCCGACCCTGCCTACCAGCTCGGCTTTGGCTTCATTCCTTCGCGCAGTGAAGGACCCAAGGACACATCTACCGGGGTCAAGCTCAGCCAGCTGGCGCGCCAGCTGATTCTCGCAAAGAACGCCAAGGCTAAATCAAACTGAACCTCGGCAAACTGAACCTTGGCAGCGAACAGAAAAATTTAGCAGATACAAAAGTGAGATTGAAGTGAAGAAGTATTTGGCATTGGGTGATTCGTTCACCGAAGGCGTCGGCGACGTAGATTCGAATCGACCTAACCAGGTGCGTGGATGGGCCGACCGAGTCGCTGAAGTGCTCAGCGCGCAGGGCGACTGGGAATACGCCAACCTCGCGGTACGCGGAAAGAAAATCGGTCAGGTCATCAACCAGCAACTGGACCAAGGCCTGTCCATGAAGCCAGATCTGGTGAGCATCTACGCCGGCGGAAACGACATCTTGCGCCCCAGAGCAGATCTTGATGCGCTGATGCGTGGTTATGAAGGGATGGTCCGACGCTTCACCGAGGCCGGAAGCACCGTTGTACTCTTCACCGGTTTTGACACTGTCGAATCTCCCTTGTTCTCCAAGACCCGTCCGCGTACTGCGATCTATAACGAGAAAATTCGCGAGATTGCCGATAAGTACGGCGCGGTCATTGCGGACTACTGGCGTTGGCGCGAATTCTCAGACTTGCGTTATTGGTCTGTAGATCGCCTGCACATGAACGAGCTGGGACATGCACTGATGGCCGCGAGGGTTCTTGACGTTCTTGGACGACACCAGGTCACCGACGAAAACTGGGCAGATAAACTTCAGGCTCCGGTTCTGCCGGATCACGCGGTGAACTCTCGCGGCGAAAAGCTGAAGCAAGAATTGGGTTGGGCTACCGAACATTTGGTTCCTTGGGTTAGGCGCAGGCTCTCGGGCACATCCTCGGGTGATTCCTTGTCAGCAAGGTATCCGCAGTACGTTCAACTCACGGCGGTCACGAAGTAAAACTTTTGTGACAGTTCAACGCAGCGCGACTCTTTGACCTAAAGCGCGAGGCAGGTAACATGGTTGTGTGCTGCAGATCTAAGATCAGCAGCACACGCCATAGACGGATGGCGGGAGAGTCCCGTTCACACCATGGACGGGCGCCGTAGGAGCAATTCCTCCCCAGGAAACTCTCAGGCCCCCGTACCGCCATCACGAGGCAACTCTGGAAAGTAGCCGGCCAGATCCGGTTCACCGAAGGTGCAAGTGCTCGGCTTTGTTGGCCGAACACGTAAAACTCTCAGGTAGTGCAACAGGGATGGGGAGGCAAAGCGTCCTTCCTTTGGCATGCGCCAAGACAGATCCCGTGGAGACTCCAGCACCATGACCATCACGCAGACTTCGGCTTCTACGAACAGTGAATTCGTTACTCGCCACATCGGCCCGCGTCCTTCTGACGTCGCCACCATGCTTCAGACTCTTGGCTACGACAGCCTAGAATCACTGATTGATACCGCAGTTCCCGCAGATATCCGACAAGGTGCCGCACTGGATATTCCAGCAGCACTAAGTGAAACCGAAGCGCTGGCCCACCTGCGTGCGGTAGCCTCCAAAAACGTCATGAAGACCCAGATGATTGGTCAGGGCTTCTACGACACCCTCACCCCAGCGGTGATTCGACGCAACATTGTCGAAAACCCAGCCTGGTACACCGCTTACACCCCGTACCAGCCAGAAATCTCCCAGGGCCGCCTCGAAGCCCTACTGAACTTCCAGACCATGGTGATGGATCTGACCGGTCTGCCAATCGCCAACGCTTCTTTGCTGGACGAATCTTCGGCCGCCGCAGAAGCCGTGCTGATGATGCGCCGTGCTAACAAGAAGAAGGCCAAGGGCAAGACCGTCCTGGACTCCAACATCTTCCCGCAGACCATCAAGGTTGTGCAGGGCCGTGCCGACGCACTGGGCTTCGAAGTTGAAGTTGCTGACCTCTCCGCAGGCCTGCCAGAAGGCGACATCTCCGGCATCGTATTGCAGCAGCCAGGTAACAACGGCTCCATCGCAGAACACGCAAGCATCATCGCAGCCGCCAAGGACGCCGGCGCAATGGTCACCGTCATTGCTGACCTTTTGGCTTTGACCATGATCACCCCTCCGGGTGAACAAGGCGCCGATATCGCTGTGGGCAACACCCAGCGTTTTGGTGTTCCACTGTTCTTCGGTGGTCCACACGCGGCCTACATGGCAGTTGCCGATGGTCTGACCCGCTCGATGCCAGGGCGCTTGGTTGGTGTCTCGGTTGATGACGCTGGCGTTCCTGCCTACCGTCTGGCACTGCAGACTCGCGAGCAGCACATCCGCCGCGAGAAGGCGACCTCCAACATCTGTACCGCTCAGGCATTGTTGGCCATTTGTGCCTCGATGTACGCGGTGTACCACGGCCCAGCCGGGCTAAAGCAAATCGCAACCCGCGCCAACAACCACGCTCGCGTGATTGCCACCTCGCTGGTAGCAGGCGGCTTCACCCTCGCATCCAATACCTTCTTCGACACCGTTGTGGTGAACGTGAAGAACGCCGAGGAAATCATCTCCAAGGCGATCACCGCGGGCATCAACCTGCGCAAGGTCAACGACACCCAGGTTGGTATCTCCACCGATGAGGCCACCACCTCAAGCATCGTCAAATCCCTTCTTGAGGTCTTCGGCGTAGAGCTTTCGGCTCCAGAAGGCTTTGAGATCCCAGAGTCGCAGGTTCGCACCAGCGACTACCTGACCCACCCGATCTTCAACACCATCTCTTCCGAGACCCAGATGATGCGTTACCTGCGTCGTCTCTCGGACCGCGACCTGGCACTGGACCGCACCATGATCCCATTGGGGTCGTGCACCATGAAGCTGAACTCGGCTGCCGAAATGGAATCCATCACCTGGCCAGAGTTCGCTTCCATCCACCCTTACGCGCCGGCAGAGCAGACCGAAGGTTGGCGTGAACTGATCACCGACCTTGAAGGTCGACTGACCGCGATCACCGGTTACGCTGGCGTCTCCATCCAGCCAAACGCTGGTTCCCAGGGTGAATACGCGGGCCTGCTAGCCATCTCGGACTACCACGCATCACGCGGCGAGGGTCAGCGAAATGTCTGCCTGATCCCAGCCTCGGCTCACGGCACCAACGCGGCTTCCGCGGTACTGGCTGGCATGAAGGTTGTCGTTGTAAAGACTGCTGCCGATGGCACCATCGATTCCAATGACCTGGATGCCAAGATCGAAGCCAACAAGGACGTGTTGGCTGCGATCATGATTACCTACCCATCCACTCACGGTGTGTACGACGCTGACGTACGCGAAGTGTGCGACAAGATCCACGCCGCCGGCGGCCAGGTATACATCGACGGTGCCAACATGAACGCACTGGTTGGTCTGGCACAGCCAGGTTCCTTCGGTGGCGACGTTTCGCACCTTAACCTGCACAAGACCTTCTGCATCCCTCACGGTGGTGGCGGCCCAGGCGTTGGCCCAATCGGCGTAGGCGAGCACCTCTTGCCATTCCTGCCAGGCGACGCTTCGGGCACCTACACCGAACGTGACGGTGTGCCAGTGGTTGCTACCGCTTTCGGTTCGGCCGGCGTACTGCCAATCTCTTGGGCTTACATTGCGATGATGGGCGGCGACGGTCTGACCGAAGCTACCAAGCATGCAATTTTGAACGCCAACTACATTGCCAAGCGTCTGAACGAGCACTTCCCAGTACTGTTTACCGGTAACAAGGAATTGGTTGCCCACGAGTGCATCCTTGACCTGCGCGAATTGACCGCCAAGACTGGGGTGACCGCAGAAGATGTGGCCAAGCGCCTGATCGACTTCGGCTTCCACGCACCAACCTTGTCCTTCCCAGTAGCAGGCACCCTGATGGTGGAACCAACCGAGTCTGAGGACTTGGGCGAGATTGAGCGCTTCATCGAAGCGATGATCACCATCCGTCAGGAAATGGAAGAAGTGCTCTCGGGCGTTTACACCATTGAACAGTCGCCACTGCGCCACGCTCCACACACCGTTACCGCCGTGGTCAACAGCAACTGGGACCGCAAGTACTCGGTAGAGCAGGCTGCGTTCCCGGTATCGCGTCTGAAGTTCGACAAGTACTTCCCGGCTGTTGGCCGTATTGATGGTGCTTCCGGCGACCGTAACCTGATCTGCTCCTGCCCGGCTCCTGAAGCCTTTGAAGACTAAGAGGATTTCACGATGACTGAGACTACCCACGAACTAAAACGCACCGCCCTCTATGAACAGCACAAAGAGCTGGGCGCAAACTTCACTGACTTCGGCGGCTGGGATATGCCACTGAAGTACGGTTCAGAATTGGCCGAGCACAAGGCTGTTCGTTCCACTGCTGGGCTTTTTGACCTGTCCCATATGGGCGAGGTGTACCTGGCTGGACCGGAAGCGGTCACCGCGCTGAACACCGCGCTGGCAGGCAACTTTGGCATCATGAAGGTGGGCAAGGCCAAGTACTCGCTGATCCTCAATGATGACGGCAAGATCATTGATGACTTGATCGTGTACCGCCTTGAAGAAGAAAAATTCCTTGTGGTTCCTAACGCTGGCAACGCTGTGGTGGTAGCCGCAGCCCTTGCAGAGCGTGCAGCTAAATTTGATGTCCAGGTCGATAACGCTTCGGAGCGTCAGTCGCTGATTGCAGTGCAGGGACCGAACGCGCAGGACATCGTCTCCAAGCTGGCAGCTGACCAAAGCACCGTTGACTCCGTCACAGAGTTGAAATATTACGCAGCGGTTTATCTGGTGCTCGGCGGTCTTGACGTTCTGGTTGCGCGCACAGGATACACCGGCGAGGATGGCTTCGAATTGATCATCAACAATGATCAAGCGGCCGAGCTGTGGGAAAAAATTGTCACAATTGGTGCGGATCACGAGTTGGTTCCGTGTGGCCTTGCCGCACGTGACTCGCTGCGTCTGGAAGCTGGCATGCCGTTGTACGGCAACGAGCTAAGCCTAGAACGCACCCCATTTGATGCGGGATTTGGCCCTGTAGTCTCCTTCAAGAAGGAAGAAGACTTTGTGGGCCGAAAGGCTCTTGAAGCCCTGCGAGAGCAGACTCCAGCACGCAAGCTGGTCGGTCTGAAGGGTCTGGGCAAGCGCGCCGGACGCGGTGGCTACGCCATCGTTAAGGACGGCGCTACTGTTGGTGAAATCACCTCAGGACAGCCATCTCCGACCCTCGGCTACCCGGTAGCCCTGGGGTATGTGGATGCGCAATACAGTGAAGTTGGCACCGAGCTAGAGGTCGATCTGCGAGGTAAGACTTTGCCATTTGTCGTCGTCGAACTGCCGTTCTACACGCGAGCCAAGTAACGTTAAACATCAGTAGGGCCTAGCCATACGCCCGCTTATTCCCTTGGGAGAGGAAATACCGTGAGTAAAGTTCTTTCGTCATTACGCTACTCGGCAGAACATGAGTGGATCGATGCATCGTCCCCAGCCAAGGTCGGCATCACCCAGATCGCTGCTGACGCCCTGGGCGACGTTGTCTACGTAGACCTGCCAGAGGTTGGCGATTCGGTCAGCGCAGGTGAAACCTGTGGTGAAGTTGAGTCCACCAAGTCGGTTTCCGACCTGTTCTCGCCTGTTACCGGCACCGTAGTTGCGATCAACGACGAGGCTGTAGAAAACCCGGCAATCTTGAACGAAGACCCATATGGTGCCGGCTGGCTGTTCACCGTAGAGGTCGCCGAAGAAGGTCCGCTACTTTCGGCAGCAGACTACGCAAGCGCGAACGGTGGAGATGTCCAGTAATGAGCAACCAGAATTTTGAATCTCTGGCACCAGCATCGCTGACCCAGTCCCTAGCAACTCTGGATCCTGAGGTAGCACAGCGCATCGACGCCGAGCTAGCTCGCCAGCAGCGTGGCCTGGAAATGATCGCTTCGGAGAACCACACCGCCCAGGCTGTTATGCAGGCTCAGGGTTCGGTGCTAACCAACAAGTACGCCGAAGGTTACCCGGGACGCCGCTACTACGGTGGTTGCGAAGAGGTTGACGTCATTGAGACGCTGGCCATCGATCGCCTCAAGGCTCTTTTTGGTGCCGAGTACGCCAACGTTCAGCCACACTCCGGTGCTCAGGCTAACGCTTCGGTTTACCACGCACTGGTTCGCCCAGGCGACACCGTACTGGGTTTGAACCTGGCGCATGGTGGTCACCTGACCCACGGCATGAAGATCAACTTCTCCGGTCGTCTATTCAACATCGTTCCTTACGGTGTAAATGAAGAGACCAACCTGGTGGACATGGACGAAGTTGAGCGCCTTGCCGTGGAGAACCAGCCAAAGATGATCGTTGCTGGTTGGTCCGCTTACCCACGTCAGCTGGACTTCAAGCGCTTCCGCGAAATCGCTGACAAGGTCGGCGCTTACCTGTTCGTGGATATGGCTCACTTTGCAGGTCTGGTTGCAGCTGGTCTGCACCCATCGCCTGTGCCTTACGCCCACGTGGTTACCTCCACCACCCACAAGACCCTTGCCGGTCCTCGTGGTGGCATCATTCTGTCCAACGACGCGGATATTGCCAAGAAGATTAACTCTGCAGTCTTCCCAGGCCAGCAGGGTGGTCCACTGGAGCACGTCATCGCTGGTAAGGCTGTAGCTTTCAAGATTGCAGCTTCCGAAGAGTTCAAGGAACGCCAGCAGCGTACCTTGGCTGGTTCGCGCATTCTTGCTGAGCGTCTGACCCAGGAAGATGTTGCTGCCAAGGGCATCAGCGTTTTGACCGGTGGCACCGATGTGCATCTGGTGCTCGTTGACCTTCGTAACTCGGAGCTTGACGGACAGCAGGCAGAAGATCTTTTGGCACAGGTGGAGATCACGGTTAACCGCAACGCGGTTCCATTTGATCCACGTCCGCCAATGACCACTTCGGGCTTGCGCATTGGTACTCCAGCACTGGCAACCCGTGGCTTCTCGGAAGCTGCATTTGCTGAGGTCGCGGAGATCATCGCGCAGACACTGATCGCCGGTGCCGATGGTAATACTGCAGTTTTGCCAGAGCTGAAGGACCGAGTTCTGAAGCTGGCCGAGTCTCACCCGCTGTATCCGGAGCTTGCTAAGGTTTCCGAGTAACATCATCAGCTATTGATGAGGGCCCGGAAGGCGGAAACATTCGCTTTTCGGGCCCGCAGTTTTTCCTCCACATTTGTCCACCCATAACTGTGTGGATGTCCCGTTGCAAGGATGACCTCTTGCGCACCCCTTCATCTTTCCGGCAGTTAGCTATCGGAATGCCCAAGTTCTAAGGATGTGACCCGCCATGGCGGTAAGCGTATTCGATCTTTTCTCGGTTGGTATTGGACCGTCCTCCAGCCACACCGTGGGGCCAATGCGTGCGGCACACGCATTCATTGCCCAAGTAATCCGTGAAGAGAAGATAGCAGCCCTGGAGACTATCCGGGTTGATGTCTATGGGTCACTGGCCGCTACCGGTCGTGGGCACGGAACATTCACCGCCATCATGTTGGGACTTGAAGGTTTTGAGCCTGAAAAGGTGCTTCCTGCCCAAGTTGATGAGCGACTGGCGCAGATGGAAGAAACTGGCATTTTGCAGCTAGCTGC
>CAACWO010000020.1_pt1 | contig 14843 bp, 11 predicted proteins | sample 2275661 | NCBI WGS metagenome assembly CAACWO01 (sample SAMEA5312466, study PRJEB27640) | indoor metagenome | biome: indoor environment; feature: uncontrolled; material: polymer concrete tiles wood | place: Germany | collected 2014-07-07 | reverse complement strand
TACGAGGGAGCGTTCACGTGGCCGATTCGGCAGCAACGCAAGAATTTGATGTCCTCATCCTCGGCGGTGGATCCGCTGGATACTCGGCAGCATTGCGTGCCATCCAGCTGGGCTACACCGTTGGATTGATTGAAAAGGAAAAGCTGGGCGGCACTTGCCTTCACACCGGCTGCATCCCAACCAAGGCTTACCTGCACGCTGCAGAGTTGGCTGAAAACGCTCGCGAGGGTGCCAAGTTCGGCATCAACTCCTCGCTCGAGTCAATCGACTTGGGTGGCGTGCGCAAGTACAAAGAAGGCATTGTTGCCGGAAAGTACAAGGGCTTGCAGGGCCTGCTCAAGATGAAGAAGGTCAACGTTATCACTGGTAACGGCCGTCTTGTCTCCCAGGATTCCATCGATGTTGATGGCACCGTTTACAAGGGCAAGAACATCATCTTGGCAACCGGCTCCACTTCCAAGACCTTCGGTCTGGAAATCGGTGGCCGCGTTATGACCAGCACCGAAGCATTGAACATGGAAGACATGCCAAAGAGCGCCATCGTGCTCGGCGGCGGCGTTATCGGTGTTGAATTCGCTTCCGTATGGAACTCATTCGGCGTCGACGTCACCATCGTTGAAGGCCTGCCTTCGCTGGTTCCTAACGAAGATCCAGCCATCATCAAGACCTTGGAGCGCGCTTTTAAGAAGCGTGGCATCAAGTTCAACACTGGTGTCTTCTTCGAAAAGGTCGAGCAGAACGCCAACGGCGTCAAGGTTTCGCTGGCTGACGGCAACGTACTGGAAGCAGACATCGTTCTGGTTGCAGTGGGTCGCGGTCCAGTTACCGAGGGTCTTGGCTTCGAAGAGCAGGGCATCACCATCGATCGCGGCTTCGTGATCACCGACGAGCGTCTGCACACCGGCGTTGGCAACATCTACGCAATTGGCGACATTGTCCCAGGCGTACAGCTTGCACACCGCGGTTACCAGCACGGTCGCTTCGTGATCGAGGAAATCAACGGTCTGAAGCCAGCGATCATCGAGGACATCAACATCCCGAAGGTCACCTTCTGCGAACCAGAGATTGCATCGGTCGGCTACTCCGAGCCTAAGGCTAAAGAGAAGTTCGGAGCAGACCAGATCGAAACCACCGAGTACAACCTCGCTGGTAACGGTAAGTCCGCAATCTTGGGCACCAGCGGTCTGATCAAGATGGTTCGCGTCAAGAACGGTCCAATCGTGGGCGTTCACGGCATCGGCGGTCGCATCGGCGAGCAGATCGGTGAAGCACAGTTGATTGTTAACTGGGAAGCATACCCAGAGGACATCGCTCCGCTGATCCACGCTCACCCAACTCAGAACGAAGCATTGGGCGAAGCAGCTATGGCTCTGGCCGGCGCTGCACTACACGGCTAATAGCTTTTGATTTCACTAGGCAGCGCGTTCGACGAACGCGCTGCCTAGTGCACAAAGCTCGGAGGCTCGGCCTCCACCCACAATTCAAGATTTAAAAACCAAGGAGATACGGGACGATGTCTGAAACCGTAAACCTACCCGCACTGGGTGAAAGCGTTACCGAAGGTACGGTAACTCGCTGGCTGAAGCAGGTCGGCGACCGCGTAGAGGTAGACGAGCCGTTGGTGGAAGTGTCCACCGACAAAGTAGACACTGAAGTTCCTTCGCCAGTTGCTGGCATCATTGAGGAAATCTTCGTGGCTGAGGACGAGGACGCTGAAGTTGGCGCTCCACTGGTTCGCATTGGCGACGGTTCGGGATCCGGCGACGCCGCTCCTGCCGCACCAGCTGCTGAAGAAGCACCAGCCAAGGAAGAAGCTCCGGCTGCATCTGCAGCGGAAGAAGCTCCAGCTAAGGAAGAAGCACCAGCTGCTGCTCCATCGGCCGGTTCCGCTTCGGGCACCGAAGTTACCCTGCCAGCTCTGGGCGAATCGGTTACCGAAGGTACCGTTACCCGTTGGTTGAAGGAAGTTGGCGAAGAAGTTGCCGTCGACGAGCCTTTGCTTGAGGTATCCACCGACAAGGTCGACACCGAAGTTCCTTCCCCTGTTGCCGGTACCCTTCTGGAAATCCGTGTTCCAGAAGACGAGACCGCTGAAGTTGGCGCAGTTCTCGCAGTGATCGGTGCCGCTGGCGCCGCTGCTGCTCCTGCTAAGGAAGAAGCTCCTGCGGCTCCTGCGAAGGAAGAGGCACCTGCTGCCACTCCGGCTGCACCTGCTGCCACTCCGGCTGCACCTGCTGCTCCAGCTGCACCTGCGAAGGAAGAAGCACCTGCTGCTCCAGCTGCTCCAGCTAAGGAAGAAGCTCCTGCTGCAGAGTCGAACAACGAGTCGGGTTACGTAACCCCACTGGTTCGCCGCCTTGCTAACCAGCACGAAATCGACATCGCATCGGTCAAGGGCACCGGCGTTGGCGGTCGCATCCGTAAGCAGGACGTGCTTGATGCCGTTTCCGCTAAGGAAGCAGCTGCTCCTGCCGCATCGTCCGCACCAGCTGCTGCTCCTGCAGCAGCCAAGCCAGCTGCCCCGGCTGTCGAGGCTTCCTCGCTACGCGGAACCACCGAAAAGGCTCCACGCATCCGTCAGGTTATTGCCCGTCGTATGCGCGAGTCGCTGGACGTTTCGACTCAGCTGACCCAGGTCCACGAGATCGACATGACCCGCATCGTCAAGCTGCGCGGTTCGGCTAAGAGCAGCTTCAAGGCCACCAACGGCGTGAACCTGACTTACCTGCCATTCATCGCTAAGGCTGTTGCCGAAGGCTTGAAGGCTCACCCGAAGTTGAACGCAGAGTACAACGAAGAGACTCAGCAGATCACCTACCACAATGCCGAGCACTTGGCATTTGCAGTCGATACCGACAAGGGCCTTTTGGTTCCAGTTGTATCGAACGCAGGAGATCTGAACCTCGCCGGTTTGGCTTCGCGCATCGCCGATGTTGCTGCACGTACCCGTAGCAACAAGATCGGTCCTGATGAGCTGTCGGGCGGCACCTTCTCGATCACCAACATTGGTTCGGTCGGCGCACTGTTTGACACCCCGATCATCAACCAGCCACAGGTAGCAATCCTGGGCACCGGTGCGATCGTCAAGCGTCCAATGGTCATCACCGATGCAGATGGCAACGATTCGATTGCAATCCGTCACATGATGTACCTGTGCCTGACCTACGATCACCGTCTGGTTGACGGTGCTGACGCAGGTCGCTTCCTGCAGACCGTCAAGGCTCGCCTTGAGGGTGGCGCATTCGAAGGCGATCTAGGACTCTAAGTCTTAGATTAGACCAATAGCCGCAACAAAGATCGTCCCTGCTGACCTTTCAGCAGGGACGATCTTTGTTTTCTACGTTACGTCGAATTTAGATTAGGCTAGGACTATGGAAATCCTTAAAGTCATTTTGGTATTTGTTCACATCCTCGGAGCTGGAGCAATCTTCGGTGGTTGGCTAGCCAACTTCAAAACCCCAACTGTCAATGTCTGGCAGTGGTACGGTGCCCTGGCACAGCTTGTCACCGGACTTGCGCTGGTAGGCATCGCTGAGGCTGGCACCGATCCAGTGAACCACGCAAAAATTGCCGTCAAGATTGTCATCGCTATCGTGATCGCTGTAGCCGCATTCCTCGGCCGCAAGAAGATCAAGGCTGGCGAAGAGGTCTCGACTGGCCTTGCCCACGCCGTAGGCGGAATGGCATTCATCAACATTGCCGTTGCCACCCTCTGGGTCTAAACAACACTCTGACCTTTGGCAGGAACAGTAACTGGCGCACTACTCGTGCTGGTTTACAGTTCCTGCCATTGCGCGTTTAATGACGGATCACCTTACCGAGCTTCCACTGTTCATCAATGAGCACCAGTTCAATCTCAACGCGTTGAGGTTCTGCAGATTTAACTGTATGCACGTTCTTGCCCTCCAGATCCCTGTACTTATAGTCAGGCTGGGTTGAAGTGGCCGCCAGCATTACCGAGTTTCCTTGCCCGCGCGCAGTCACTTTCACATCTTGAAGATGGGTCTCCAGACCTTCAAATCTCAGTTCCATCTCTTCTAGCGCTTTGATTGTTTCCAAATCGCGTTTCAATTGCTCCGATCCCGGAGCGTAGATAGCCTTCAACGCCTTGGTATTCATCGCGCCCATGGCCGCATCACGCTTTTTAGTAAGACTGAGAAACGCAGAAGTTACCGTGTCCTGCTGAAGCACGCAGGCAGGTTCCTGTCCTGCATCATCGATTCGACAGCTTGGCTCTGCCAATGGCGTTACCAATTCAGCGCTGGGGTCCGATGCTGTGGCAGCACGAAGGTGATTGACACCCACCAAACTTCCCAGCAAAACTCCGATTCCTAGCACCACAGTCCCCGCAACTTTAAGAGCTCCGGGTGTGCGGCGAAGCTTGTGCATATTTGTACTCTTGTCGGATCCCGCGAAAATCTTCGACTCTGCTCGATCTCGTCTGTGCTGATTTCGACTGCGCAGACCCCGGTGATCAATCTCCGGATGAATAGTTTCCATCAAATGGGTAGCATCCTCAGATACGTGCCCTTCCCAATGAATCGGCTCAGCCGCGCTACTAGAAAATAGCGTTCTGGCGAATTGCTCAGCCGTAGGCCTGCTGTGCGGGTCAACGCTCAATGACTCAATCAGTAGCTCGTGGACAATGTCGGGGATGGTTGGGAACATGACGCTGGCCGGAGCCCGACTCCATTCAGGATCCGGTGGCCGACCTGAGAGCAAGAACCATAGGCAAGCACCCAAAGAGTAAACGTCCTGCGCCCCCACTTGGGGTTCTAGTTCTCCAGAACTGGCTTCAGGGGCCATAAATCCGGGTGTGCCTGCACCTGAGGGGATTTGTGTCTCTGATGCAGCTTCCTGGAAGTCAATAATTTTAGGCATTCCACTGGCAGTAAGCAGGACATTGGCTGGCGACAGATCACCATGCCTCGTGCCTGCGGAATGCATCACCGACAATGTCTGAGCGACCGGGGCCAGCGCAGTAATACATTCTCCAAGGCTGAAGACACCACGGCTATGGACCAGCTCGGCGACGCTTCCGCCGGGACAGTATTCCATGATCAACCCATCACCCAATTGTGTCGATAACGTCCCGTAAAAATCGACGACATATTTCCTCGATTCAGTGATGGCGTTTTGCCTCAACGAGGTGACGTTCTCCATAGTCAAACTCAGTTTTAGCACCATGTAAGACTGATCACTTTCCCGGCGCAGCAACCAAACTTTGCACGGTGACTTGGCACTTAATGGTCTAACCGTGACGTACCCGGGACTGATTGGCCACGATAAGACATTCGTTGATTCATTCATGTCTCCGTTGTAGTCCAAAAACCAGAAACACAAGTTGGTTATCCACAGATTTTGGCTCGTCAAGCGAATTAGCGACAGCAAAGACATCGGCGTAGGGTAACCCTCATGGCGATCGAATTCGAACGAGTCGGACTAGGCTCAAAATTTGTGCCCTATAAGGAAGCCTGGGACTACCAAATCCAGTTGCATGATGCGGTAGCCGCGGACGAACAGGCTCCGCGAGTTTTGTTCCTCGAGCATGAAGCGGTCTATACCGCAGGCAAGAGGACCGAACCGGAGGATCTTCCGTTAGACGGCACACCCGTTGTAGACGTAGACCGAGGCGGAAAGCTCACGTGGCACGGACCGGGACAGCTGGTCGGCTATCCCATCGTTAAGCTTCGCAAAATGAGCGCAATACGTCTCTACGTTGAAACCATCGAGGAAGCACTGATCAACGTTGTCAGTGAACTCGGTATCCCCACAGCCCAGATCAAGGGCCGCTCCGGCGTGTGGGTTCCCGGTAAGGATGGCGAGCAAGACAGAAAAATTGCTGCCATTGGCCTTCGCATTAGTCACGGTGTGACCATGCACGGCTTCGCATTAAACTGCTCGAATGAGCTCACCGGTTACGAGCAGATCATCCCGTGCGGTATTACCGATGCAGGTGTCACCACCATCTCAGCTGAGCTAGGTCGTACTGTTACCCCAGAAGACATCGTCGACCGCGTGCAGGTCGAACTCGAACGACTTCTTACCCCTCAAATCGTTTAGACAATCATTCCCTCCGAAAGAAAGAGCCGTTAATGAGCGTCGCACCAGAAGGCCGCCGCATGCTTCGCGTTGAAAAGCGAAACGCTGCAGTGCCAGTGGAACGTAAGCCCGAATGGATCAAGGCAAAGCTGAACATTGGGCCCGAATACGTTGGCCTAAAAAACCTCGTGCAGTCCGAAGGACTTCACACTGTCTGCGAAGAAGCAGGCTGCCCAAACATTTTTGAGTGCTGGGAAGACCGCGAAGCGTCATTCCTCATCGGTGGATCCGAGTGCACTCGTCGTTGCGATTTCTGCCAGATCGCTACCGGCAAGCCATCCCCTATCGATCGCTCGGAACCTTTCAAGGTCGCCATGAGCGTAAAGAAGATGGATCTTCGTTACGCCACCGTCACCGGTGTCGCCCGCGATGATCTCGAAGACGAAGGTGTCTGGCTGTACGCCGAGACCGTCCGTCAGATTCACAAGATGAATCCAACCACCGGTGTTGAATTGCTGATTCCTGACTTCTCAGGAAAGCCAGAGAATCTTGACGTTATCTGCGACTCCGCTCCAGAGGTTTACGCGCACAATGTTGAAACCGTGCCACGTATCTTCAAGCGTATTCGCCCAGCATTCCGCTACGACCGTTCCATGGATGTCATTTCCCACGGTCGTAAGCGCGGATTGATCACTAAGTCGAACTTGATCTTGGGCATGGGCGAAACTCGTGAGGAAATCTCCGAGGCCATGCGCGATCTCTATGAAGCCGGTTGCGACCTGCTGACTTTGACGCAGTACCTGCGCCCAACCGATCTTCACCTGCCGGTGGATCGTTGGGTTACCCCTCAGGAATTTGTTGAATTGCAACAGGAAGCTGAAGAGCTCGGCTTTGCTGGCGTCATGTCTGGTCCATTGGTCCGCTCTTCATACCGTGCCGGTCGCCTCTGGGCAGGCGCCATGCGCAAGAAGGGTCGCGAGATTCCAGAAGAACTTTCGCACATCGAATCCTCAGGCAACACCCGTCAGGAAGCCGCTTCACTGATCAAGTAAAGCTTCTCGGTTGTGAACATTTGCGAAGGCCTCGTAGTCCCCTAGTTCAATTTTGAACAACGGCTACGAGGCCTTTGACATATCAATTGATCGTCACATGCAGATGATTTTCCCGCGCGCCCGCTCTGGGCTTAGAACTCTGATCAATATCGCGTAGAATTAAGGCACTATGGCCAAAAACTCCGACAACGAAGCAGCCGCGCAACCAAAGCGTGGCCTGTTTTCGCGTAAACCAAAAGCTGAGAAGAAGAACAAAGAACCAGGCCGATTGAAGCAAATCGGACAAGTCTTCCAGATGACCCGCCGCAACGACCCTATGGTCGTTTGGTGGATGGCACTGGCAGCCTTGGCTGTAATTGCAGTCTGCTTGGTCATCGGTATCTTGATCAACAACTGGATCACCATGTTGATCATCGCCATTCCACTGGCTCTTCTTGCGGCAATGTTCATCATGTCCCGTCGTGCCGAAAGAGCCGCCTTCTCACAGCTTGAAGGTCGTCCCGGTGCTGCCGGTGCCGCGATGAGCGTGCTGCGTCGTGGCTGGATCCTGAAGCAGGAACCAGTGGCTTACAACCGCCACCAGGATTTGGTTTTCCTCGCCGTCGGTCGTCCCGGTGTTGTGCTGGTTACCGAAGGTCCTAAGACTCGTGTTCGCGAACTCGTTAGCTCCGAACGCAAGCGTATTGCTCGCGTTCTTCCAAACGTCCCAATCCACGTCATCAACGCTGGACAGGACGAAGACCAGACCAGCTTGGTGAACGTCGGCAAGGAAATGAAGAAGCTTCCTAAGGCCATCACCAAACTTGAGGTAAGCGCGATCGATAAGCGTCTAAGCACGTTGACTGCTAATCGCTTGCCTATCCCTAAGGGCGTTGACCCTAGCCGCGTACGGCCAAACCGCCGTGCAACCCGTGGTCGCTAAGAACTAGACATGCAAGAAGCCGCAACAGGAATTTTTCCTGTTGCGGCTTCTTTGTTTTCTCTACAATTTTTCACTCATCGGATGTTGACCAAAATGCTCTTGGCTAACCGGTCGTGCAATCCGCGCTGGTCTTTATCGGTAACGAATACCGGAATTGCTAGGCAAAGGAGCAAAGACCGGATCAGGCCTTGCAAGGGCCTTAGCGCCGAGCCATCCATGGACTGTACCTGAAGCCCAAAAGTTCTATGGCCAATGGTGTGGCCGGTGAATCCTACGCCGATAATCTGTCCTGCACAGAACAGCAACAGCGTGGCAAGGTCACCTAGATCAAATAGCCACCAGCTAAGGAGCATTGACAGCCCCCAGTCAATAAACAATGCACCGACCCGTTTAGGGAAGCGTCCTATTGACCCAGGGCCTTTTTCTGGTCGGCCCAAATCTTGTCCTGGCCATTGTTGCGTGCTGTGCTGTGGCGGGCCCTCAAGCCACGAACCGAAGTCTTTTCTTTCCACGTCTTCAAGTCTATCGAGCCTTTCTGTGCGTCGTGACAAGGTGTGAATTGACTGCGAAAAAGTACGCTAAGTGTCCGAGTCAGATTATTACGAACTGCATCGTGCCAGATCAGAGCGATACGACATGCCCGAGTTTCGTCCTTGTAACAGGCTGGAAACAATAGAGACACCATTCAGAAACGGATTGTGGGTAAGCTCTATACGTAAGCAAGGGAACCAGCGGGGCCATCCCGTCTGATCGTTCTGTTTACCAAAACTCATATCTCACCAGGGAGTCACCTGCACATGTTTACCAGTCCAGAAGAAGTCTTGGCATATATTGCCGATGAGGACATCAAGTTCGTCGATATCCGTTTCACCGACCTGCCAGGCGTACAGCAGCACTTCAACGTGCCTGCAAAGTCCGTAGACGCCGACTTCTTCGTCAACGGCCAGCTTTTCGATGGTTCTTCCATCCGCGGCTTCGCTGGCATCTCTGAATCAGACATGCAGTTGATCCCAGATGTCACCACCGGCTTCATCGATCCATTCCGTATCGAGAAGACCTTGGCTTTCAACTTCTCCATCATCAACCCACGTACCGGTGAGCCTTACCACCGTGACCCACGTGGCGTTGCAGAGCGTGCCGAGGCTTACCTCGAGTCGACCGGCATTGCTGACACCGCATTCTTCGCTCCAGAAGCTGAATTCTTCATCTTCGAAGATGTTCGTTACGAATCGAAGCCAGAAGGCGCGTTCTACAAGATCGATTCTGACGAAGCTCCATGGAACACCGGCCGCAAGGAAGAGGGTGGCAACCAGGGTTACAAGACTGCCTTCAAGGGCGGTTACTTCCCAGTTGCTCCAACTGACAAACAGGCTGACCTGCGTGACGCTATCTGCGTTGAGCTGGACAAGGCTGGCCTCGAAGTTGAGCGTAGCCACCACGAAGTTGGCGCAGCCGGCCAGGCTGAGATCAACTACAAGTTCAACACCATGGTTCACGCTGCTGACGAACTGATGCTCTTCAAGTACGTCGTCAAGAACGTAGCCGATGCTTGGGGCAAGTCCGCAACCTTCATGCCAAAGCCAGTCTTCGGCGACAACGGTTCGGGCATGCACGTTCACCAGTCGCTGTGGACCGGTGGCGAGCCACTGTTCTACGACGAGAAGGGCTACGCTGGCCTGTCCGACGTTGCTCGCTGGTACATCGGTGGCCTGCTGAAGCACGCATCTGCTGTTCTTGCATTCACCAACCCAACCGTGAACTCCTACCGTCGTCTGGTCAAGGGCTTCGAAGCTCCAGTGAACATGGTTTACTCGCAGGGTAACCGCTCGGCTGGTATCCGTATCCCAATCACCGGTTCGAACCCTAAGGCAAAGCGCATCGAGTTCCGCGCACCAGATGCTTCCTCGAACCCATACTTGGCATTCGCTGCACAGCTGATGGCAGGCCTGGACGGCATCAAGAACCGCATCGAGCCAGCAGAGCCAATCGATAAGGATCTCTACGAGCTTCCAGCAGAAGAAGCCAAGGACATCCAGCGTGCACCTGAGAGCCTTGAAGAGGCCCTGAAGGCACTGGAAGCAGATCACGAGTTCTTGCTCGAAGGTGGAGTATTCACCGAAGACTTGATCAGCACCTGGGTTGAGTACAAGCGTGAAAACGAAATCAAGCCACTGAGCCTGCGTCCGAACCCTTACGAGTTTGACCTGTACTACGGCTGCTAATCACGCTCCTGCCGTAAGGGCAGTCTGATTTGTCGAAGCTGGGTCCCACCATTTTTGGTGGGACCCAGCTTTTTGTCATTGTTAGTCTGTAAACATGGATATTTCCGATTGGGTGAGCGTACAACGTGAAGACGGCGAGACGGTAGGCTATCTCCAACCTGTCACGCCCGACTACGCTCTAGTGATCCCCCGCAATATCTTGGGACACGCAATCGCCGAAGCACTCGAATACTCTGCAGCTGAATACCTTTTGGAAGAACGCGGCATCGCTGAGCTGATGAGTAACTGGAGCCTTGATGCTCAAGAACAAGAGCAGACAGAAGAACTCACAATCCTAGAGGTCTCACCTCTCGGCATTGTGTTGGCTAACGCTCTGCGAATCAAAGCTTTGGAAGCTACCGAACGGATCCACGTGGAGTGGCCGGACGTGGAGCAAAGGCTCACAGTTACAACAATGAGCCACCGGTAGCTAAAGAGGCTTGCCCCTACTCACCTGACTTATAAGGTTCTCTGAGCAACGCTGTGGCGTAGCGACGGCGTGTGTACTTCTGCGCAATCAACAGGAACGGGAAGATCGTTCGCCAGCGCAGTCGATCTGATGGCGCTGTCAGTGAGCGGATCACTAGGAAGATGCCGGCCTGTTCACGAACGAGAATGAACGCCTCTTCCCCACTGACAGGATGGCCTGACAGCGTCTTATAGGCAAAGCCAACACGTGAGCTTTCCTCGATGACATCCACGACTTCGATAGGTTCGTCGATGCTCATCGGTCCCAGCCTGACACGTAATTCAGGGTGTGCACCGATAGCTACTCGTGGTTGCCCGGTAACGGCAAACCCGCTTCGTGTCTTGATTTCCCAGTGAAGTAAAGCATCACAACTGCGTTCCCAGAGCGTTTCACCAGAGCCAAGATAGACCTTGCGTTCCCAGCGTCGATAGCCGGCCGAAGCAGTTGTCCACTGATTCAGTTGGATCTGGGTCAAAGACACTTTGAGCTAGTCTTCAAAACCGTAGAAGAGCAGTTCAAAAATACTTCGCGCGTGACGAGTAGCCCTAAGGTAATCTTCTTCGAGCTCTACACCGAAGTGCGGCTCGTAACCACACCAGCGGGCCACGGCTTCCATGTCCCGCGACGAGCTTGGCAGAACATCGCTTGAACGCCCGGAGGTAATGATCTCAGCGCTACGAATACGCGTGGCTAAACGCCAGGCATTCGCCAACTGTTCAGCATCATCTTCCGTGATCAGTTCAATCTTTGCCAGCTCTTCTAGTGCCTTCAAGGTTGAGGTTGTGCGCAGCGACTCGTGCTGCCAGGCATACTGAAGCTGATAGAACTGCACCAGCCATTCAATATCCGACAGTGAACCGCGACCCAATTTTAGATGCCTGTTGGGATCTGCGCCGCGAGGAAGTCGTTCAGATTCAACACGAGCTTTGATCTTACGAATGTCGCGAATTTCGCTCTCTTCCAGTCCCTTACCGTAGCGAACAGGTTTGATCAACGCGATAAAATCATCGGCCAGTACAGCATCCCCAGCGAAGGGACGCGCTCTTTGCAAAGCTTGGCGTTCCCATACTTCTGCCCATCGTGCGTAGTAGGAAGCGTAGGCGTCGATGGAACGCACCAAGATCCCCTGTCTCCCTTCGGGACGAAGATCAGAATCCACCTTGAGTTTTACTTCAGCAGGAATTGCTGGCTTCAGCGGTTTGGAGGTCCACGAGATCAGCTCAGTGACCACCCGCAGTGCTTGTTCCTGCGCGGCTTGAGCTTGGGCATCTGGAACGGAACGCTGGACAAATAGGACATCTGCGTCAGATCCATAGCCAATTTCTCGACCACCTTGTCGACCCATTGCAATGACTGAAATAACAGCCTGCACACCGTGCTTTTCTTGATCTGCGCTCAACAGGACTCTTAGCACGCCGTCAATCATTGCTCCATCGATGTTCGACAGTGCCTGACCGACCTCGTCAACCGTGAGCAGTCCTGCGCCATCGGCCAGAGCCACACGTAGGAACTCACGTCGGCGCACCATGCGGATCATTCTGATTGCGCTCTCTGGCTGCTTGGTGCGATGAATGATCGACTGGTTTTGCTGTAAGAGACTCTCAAGGCTCTGCGGTGCCAAGGATGCATCCGAACCCAGCCAGGCGGCCGCTGCAGGCTCATTGGCAAGCAGGTCCGTCAGGAAGCGGGTGTTGGACAATAAATGGCTCAGGCGCTCGGCTGCGGCGTTGGTATCACGCAGCATGCCCAAGAACCAGTGCGTCTTGCCTAAGGATTCACTGAGTCGGCGGAATCCAAGTAACCCCGCGTCAGGGTCAACACCACGAGCAAACCAGTCCAAGAGCACCGGTAGCAGCTGTCGTTGCAGCGAGGACCTGCGCGACACTCCACCGGTCAACGCCTCAATGTGGCGCATAGCGGCTTTAGGGTCAAGATAACCTAGTGCACGCAAGCGTGCTTGGGCCGACTCGGCAGTCAGCCTGACGTCATCAGCGGAGAGGTTGGAGGCGCTGACCAACAGTGGACGGTAGAAGATGCGCTCATGAAGCGAACGCACCATACGCTTGGTCTCGTTCCAGCGGCGCATCAGCTTTTCTGGGCTGGTCGGCTGAAGGTCCCCTGCGCCTCGAATGGAGCGCGCCAGAATTCGCTGCGCAGATTCGGCCCGTGGCATTAGGTGCGTACGGCGTAGCTGGCTGAGCTGGATACGGTGCTCTAATAAACGTAAAAAGCGGTAGGAATCATCAAAGTTTGTCGCATCTTCACGGCCAATGTAACCAATATGGCTTAGTGCGTGAATTGCTAGTGTGGTCGTCGGAATTTGAATGTCCCGGTCGACTCGCCCATGCACCAGCTGCAGCAACTGCACGGTGAATTCCACGTCGCGCAATCCGCCAGGACCGAGCTTGATCTGCCAGGCAATATCATCTTTGGAAATATTGTCGCTGACTCGTCGACGCATCGCCTGTACTGATTCAACAAATCCATCACGCTCTGAGCTAGACCACACCATGGGGGAAACCATGCGCTCATAAGAGCGACCCAACTCCTGGTCCCCGGCAATGCAACGGGCCTTGAGCAGTGCCTGGAATTCCCAAGAATGAGCCCAGCGACGATAGTAAGCCTCGTGGGATGACAAGGTGCGGGTTAGCGCGCCGTCTTTGCCTTCGGGACGCAGGTTGGCGTCGACTTCCCAGAGCATTGGTTCCGGGCCCGGAACCATCAAAGCTCGTGCGGTATTGCCGCACAGGACCGTGGCGATAGCGGAAGCTAGATCATCTTCGATACCCGGGGCAGAACCGTGCACATAAATGACGTCCACATCAGAGATGTAGTTCAGTTCGCGAGCGCCACATTTACCCATCCCAATGATGGAGACCTTCACGCGGTCCACGTCTTGCGCATCGTACTGTTCGGCAGCTTCAGCGCGGGCTATAGCCAGCGCGCCTTCCAATGCAGCCCCAGCCATATCGGCTAATTCGGCGGCCACGTTGGGTAGGATCCGTTGCGGGTTGCTGGCTCCAAGATCTCGATGGGCTAGCGCAAGTAATGCCTTGCGGTAACTGGTGCGCAATCGCTGGCGGCCCTCGGCTCCAGTGAATGAGGAAACCCAGTGACCACCGGTTGTACGCTTGGCATCAATTGATGCCAGCATGCTCTCCACTAGATGTTCAGGCGTAGCTTGCTCAAACTCAGTGGAAGGCGCAGTGCGCACCGTCTCCAGTGCCTCGGGACAACGAATCAGGAACTCACCAAGCGCTGAGGAACTGCCAAGCAGTCTAACCAAGCCCTGGCAGGTTTCAGGATCCGAGAAAATCTTGATTGCCTCGGGATGACGATCCACTAAGCGCAACGCCAAGAGCAATGACTGATCAGGATCTGGAGCATGGGCCATCTTGCTCACGATCAGCTTCGGATCAATCGGGGCGAGCTCCGGTGATTGCAGGAACTTTTTGGCCCGTTCGATATCGCTGAAACCAGCGTTGATCAATGATCGTGAGGATACGTCTGGCATGGTGATTCTTATGTCTTCCACAAATCGCCGCGTGCAAGCACGCGGCGATTTCTCTAGAGGGTACTCAGATTCTTGGTGAGCTCAAACGGGGTGACTACCTGACGGTATTCTTCCCATTCAGCTTTTTTGTTAGAGATGAAGGAGTTGAAAACCTGCTCGCCGAGGATCTCGGCCATCAGCTCGGATTCCTCCATCACGCGCAGTGCTTCGTGCAAGCTACCTGGCAGCGGAACGTGCCCTGAGGCGCGACGTTCTGCGGTGGACAGGTTCCACACGTCATCTTCGGTTGGCTCCTCCAGCTCATAGCCGTCGCGGATACCCTTCAGACCTGCACCAAGCAGGCAAGCGTAGGCGAGGTATGGGTTGGCTGCCGAGTCAATGCCACGGTATTCAACGCGAGCGCTCTGACCCTTGCCTGGCTTGTACAGCGGAACGCGTAGCAGTGCCGAACGGTTGTTGTGACCCCACGAGCGGTGGCTCGGAGCTTCTCCCCCGCCCCACAGGCGCTTGTACGAGTTCACGTACTGGTTGGTCACCGCGGTCATCTCTGGTGCGTGGTGCAAAATACCCGCAATAAACGAGC
>CAACWO010000269.1_pt1 | contig 16184 bp, 16 predicted proteins | sample 2275661 | NCBI WGS metagenome assembly CAACWO01 (sample SAMEA5312466, study PRJEB27640) | indoor metagenome | biome: indoor environment; feature: uncontrolled; material: polymer concrete tiles wood | place: Germany | collected 2014-07-07 | reverse complement strand
TGGTCACCGGTTCGATTACACTGGTGGGCGAGATTTCATTGTTGCTCAAGGGAAGTGAATCGTAATGGCCAAACTCACCCGTGCACAGCGCGAGTGGCGTCCTGGTATGAAAAAGAAGCAACGTTCTACAAAAACGATGTTTGCTTCCACCGTGTTGGTCTGTGAAGCCCTGCTGGCAGTATTTGTCACCTTGGCTGCATTTGGTCTCAAGCGTGGGGGAGAACCTGCTGTGGTGCTCGGCCTTGGCGCCGTCATCGCGTTACTGTGCATTCTTAACTGTGCGTTACTCGGAAAGAAGATCGGATTCATCATCGGATGGGTCTTGCAGTTGGTCTTTTTCCTCAGCGGATTTATCTTGGTCGATATGTTCTACCTCGCCGCGGCCTTCGCCTTGTGCTGGTGGTACGCCCTATCCAAGGGTGAAGAAATTGACGCTGAGAATCGACGTCGCGCCGCAGCCCAAGAAGCTTGGGACCAAGCGCACCCCGAACAAGCCTAATAACCTAGAAATACATCAACGATACGAAGAGGTAGTCAAATGACTGAACGTACACTGATCTTGGTCAAGCCAGATGGCGTCAAGCGCGCCCTGACCGGACAGATCCTTGCCCGCATTGAAGCCAAGGGCTACACCATTGTGAAGCTGCAGCAGCTGGAAGCTACTCGCGAGCTTTTGGCCGAGCACTACGCAGAGCACGAAGGCAAGCCATTCTACGAGCCACTGGTTGAGTTCATGCTCTCCGGTCCTGTTGTAGCCATCGTTGCTGAAGGACAGGGCGTAATTCCTGGCTTCCGTTCGCTAGCTGGCACCACCGATCCAACCGCCGCAGCACCTGGCACCATCCGTGGCGACTTCGGCCGCGACTGGGGCCTGAAGGTTCAGCAGAACCTCGTGCACGGTTCGGACTCCGTTGAGTCAGCAGAACGCGAAATTGGTATCTGGTTCGGCAAGTAAGCTGAACATGAGAAATCCCGGCAGATCGATGATCTGCCGGGATTTTTTGCCTTGGCCAATTTCTAGAGCCAATCGTCGAGGCTCTCAGCGCTTGGAGGGGCAGTGCTGCCGCCTTGATCTAACTGTTGCTCCTCAGGTATTCCAATCATCACGACCTGATGATGCTCGGCCAAGGAGTCGGCTAGATGCGGGAAGTCATCATCTGTATTCCCTTTCTCAAAATTCAACATACACAATCCTTCCAGTGGCTCTTGCCGCGTTATCCCGAAGCTGACTGAATCTGGATCAGGAACTGCAATACCGTGGTTTAAGTGAAGCATCCTGGGATGGAAAGCCTACCTCACATAAGTCACATTAAACACAAAGCCTAGTCTCGTGACAACGATACTCAGGGAAGAAAATGACTATCAGCGTGATTAGTTGACGTTTTGCGTAACAAATCGACCCAGTCAAGATCAGGGTAAAGAAAAGCTCTCCGGAAGATTTCCCTGATTTTTCAGGGATGATCTTCCGGAGAGCTTGTCAACAAAAACGGCTACCCTTTGGCCTCTTCGGACGAGGTGTCTTCAGCGCGATCGGCCTTAGCCAACGCTGCATCCTCTTCCTCGATCTCAGCTTCCGTTTGGATATCGGCGCTGGCCGCAGCAACCGGATTGGATTTGTCTCGCCCTGTCCAAACCTTGATCACAGCCCACGCTGCAGCTACCAGGGGAACAGCTAGTACCGCACCGATAATTCCAGCCAGCACGGTGCCGCCGGTCAATGCGAGCAGTACGACTAGTGGATGCAGGTTCAGTGCGCTGGCCATGACAACCGGCTGTAGGAAGTTACCTTCCAGCTGGTTCACCACGACTACCGCAGCCAAGACGATCAAAGCGACTACCGGTCCATTGGTCACCAACGCGATCAAGGTGGCAAGAATGCCGGCCACAGTGGCACCGACCATCGGAACAAATGAACCGAGGAAGACGATGACACCTAGCGGGATTGCCAGCGGTACACGGACAATCAGCAAGGTCGCGGTGATACCAATGGCGTCAACGGCAGCAACCGTTGCGGTGCCTCGAATGTACCCGCCGAAGGTGCGCAAGGCGCGGTCACCGGACTGGATCCACTTGTTGCGGTAGTGATCAGGAGTCCATGAAACGGCGAATGCCCAGATACGATCTCCGTCCTTCAGGAAGAAGAAGAGGATCACCAAAAGTAGAACTAGCCCAGTCAAGAAGCTGCCGGCAGCACTAAGCGTATTTAATGCGCCCGTGCCGAACTGCGAACTGGTCATGAAGCCAGTGACAGTCTTTACCGCTTCATCAATTTGGGTCTGATCAATTGTGATTGGCAGATTGCCAATCAAGCCTTGAACCATATCGTTGAGCTGGTTGAAACCCTGTACGGCCTTATCTACCAACTTTGGCCATTCGTTAATGACAGAGAAGACTAGCCCGGTTCCGATGCCACCGAGAACCAGGAAGGTCCCAAGGAAAACAATCCAGGCCGAAAGTAATGGCGAAAAGGTCTTGCGCAGTTTCACTACGAGAGGCCACAGTGCACAAGAGATGATCACGGCCAACAAAGTTGGGATCACGATCATTGTCAGGCGCAGCATGCCCACAATAAGGAAGGCGGCAAGTGTACCGACGATGAGTAGCTGGGCACTGCGAATACCTAGTCGTCCTAAGAGATCACTCCAAAGTCCACTGACAGTAAAGTCAGGCTCGGTATCTTTGGCGACTAGTTGCTGGGCTCCGGATGCTGCTTTTGCTGGATTTGTTTGCTTCTTCTTTGGCGCTTGGGCTTTGCCCTTGCCGAAAAAAGCCATTGTTGCTCCTCGTAGCTTGTACTAAGTAGTTCTAACAATAGGCCAACGAGTTGACGAGCACCTAGGCCGACACCTCAGGGCAGGCTGAATCATATTCAGCCTAGGTTTTAGCCGAAAAATAAGGTACTGAAGGCTGTCGATTGATTATCCGTGCGGGGTAACCGTGCGCTGGAATCCGGGGTCAGCGGACAGTACGTAGTTAAGGCAGTCAGGTGACCGTCCCAATGCGGGATGATCACCTGATGAAACCTATAGGCTGTGACTTTTAGGCCTTGAAGTATTCCTCGGCCAGTAGCCCCATGACTATCTTGTCGTGGAACGAGCCATCGTGGAATCCTGCCTGGCGGATTCGGCCTTCCTCGTGGAAACCGGTACGAACAAAAGTGCGTAAGGCTCTCTCGTTGTATGCCCAGACGTTCAGGCCGATCCGGTTAAGACCCATCTCGCGGAAGCCGTAATCAATGATCATCTTTGTTGCCAACGTTCCGTAACCCTGACCTACGTTAGACCCACCGATCATGATCATCAGCTCAGCGGATCGTGCTGGAGCGTTGTAGTCATACAGTGCGGTGTGGCCAATTAGCGTGTCATCGGGAAGCGTGATCGACAGGCCAACCCCGTCGGTGGTGCCCCGGTTCAGGCTACGTGACTTGAAAAGTGTGGCAGCTTCATTGACCGGGTGGGGGAGTACGAGGCTTCCTTGGAGAGCCATGAATTCTGGACTGTTCCACCATTGGGTGAGAAAAGCGAGATCATCCTCTTGTAGCTCACGCAATCGCAATTGGTCTGAAATCAGTAGATCGATTCCATAATTTTGGGCATTCTCTGTGTTCCATTTGTCACTTGCCATGTACCTAATCTACCGGTCTTTGCTGTGGAGAATTTGAAAAAATCGCGGAGCGCGAAGTCCTGCACATGCGTAGTTGAGTTATGTCACTGAACTCAACACCACCAAATCAACAAGGCAGTTAAAAGCCAGCCGGGTCGTTGCTAAGGCAACGACCCGGCTGGCCAAGACTATTCGAGATGGCTAAAAGCGGATTAGCCGAAGAACGCATTAGGGAAGCGCAAGACGATGGAAGCGGCAACTAGGATCCACAGAACTGCGGTAATGATCCAGCTCCACTCGGTGAAGAATCGCTTGACCGCTGCACCTGCCGGAATAACGCCGGTGACTACGTTGCGCGCTGTAGTGAAGACAAAGAGTGGAATCACCATGACCCACACAATCATGCAGTAAGGGCACAGGGCATTGATTTCATAAAGAGCCTGGGACCAGAACCAAATGACCAGGCCCATAGCTGCAGTTACGCCTACTTGGAAGCAGATCCAGAACCAGCGTTTGAAGTTTGTTGCACCCGCCAGTAGTACGGCACCAATAGTGAGTACAATAGCGAAGCAGACAATACCGAAGAATGGGTTGGGGAAGCCGAAGATTCCGGCTTGCGCAGATCGCATCACAGTGCCACAAGAAATCCATGGATTGATGTCGCAGCTGGTGACGTAATCCGGGTTCTTGTACAGCTCCAATCGCTCTAATACCAAGATTCCGGCAGCTAGCCATGAGATGAATCCGGTAATTACCAAGAGCAGCCCGAAACCGCGTTCTCTAGCCCACCAAGGCAACACGCCCGGGTTTTGGCTCTTTTCTAGTGATGAAACCATGTTTCGACTATTCCATAAATTTGTAGGAAAGCGGGAGTTTCCGCTTTGAGCCTTTTCATCTTAAGGAGCAATTCTGTGGAACTGATGAGAAGCGGTGAACGCGGTGTGAACTATATATGAGAGAATAGTGATGGTTGCTCGCGGATCCACAGTCTGCTTTCAACCCGACGACAGACTTTTGAAACAACAGATCGCCTGGCGATGCATCGCTTCGGTTGAGTGCCCAATACGTGCGCCTCCCGAGGGAATACCGCGGATCGTAGGGCTGCAAAGGAAAGCAGCCGGTTTTCATAGGCCACGTTGATCCGCAGGAATTGCGTCCAGTTCTATTTCAGAGCTAGTGGCAATCTTGCGGAAAATAGCGAGCTTTTGTGTCTGACCGATAGTAACTAGTCGGCCAAGAGACACGTGATGATTGTAGTTTCAGCGGTGGCGCCGTCTGTGGAGGATGCCTAAGCGGGACAAAGTAGGAGTACGCGAATCTAATGAGCGCAGCAAATCAACGAAAGGGCGGGGCGCAAGGTAACAAGCGAGGCAATCGTTCAACACGTGCCCGTCGAACCAGCGTTTCAACCACACCAGCGCGACCACTGCGTCGTGCAATGACCTTGGCAGAACTCAACGCCGCAGCTGGCGTTGAAGAAAGCCCATACCGCTGGCGAGCGACTCGCCGCACCCAGGTTTCAACCCCTGATTCAACCAAGCGGGCCAACCGTCAGGCTGAGCGTAAAGCTCAGGTTGCACGCCACGCTGCCAGCGACGAAGCAGTCGAGCAAGCAGCCACCCGGCAAGAAACTGCGGATCAGCAAGAACTAGCTAGCGCTGTTGTTGCACCTGCAGAAACTGCCGAGACTGCGCAGACTGAAGAAACTGCAGTGGCTGATGCTCCGGCTCCAGTAGTAGAAGACCACACCGGTCAGCTACTTGCTGAACACGGCAGCTCCATGATCCTTAACCCATTTGCTGTTCCGGAAACCGCTCAGGCAGTTCTGGCTCAGGCCGTGGCTAAGAAGCATGAACCAGCACGCCGTGAAGCGCTGGACTCCGATGCTGAGGCCGATGACGTAACTTCACGTCGTCGCCGCCGCCGCCGTCGCGGAGATGTGGACTTGGAACTTGAAGGTGGCTCACAAGATGATCCACCCAACACGGTCACCCGAGTTCGTGCCCCACGTGCCAGTGTGGAGAGCCACGGCGCAGCCAGCGACCAAGTAACCTCGGTGCGCGGTTCAACGCGTCTTGAGGCAAAGCGTCAGCGTCGCCGTGAATCCCGCGAGACCGGCCGTCGCCGTCAGGTAATTACCGAGGCAGAGTTCTTGGCACGTCGCGAGTCGGTAGAACGCAAGATGATCGTTCGCCAGCGCGAGGACCGCATTCAGATCGGTGTCCTGGAAGACGGTGTGCTTGCAGAGCACTTCGTTTCCAAGACTCAGCAGGATTCGTTGATCGGCAACGTTTATGTTGGCAAGGTGCAGAACGTCTTGCCATCCATGGAAGCAGCTTTCGTGGATATCGGACGCGGCCGTAACGCTGTGCTGTACGCCGGTGAGGTTAACTGGGATATCGCTGCCCTTGAAGGTCAGCCACGTCGCATCGAAAACGCGCTGAAGGCCGGAGACTCGGTACTCGTTCAGGTCACCAAGGATCCAGTGGGTCACAAGGGTGCACGCCTGACCAGCCAGATTTCCTTGCCAGGACGCTACTTGGTCTACGTACCAGGTGGTTCCATGACCGGTATCTCGCGCAAACTGCCAGATGTTGAGCGCCAGCGCCTAAAGAAGATTTTGAAGGATCACCTGCCAGAAAACGCCGGCGTCATCGTACGTACCGCCGCTGAAGGTGCCTCCGAAGAGGAGCTGACCAACGATATTAACCGTCTGCGTGCGCAGTGGGAAGGTATCGAAGAGCAGTCCACCTCGACCAAGACCCTGGCTCCGGAGCTTCTGTACTCCGAACCAGATCTGACCATCAAGGTAGTCCGCGATGTCTTCAACGAAGACTTCACCAAGCTGATCGTCTCCGGCGAGCACGCTTGGGACACCATCGAGGCCTACGTCATGTACGTAGCACCAGATCTGATGGGACGCTTGGAAAAGTGGGAATCCGACGAGGATATCTTCGCTAACTACCGTGTTGATGAGCAGATTGCCAAGGCACTGGACCGCAAGGTCTACCTGCCTTCGGGTGGTTCGCTGGTTATTGACCGCACCGAAGCGATGACCGTCGTTGACGTGAACACCGGTAAGTTCACCGGCTCCGGTGGCAACCTTGAAGAGACTGTGACCAAGAACAACTTGGAAGCAGCCGAAGAAGTTGTTCGCCAGCTGCGCTTGCGTGACATCGGTGGCATCATCGTTATCGACTTCATCGATATGGTCCTTGAGTCCAACCGCGATCTTGTCTTGCGTCGTCTTGTTGAGTGCTTGGGTCGAGATCGCACCAAGCACCAGGTAGCCGAGGTGACCTCCTTGGGTCTGGTCCAGATGACGCGTAAGCGTATGGGCACCGGATTGCTGGAAGTCTTCGGTGAAGAGTGCGAGCATTGTGCTGGCGCTGGTGTGATCACTCACGAAGAACCAGTTGAGTCGCGTCGCACCTTCAACTCGGCCGGCGAAGTTCAGGTAAAAAAGTTTAATGAAAAGCCTGCTCGTAATTCCCGTCGCCGTCGTGGTGGCGAGAAGGACGAGACCAAGCCAGCTGCAAAGCAGGAGAGCACCGTAGACGGTGAGAAGGATGAAGCCGCGCGTAACGCGTTGGCAAGCATCGCTGCTGCCTCGCACCTCGAAGTACACGCTGAAAATGCGGTGAACATCGAAGGTGAGCAGATTCCTGTGATCAAGACCAGCGTGCAGCCTGACGGCGACATCTCGGTCACCCTTGAAGCTCTCGAAGCGGCCCTACCGGGCAAGGACGAGTCCGATGAGGATAATGAGGGCGGGCGCAAGCCACGTCGTCGTTCACGCTCACGGGGACGTAACCGTTCCCAGTCGGAGAATGAGACGCAGGACGCTAAGGTTGATGAAGCTGAATCGAGCACCGAAGAGGTACAGTCGGTAGCGGTTGAAGTTCATCAGGAGCCAAAGGCTGCCACGCAGCCTCGCAAGCGCTCACGCCGTGCTTCACGACCACAGGACGCAGGAGCGGCGCAGTCGCAGCAGGACCAGCCGGTATTGACCGGTCTGGCCATGCCGGCAGCAAACGCCCCTATCGCCTCTGAGATCAGCACCCCTGCTGAATCAACGGCCACCGTTAGCGCGGTAGCCCCACAGAGTTCCACGAAACCGAAGCGACGCAGTCGTCGAGCCACCTCGGCTCAAGGCGACGCGAGTGCAGAAGTTCTCGTGGCTGAGGTATCCGAAGCTACCGGTTCGGTAGTTCAAATGGATGTCTCCAGTTCGCACAAAGAAAAGCCATCTGAGCCTGCCGGGCAACCGGTAATGCTCGGAGTGGGTGTTCCGGTACGCGAGCTGAAATAGATGAACTTGGTCACGCTTCCCCCGCTGGGGCACTTTGTATTTGCCCCAGTGGTGTGGACTAGCGTAATCTAGTTGATCGGTGCTAAACGCCAAGATCACGGACTTTCCGTCCGCTCGGCGTCAAGGCACAAGCGCATGAGATCCCCGGGATTCGCATCCTTTATTGGGTGTTCGGGTCGATATCTGCGCCGGTAAGACAATAAACGTCGAGTAGAAGTGAGTACCCACGTGGTGTACGCAATTGTCCGCGCAGGCGGCCACCAGGAGAAGGTTTCCGTTGGAGACCTCATCACCGTTGACCGTCTTCAGGCTGCCCCAGGCAGCTCCATCGAGCTTCCAGCTTTGCTGTTGGTAGATGGCGAGAAGGTTACTTCCGCAGCTGCTGATTTGGCTAAGGTCACGGTCACCGCTGAGGTTGTAGAAAACCTTCGCGGCGAGAAGATCGTAATCCAGAAGTACAAGAACAAGACCGGTTACAAGAAGCGCCAGGGCTTCCGTGCCGCTCTGACCAAGGTCAAGGTCACCTCGATCGCCTAATTGGGCCGATCGTAATATCCATTTTTGTAGCGAAAGAGGCTAAAAGGCATGGCACATAAGAAAGGTGCGAGTTCCACTCGCAACGGTCGCGATTCCAACGCACAGTACCTAGGCGTAAAGCGCTTTGGTGGTCAGGAAGTCAAGGCTGGCGAAATCATCGTTCGTCAGCGTGGCACCCACTTCCACCCAGGCGCCGGCGTAGGCCGTGGCAAGGATGACACCCTGTTCGCCCTGGCTGCTGGCGCAGTCGAGTTCGGCACCCGTCGTGGTCGCCGCGTGGTGAACATTGTTGCCGCAGCCTAATTTAGGCAACAGGCAAATTTTTTAGTACACAAGGGGTGGGCCGTTATTCGGTCCGCCCCTTGCGTGCATAGTTAGACTTTTCTGCGAGCACAGCTCGCAACCCCGTACTAGGAGAAGATGGCCCCGTGGCTGCATTCGTTGATCGCGTAACCCTTCATGTCACCGCAGGTAATGGTGGCCACGGTTGTGTGTCCATCAAGCGCGAGAAATTTAAACCGCTTGGCGGACCCGATGGCGGCAACGGCGGCAAGGGTGGCGACGTCATCTTGCGCGTTGACCCTCAGGTCACCACGCTGCTGGACTTCCACCACCTGCCACACCGCAAAGCCGGCAACGGCGAGCCAGGCAAGGGTGGACTGCACCCAGGCAAGCACGGTGAGGATCTGATCCTTGGCGTGCCTGCAGGTACCGTAATCAAGACCAAAGATGGCGACATCCTTGGTGACCTCATCAACATCGGGGACGAGTACATCGCGGCCCTTGGTGGCATGGGTGGTCTGGGCAACGCGGCAATCTCTTCGGATAAGCGCAAGGCTCCAGGCTTCGCATTGCTGGGTATTCCAGGCACCGCTCAGGACATTGTCCTTGAACTGAAGTCCATGGCAGATATTGCTCTGGTGGGTTACCCATCGGCTGGTAAGTCTTCGTTGATTGCCGCTGTTTCTGCAGCGCGTCCAAAGATCGCCGACTACCCGTTCACCACCTTGGTTCCTAACCTAGGCGTAGTCCAGGCCGGCGAAGTTCGCTTCACCGTAGCCGACGTGCCAGGACTGATCCCAGGCGCTTCCGAAGGCAAGGGTTTGGGACACGAGTTCCTGCGCCACGTAGAGCGCTGTGCAGCCATTGTGCACGTCTTGGACTGTGCCTCGCTGGAATCAGATCGTGATCCACTGACCGATCTGGATATCATCGAAGCCGAGTTGGCCAACTATGAAGCCGACTCCACCTTTGCTGGAACTGACGGCACGATCGTTCCACTGATCGAGCGCCCAAAGCTGATCGCCCTAAACAAGATTGACATGCCAGACGGCGCCGAAATGGCTGAATTTGTCCGTCCAGAGCTGGAAAAGCGCGGATACCGTGTCTTTGAGATCTCGGCACTCTCGCGTAATGGATTGCGTGAACTGTCCTTCGCTATGGCTGAATTGGTAGAACAGGCGCGAGCCGAACAAGTTGTCGAGGCACCAGTTGTTGAGGTGCCAGTGATCCGTCAGCGTTCTTCGAAGCAGGAAGAGTTCTACATCCGCCGCGAAGAGCAGAACCTTGAGCCATTGTGGCGCGTTATCGGCGAAAAGCCTGAGCGCTGGATCATGCAGACTGACTTCCGTAATGATGAGGCAGTTGGCTACCTAGCCGACCGCCTAGCAAAACTGGGGGTAGAGAACAAGCTATTTAGGGCCGGTGCCAAGCCTGGTGACGCTGTCATCATTGGCTCCGAAGAAGATTCCGTGGTCTTTGACTGGGAGCCAACTATGGCTGCCGGTGCTGAACTACTCGGCGGAAGCCGACGTGGTGAAGACATCCGTCTGGAAGACCGCGGAGATCGCAAGACTCGCGAAGAAAAGCGCGCCGATCACGAAGAGCGCAAGGCCGCGAAGGCTGAAGCTCGTGCAGAGCTTGAAGCTGAACGCAAGGCCGGCATCTGGACTGAGTCGGTGAACGCAAAACGCAACAAGAAGGCTGCACCACCGAAGGCAGCCCAGGAGGAAAATTAAAGTATGAGTGAAAGTGCCACTAAGACTATTTCAGCCATTACCTCTCCTCACGAACTGCCCGAAGCACGGCGGATCGTAGTCAAGGTCGGATCAAGCTCGCTAACCACAGTTAGCGGGGGGATATCGCATGAAAGACTGAAGTTCTTGGTGGACACTCTCGCCGAGACCGTGAATAACGGGACCGAGGTTATCCTTGTTTCCTCCGGTGCAATTGCCGCCGGACTGGCCCCGCTGGGTTTGCCAAAACGTCCAAAGGACTTGGCAACCCAGCAGGCCGCGGCCGCAGTTGGTCAGGGTCTGCTGCTGGCCGAATACACGCAGCTATTTGAAGAGCATGATTTGCGAGTGGGTCAGGTCCTACTGACCGCAGATGACCTGATGCGTCGCTCCTCTTACACCAACGCGTTGCGTTCTTTGGTTCGATTGCTGAACCTGGGCGTGCTACCTATCGTGAATGAAAATGACGCGGTAGCCACCCGTGAAATTCGTTTTGGCGACAATGATCGCCTCGCTGCCCTGGTAGCTCACTTGGTGAAAGCCGATGCCCTTCTGCTCTTCTCCGATGTTGATTCCGTCTATGACGCACACCCTGCGGACGGCGGAAGCCGAATCAGCACCATTGAGCACCCCGACGAGCTTGAATCCGTTGATCTGGGTACTCCAGGAGCTGCGGGAGTGGGCACCGGTGGCATGATCACCAAGGTTGATGCCGCAACCATGAGCTCTTCTGCAGGTATCCCAACCCTCGTTACCAGTACCGACAACGCGGCTAAGGCCTTGCGCGGGCAGGACGTTGGCACTTGGTTTGCCGCACGTAATTCACGCCGCTCGGCACGAGACGTATGGTTGGCTTACCTAGCTGGCATTGAAGGCCGGCTGATTCTTGATGACGGTGCAGTCAAGGCCATTGCGCGGGGAACTAACTCGCTGCTTGCCGCCGGCATCATTGCGGTTGAAGGTGCATTTGAAGCTGGGGACGCCGTGGAACTCTGCGGACCTGACCGAGTTCCATTTGCCCGTGGCCTGGTTAATTACGGGTCAGATGAGCTACCTGACATGCTGGGGCAGAACACCGGAGACCTAGTGGATCAGCTCGGCGAAGGTTACGACAAGTCAGTAGTGCATGTCGATGACCTAGCTTTGATCGAACCTATTTTCTAGGATGGGAACTATGAGTATCGACGCCGTACGAACAGAAGAACAGATCACCGACGTCACCAATTCGGTTTATCAGCTCGCTGATCGAGCTCGCCGTGCATCGCGAGTTCTCAAACGAGCCAACCGAGATTGGAAAGACCGCGCGCTGTTGGCCATCGCCTCCGGGATTGACGCGAACCGCTCCAAGATCATTGAAGAAAACAAAAAGGACTTAGAAGTTGGCCGTGGCAACGGAACTTCTGTGGCCATGCTGGACCGCTTGAAGCTGGACAATAAGCGCATTGACGGTCTGATATCCGCCTTGCATGAACTTGCCGGCCTGCCAGATCCTGTCGGTCGCGTAGTTCGCGGCGAGACCCTGCCTAACGGTTTGCGCATGCGTCAGGTCAATGTCCCAATGGGTGTCATTGGAACTATTTACGAGGCTCGTCCCAATGTGACCGTAGACATTGCTGGGCTGTCGCTCAAGAGCGGCAACGCCGTGTTGTTGCGAGGTGGAACCGCTGCCTTCAACTCAAATCAGGCACTGGTCTCGACTATTCGTGACGCACTAGAATCTGTGTCTCTTCCACGAGACCTCGTGACTTCCATTGATCAATATGGTCGCGACGGGGCAGATGCGTTGATGGGCGCACGAGGCAAGGTTGACGTCTTGATTCCTCGTGGTGGCCGAGATCTGATTCAGCGTGTTGTCACCACTGCAAAGGTTCCAGTGATTGAAACCGGTGAAGGCAATGTGCACATCTTCTTGGACGCAGATGCTGAACAGCAGATGGCCATCGACATTCTGACCAACGCCAAGACTCAGCGACCAAGTGTGTGCAACACCGTGGAGACGCTGTTGATCCATAAGGATTCCACTGCCGCTGTGGCTGTGCTGAAGGCCCTGTCGGCTGCTGGGGTCACACTGCACGTTGATGAGCGTGCTGCAGCGTTGGTTCCTAGTCTGGAAACGGTGGCTGCCCAGGAAGAGGACTGGAGCACCGAGTACATGGATCTGGATATCGCAGTCAAGGTAGTAGATGACATTGACGCGGCGCTGGATCACATCCGTGAATACTCGACCGGCCACACAGAAGCTATCTTGACTTCATCTCTGGCGAACTCTGAGCTTTTCATTGCTGAGATTGAATCGGCTGCGGTCATTGTGAACGCTTCGACTCGTTTCACCGATGGTGGCCAGCTGGGCCTTGGAGCCGAAGTTGGTATCTCGACTCAGAAGATGCACGCTCGTGGTCCCATGGGTCTGACTGAGCTAACCACTACCAAGTGGATTGTTCAGGGTGACGGTCACGTCCGTAAATAGTTTCTGACGGCGCTTTTCGGTAGGATGTAGAAGAAACGTACCGTTACTTTTCGGGCCGTTGAACCGTTGGCTTTGGCCGACGGCTCAATCGGTACCGTGGATACGACTGGAGAATTACTTGAACGCGCTGATTCTGGCCTCTGAAGCCTCTACCACTGGCATCAGTGGGCACACCTGGTCCCTGCTTATCGGTGGCGGCATCTTCGTTGCATTGATGATCTTGCTTTTGATCACCGTTTCCTACACCAACGTAGGCAACCGTCATCCTGCCAAGGAAGAAGAGCAGGATATTCACCGTCAGTTCAAGACTCACGAACCACACAGTCACTAGTCTTGGCTGAGCGTCAGCATCGTGATCGCCCATTACGCCTCGGCGTGATGGGCGGTACTTTTGACCCTATCCATAATGGCCACTTGGTCGCCGCCAGCGAGGTGGCAGCTGAGCTGAATTTGGATGAGGTAGTTTTTGTACCTACCGGCCAGCCGTGGCAGAAGGCAGACAAGCAAGTAACGAGCCCAGAGCATCGTTACTTGATGACTGTCATTGCGACGGCGTCGAATCCCCGCTTCACTGTAAGCCGGGTAGACATTGACCGTGAGGGTGCAACTTACACGCGCGATACTCTCTTGGACTTACGCGCCCAGCGCCCGGAAGCAGAACTCTTCTTCATTACCGGTGCAGACGCGATGAGTCAGATCATGAGTTGGCGCGACATCGATCAAGTTTGGGACCTAGCGCATTTTGTTGGTGTTAGTCGTCCGGGTTACGTGATGAGTGATTTGGGACGTGAAAATGTCTCACAGCTTGAAATTCCAGCACTAGCGATATCCTCTACGGATTGTCGTGAACGCGTCGCCCAAGAGAAGCCAGTTTGGTACCTTGTGCCTGACGGTGTGGTGCAGTACATTGCAAAATATGGGCTGTATACCGAGTCGTAACCTCACATTCGGTGACGTAACACGGCATAATCTCTAGGTAAGGGTGACGGTATTTGTCTATGCGGTCGGGAGAAGTACAGGATGAGCGATAACTCGCAGCCGGTTTCTAGCAGGCGAGCTCTGCGAGAAAAGCGACGCGCCGAAATGGAAGCTTTGCTAGCTAATAGCAAGGCTGAGCAAGACGCTAAAGAACTCGCAGATCAGAAGAACACAGGGGAGTCCGAGAAGTCGGCCAAGCCTGCGAAAACTGAAGCGAGCCCTGAGGCGAAGCCGGATGCAGTCAAGCCGAAGGCGTCACAGCCCGAAGCTAAAGCAGAGGCTAAGCCCGCTGCTTCTCCAAAACCTTCGACTCCAGCCGCTAAGCCGGCTGTCAAGCCGTCGACCCCTGCCGCGCAAGCTACTGCTAAGCCAGCACCAGTTGTTGCTCCGAAGCCTGACGCCGCAAAACAGCCAAACGCAGCCAAGCCAGTTCCTGCTAAGCAGAATGAGGCTAAGGTCACCCCAGCATCCACTGCAAGCAAGCCCGCGGACAAGCCTGTCGCAGCTCCTGCTAAACCTGCACCGCAAAGTCAGGCTAAAGCAGCTGTGCCTGCCCCTGCATCTAGCAAGCCAGAGCAGCCAAAGAACGATTCTTCAAAAGCGCAGCCTCAAGCAGCAGCCTCGGCCAAGCCTGATGCCAGCGAAGAATCTGCCGAAGCTGAAAATACTCCTGAGGGGTCCACGGGGGAGCGCGCCTCATTGCGCCGCGCACGCAACCGTGAGGCACTGCGCGAGCGTCGCCGCCTAGAGGGCGAAGTTGACGCTTTGACTAGCCACATTCCAACCGTGGAACCTGGCGATGACCCTAAGCCACTTACTCGTCGTCAACTGCGCCTTCAGGCGTTAGCCGAGCAAGGTCAAGCCGCGCCAGCTACTTCGCCAAAGCCTGTAACCAAGCCAGCGAAGAAGCCGGCAGATCATGATGATTCACCTGAAACTACGGTGATGAGTGTTGAGCAGGCCTTGGCAGCACGTCGTGCTCATGCACCGAAGACTCCAATTGATCCAAACCTGCTGGGGGAGGACGACTCCGAGATTGATCTCGAAGTTCTTGCTCACCAGCGCGAAATGGCTGCACGTGCAGCGATCATTTCTCGTCGAGCAGCTGAACGCGAACGTCTGCGTGTGGAGAATGCGAAGCAGGGCAAGGACGACAAGTCCTCTGATCCATTCACCGGCGCGATGGGCAACATTCGCGAGGTTGAGGACCGTATCGCCAAGACTGGCGTTCAAGGTCCAAAGACACAAAGCGTTTCGCTGAACCTGGATGCTGACGGCAAGATCAGCTCGAAGAAGAACCAGGCCGCTCCTGCAGCTAAGAAGCCAGCTGGCAAGTCTGGTGTTACGGCAAAGCCTGCTCCAAAGCAGACTGCTATGCCAGCACCAAAACCAGTGGCTAAGCCTGAGGCAAAACCAGAAGCTAAGCCAGCTGCCAAGCCGGCCGCAAAACCTGCGGTGAAGCCTGCAGATAAGTCAGCTGTTGAGCAGAAGAAAGCAACACCTGCTGGTGATTCGGCAGCAGTACAGATGCCTCGCATCAACGCGGTAAATGCTCAGGGTCTGGAACCGTTGGACGTACAAACCCACGGTGTTCGACGTGCCAACAACATGCTGATTGCCATGATTGTGGCCCTTAGCCTTGGCGGCGCAGCACTGATCGCAGGACTGATCATGTTGCTCGGCAACTAATTTCATAGCAAAATAAGATTCTCGATCTACACCTCTAACAAGGAGACACCCCACTCAATGGGAGCACACGCAGATTCAATTGCCCTCGTGAAGATTGCAGCTCATGCTGCATCTGACAAGATGGCAGAAAACATGGTCGCGCTCGACGTAGCCGATCGCTTGGGCGTCACCGACGCTTTCTTGATTGTCTCTGGTGGATCAGAACCGCAGGTGAACGCAATCGTTGACGAGATCCAGGCAAAGGTTCTCGCAGAGTACAGCATGCGCCCGGTCCGCCGTGAAGGCTTCGGCATGGGTCGCTGGGTACTTTTGGATTACGGCGACGTTGTTGTCCACGTTCAGCACCAGGAAGATCGTATCTTCTACGCTTTGGAACGCCTCTGGGCCGACTGCCCAGTTATTGAGTTGCCTGAGGAATTGTCCCAGAACAACCAGTAATCTGGAATTTGCATCCTGATCAGTTAGTCCTCTATGATAATGGAGTTGCCTGATCAGGGTAGCAATCCTTTGGGGGTATGGCGCAGTTGGTAGCGCGTCTGCATGGCATGCAGAAGGTCAGGGGTTCGAATCCCCTTATCTCCAC
>CAACWO010000312.1_pt1 | contig 16781 bp, 11 predicted proteins | sample 2275661 | NCBI WGS metagenome assembly CAACWO01 (sample SAMEA5312466, study PRJEB27640) | indoor metagenome | biome: indoor environment; feature: uncontrolled; material: polymer concrete tiles wood | place: Germany | collected 2014-07-07 | reverse complement strand
ACGGCAGTATCGTTGTACGCCTCGGTAAAGACGAGCTCTACGTGCGCGTCAACGTCAGCGATGATCTGTTCTAGGTCTCCACGTGACTTCTTGAGATCTTCTAGCTGTCCAGAGAGGAAGTTGTGACGTTCTTCGAGCGCTGCGAACTCTTCAAGCGCTAACGGGTTAACCTTGCCCAGTGCGGAGAGGTCTCGTTCAGCTTTTTTCAAACGCTTCTCTTGCTCAACACGATCAAAAGGTTTGGTGCCGATTGGATTACCATCTTCATCGACATTTTGACGCAGTGATCCCCATTTGTCGTCTTCATCGATAGCTTCTGGAATCAACTGATCTGGGCCAAAGTGAGCAATGAGGTGGTCCGGGGTGAACCCTAGCTCTTCTAATGCCTTGGTCTCTAGATTCTCAATGCGCAATCGCAACTCAGCACGGGCCATCTCGTCTCGATGTACCGCGTCGGCTAGACGAGCTAGTTCGGTGGAGAGCTGTTCAGCTTCGGTGCGCTGGCTGCTGAGCAATTCATCAAGTTCGGCCTTCTTCGCGGACAGTTCTTCGCGTTCTTGGCCGGCCATGGAAACCGAGACTTCAATAAAACGCAGAACTCGTTCAGCGGCTTTTTCAATACGTGCCGCATTTGCAGCCTGTGCCTGACGTTGTTCGGCCCGGCGCGCAGCAACTTCGCGGTGGTTTCTTTCAGCTGCAGCGGTACGGCGTAGTCCCTCAATGCGTGAGCGTAGCGCGGTGACGCGCTCTTCACTGCTTCGAAGCGCAAGGCGAGCTTCGAGTTCCTGCTGTCGAGCGGACGCAGCAGCATCGGCTAATGCCGCGCGTGCTGCATCATCGATGGTTTCTTCCTCTTGGTCAGTAGAGGCAAGTTCCATGCGCTCGGTGATCTCTTCAAGAGATTCCTGCTCAATTTCAAGCTTTTCCCTTGAGGCTTCAAGGCGTTCAACGAGCTTTTGCTTGTCTTCTTGTGCACTACGCAGCTTCTGGCCCAGACGGGCAAGGTACGAACTGAGCTCATCAATGGTGGCATCCGATTCGCCCAGTGCTCCCAGTGCGTCTTCTCGGCCCTGTTGTGCTACGGAGAGGATTGGGGAGCGTTCAGCGATTTGTTCTTCAACTCGTGCCAGTTCTTCTTGGCATTCGGTGAGTTCGGTTTCGGTTTGTTCCACCATGGCCTGCTGAGCAATCAGCGAAGCACCTGAAGAGTCACCGACCGAACTGCGTAGTGCGGAGAGTGTTGCCCCCTCTAGGGTGGTCAGTTGAGCCGTTGGGTTCTCTTTCAATATCTCAGCAGCTTGGCTCAGCTCTTCAATCACATAATGACCGGCGAACAAGTTATCTAGCAGGGCGGTCAGATTTTCTGGACCGCCCACTACCTCGCGGGCACTGATAGCACTGGCAATCTTTGGTGTTGTCTTAGCTGCTTCAGGATTAACTGCATGCAGGAATACTGCGCTAGCCTCATCCGCCTGCAACTGTTCAATCAGCTGCTGTGCACTGTGAATATCCGTTGCTACCAAGGACTCCGCGTTATCGCGCAAGATTGCAGCGACGGCCTGCTCGTAGCCGGCGTTCACGGTCATCAGCTCACCGAGGCGTCCAAGCAAGATTTCAGAGGAATCACGCAGTAACCGGGAGGACTGATCATCCGGTTTGGTATTGAGCTTCAGCGCTTCGAGGCGCGAGCGCAGACCAGAGACGCGAACCGAAAGCTCACGTTCTCGATGCGCATCTGAAAGTTGTGCTTGCGATAGTTCTGAATACTCATGATCCGCGGTTTCAAAGGCATCGTTTAGTTCAGCTTCGCCGGCTAGCTGCACATTGAGGTCCACGGAGACTTCATCATGGGACCGCTGATCAAGTTCAAGGTCAGAGTCAAAGGACTGAATACTTTCCTGAAGTCGCACAATCTCTGCTCGGGTGACGTCCACACGGCTACGAGCGGAGGCTACCTGAGAAGCAAGACGAGAGATTCCTTCGCGACGGTCCGCGGCGGCGCGAAGCATTGCAGCCATGCGCTGCTGTTCCGCGCGCGATTCTTCTTCAGCCTGTTCCTTGGCTTCGACCGCTTCGGCAAGAATCTCGTGGCGGTCTTCTACGGCTTCTTCTAGCTCTTCGAGTTCTTCGCTCACCCGTTGGGCTTGAGCTTCTAAGCGTTCTGGGTCTCGGCTTGAATCAAAATGAGTCTCGTTGCTTTCCAGCAGCTTGCTTCGTTCCCGTGCCAGGGCAGCTAGCGAGCGATAACGTTCAGCCTGGGTACTCAGAGCCACCCACGTGTCTTGAATTTTCCCTAGGCGTGGGGCAACATCTTCAAGCTCGGTGCTCAACTCGTTGATGTGCTTCTTGACGCGTTCAAGGCGTGAAGCTGCTTCTTGCTGCTGAGCCTGAATCTGCGACTCATCATCAATGTCTTGAGCTAGCTTATTGTTCAGCGATACCAAGTCATCAGCGAGCAGACGCGATTTTGCATCACGCACATCATGCTGGACGGTTTGTGCACGGCGAGCAATCTTAGCTTGGCGCCCCAATGGCGCCAACTGACGGCGGACTTCCGCGTTGAGATCTTCTAGACGGTCAAGATTTCCCTGCATCGCCTGAAGCTTACGAAGGGTTTTTTCTTTCCTGCGACGGTGCTTGAGTACACCGGCAGCTTCTTCAATGAAGCCACGGCGATCCTCGGCCGTTGCATGCAGAATCTTGTCCAGCTGGCCCTGTCCAACGATGACGTGCATCTCTCGGCCTAGGCCGGAGTCGGAGAGGAGTTCTTGTATATCAAGCAGGCGGCAGGAATTTCCGTTGATGGCGTACTCTGAGCCACCGGCACGGAAGAGCGTACGAGAGATGGTGACTTCTGCATAGTCGATTGGTAGCTGGCCATCTGAGTTATCGATGGTCAAAGACACGTGGGCTCGACCCAACGGGGCCCGCCCGGTAGTGCCCGCAAAGATGACGTCTTCCATCTTGCCGCCACGCAGTGTCTTGGCGCCCTGCTCACCCATAACCCAAGCAAGTGCGTCCACCACGTTGGACTTACCTGAACCGTTGGGACCAACCACCGCGGTAACACCTGGCTCAAAGTCAAAGGTTGTTGCCGACGCAAAAGACTTAAAGCCGCGAACGGTGAGAGTCTTTAGATGCACGGCGTTAAGTTCCTATGTTTGGGTCAGATCGCTATGGTTGGTTTGGGTAGTAACACTCAATCCTTCACGCAATTCTAGCGAAGCGTGCTTGGGTTTTTCTGATTCTGCTCGCATATACCGTCAAGAAATATCGAGGGATAGATCATTTCATGAGCATTCTGAGCCAGATCGAGCAATGGCCATCCGATAACGCCGTATCCGTTGTTATCAACGGCGAAGGATCCATCGTTGACCAGCACGGCGATACGGGCCGGGTATACCCATTGGCTTCAGTGACGAAGCTGCTCAGTGCCTACACCTTCTTGATAGCTCTGGAAGAAGAAGCCATCAGTCTTGATGAACACGCCGGGCCTGAAGGTTCCACCGTTCATCACCTACTGGCGCACACCGCCGGTTACGACTTCGATTCAGAAACCATTCGCTTTGCTGTTGGTACCAAGCGCGGTTACTCGAATACTGGTTTTGAGAAGCTTGCCGAACATCTAGAGGCGCAAACTGGGATCAGTATGGCCGACTACGCTCGTGAGGCTGTTTTTGAGCCTTTGGGCATGAGCCAAACTACGATCGCTGGTAGCTGCGCCAAAGACGGACGATCCACCGCAGCAGACTTAGCGAAGTTTGCCGCTGAACTGCTGAACCCAACCCTCATTGCTCTGCAGACTTTGAACGATGCAACGCGCGTTCATTTTGAGAATCTGGCTGGGATCCTGCCTGGGTATGGACGTCAGAATCCTAACGATTGGGGTCTAGGTTTCGAGATTCGTTCCACCAAGAAGCCACATTGGACCGGAGCTAATCATCCTGCTACGACCTTTGGCCATTTTGGTCAGTCCGGGACTTTCCTGTGGGTGGATCCAGAACACCGGCTAGCTTGCGTGACCTTGACCGATAAGAACTTTGGCCAGTGGGCCGTTGATGCGTGGACTCCGTTTAATGAGCAGTTACTCGCTGAACTCACTAGCTAAGACCAGCCAACTAACTTCATGCTGTACTCACCGGTCTCGCGCTATTTAGTACTCGAACCGGATGCGCGGCACGTTCGGTGGCCACATCGTGGAATGTACGCTTCTGGCAATAGCGGGTCGTGAAGTCTCTTCAAATGAGGTGCTTAAGGCAGGTTGTGCCCGGCAGCTTTATATAGGGTGTACCAATCGCTGCGGGTCAACTCAACATCTGAACCTTTGGCTGCATCCAGGATGCGCTGTGGTTTGGTACTACCCAAAACAACCTGAATTCCAGCAGGATGCCGAGTTATCCATGCCACTGCGATAGCCATTGGATCCACTTGATAAACGTCAGCTAGCCGATCCAGCTCTGCATTGAGCTCCTGGAAATCTGAGGAGCCTAGGAAGACTCCGTCTGAAATGCCTTTCTGGAACGGTGACCACGCTTGGAGCGTGATCTTGTTGATCCGGCAGTAGTCCAAGAGCGCACCGCCATCTCGGGCGATCGAGTCATCATGACCGGCAATATTAGTTGACAGACCCTGAGTGATAATCGGGGCGTGGGTGATGGACAGTTGTACCTGGTTGGCCACGATCGGTTGGGTGACCGCGGTCTTCAGCAGGTCAATCTGGCGTGCTGTGTGGTTGGAGACGCCGAAGGCCTTCACTTTTCCGCTAGCGTGCAGATGATCAAATGCCCTGGCTACTTCTTCTGGTTCCACTAGCGCGTCGGGGCGGTGCAGCATCAGAACGTCTAGATAGTCGGTATCCAAGGCTTTGAGAGATTCTTCTGCTGAGCCAACAATATGTTCATAAGATTGGTCGTAACCGGATGGGTTAACCAAGATGCCGGTTTTAGTCTGCAAGATAATCTCTTCACGCTGTGAGGAAGTTAGCTGTAGCGCTTGAGCAAAGCGACGCTCACAGTGGTGGTATCCACCACCTGGATGGTTGAAGCCATACAGATCTGCATGATCAAAGAAGTTAATCCCCGCTTGGCGCGCAGTGTCGTACAAGTTTCGGATCTGCTCATCGGTGTCCCCCGCGATTCGCATCATGCCGGCGATTATCGTGGATACCTGAATGTCGGTGCGACCAAGGGCAAGTGTCTTCATTGATTAGCTCCAGTGCGCGAAAGTGATGTTGGCTCTTAGCCTAGTCCTCAGCCAAGCTCCATACGCAGTAGGCGATCATCTTCATTATTCGCAGTTCCCCGCCCATCGGTGTTATTTGTCAGGATCAGTAAGGATCCGTCCGGTGCGGTGACAACATCGCGCAAGCGGCCGTACTCGCCTGCCAGATGCTCTATGGACGTTGAAGTGTCCCGAAGCGGAACTTCCCGAAGTAGTTCACCGCGAAGGTTGGCTATCCAAATCGAGTCCCCGGCAATAGTCATGCCACTAGGACTAGCCTGGGCTGGATCCCATTGTTGTATCGGATCAACATACTGATCATCCGAGGCGATTCCTTCAACTTTTGGCCAACCGTAGTTCCCGCCGGGTTTAATAATGTTCAGTTCGTCCCAGGTATTCTGCCCGAACTCAGAGGCATAGAGGATCCCCTTGGCGTCCCAGACAATCCCTTGAGGATTACGATGTCCGTAGCTGTAGACGGGTGAGTTTTCAAAGGGGTTATCTTCAGGAATTTTGCCCTCAGGGGTGAGTCGTAGAATTTTGCCGGACAGTGAGTTTCTATCTTGCGCCACCGAGCCATCCCCGGCATCCCCCACTGTCGTGTAGAGCATGCCATCGGGGCCAAAGGCTATCCGTCCACCGTTGTGGTAACTCGCCGAGGGGATACCTTCCAGAATCGTCTGGGGCTCTCCTAACTCCAGCGCCCCTGGCGCACCGGTGAGCGTGAAGCGTTCGATACGGTTTTCCTCACCGGCAGTGAAGTAGGCATAGAGGTACCGTTCGTGAACGGCAATTCCTAATAGCCCGCCTTCTCCGACACCGGAGACTGCTGGAATATTGCCCGCTTCTCTTTGATTTCCGTTGGCGTCAATTTCAAGTATCCTGCCGGAGTCCCGTTCACTAAGCAACGTGGTTTCACCGTGAAAAGCAATAGACCACGGCGCATCAAGCTCAGTGGTTAATGCCGAGATTTCCGAGGCTTCCGAGGCTTCCGCAGCTCCCGGGCTGGATATCGGGGGCTTGGCATCAGCGGAGCAGCCGGTCAGAAGGGAGAAACTGAGCAGTGGCAATATCAAAGTCACCGCTCGGCGCCGAGCCAAACGGTCATTTGCGGTGTAAACAATACGGATACTCATCAGACATCTTTTCTCGTGGGCTCGGTGGTCACTAACCCTAGCGATTTGTTCATCGCTCTGGCAGTCCCTGTTTGTACCCCTACACAACGAATCGAACCAGGTCTAGGTCCATGGGGTACAAAGAATGGCTCCCTTGAGCTCGGTTTTCGTTATCCCGACATAGACATGGGTAAAAAGTCAGAGGTGCGAGAATTCTTGATTTCTTGCCGCGAGAAGGTGGAATCACCTCAGGTGGGCCTGCCCACTGGCCAAAACCGGCGAGTCCCCTGGTTGCGACGCATCGAGGTGGCCAACCCGAAGCCGGCGACGCCCGCGCGGCCGGCGGATCTATTCGGGACCATGAGGAATGGCTGCGCATTCGACGTGTATCTCCGGCACTATCCTGAGCCTGATCATTATCTGACTGGGCGCGGAAGCGCACGGCCTTATACAGGCCAACGAAAGCTCTCAGCCCGAGACCAGCGAAGTGCGTTTACCGACCCCGCGCAGCACGTGGCCGCGGCTGACAGACCGGGCAACTATACGAAGAGCGACCCATAAACGGGTCACGGCGAATCAATGATTCCCTGCCCTGTTCGACGCACCGAAGGCATGTTTTCCCCTCGCGGCCGTAGGCGTTCAGTGAGCGCGCAAAGTAACCGCTAGCGCCATTTACGTTGACGTACAAGGAATCAAAACTAGTCCCACCGGCAGCGAGCGCGCGAGTCATGACGTCTTTCAAAGCATCATTAAGTCGTTGAACTTCGTTGCGCCGTATCGTTGCAGTTTTACGCAGCCCAGAGAGTTGTGCCAACCAGAGGGCTTCATCCGCGTAGATGTTGCCAACACCAGAGATGACTCCCTGATCCAAGATGGCACGCTTCAGGTCTGTACTGCGTTTGCGCAGGGATACGTAAAGGTCTTCTGCACTGCGGTATGGATCTAGCACGTCTCTAGCGATGTGCGCGGCGGCTAGCGGAATAGCGGCCTGGTCGCTTCCGTCTCCCCCAGGGAAACCGTCACTAGTTGGAACGAGCGGTGAGATAAACATTCCACCAAAGATGCGCTGATCTATGAATCTGAGCTCACTGGGATAATCCAAGTGATCACTGAGCGTTAGCCGGACTTTAAGATGTTTTTCGTCGGGTGCATCAGTTTGCTCAACCAGCAGCTGCCCGCTCATGCCCAGATGTGCCATCAGGACGGCAGGAGTAGCAAGCCCGTCAAGGCCCATCCAAAGAAATTTGCCTCTACGGGCAACAGAAGAAATGGTGCAACCGGTCAAGGTTTGCTCAAAGTCGATAACACCATCAAGGTGTCTTCTGACAGAACGTGGGTCCAACACCTGAGCGGTTTGAACTGTACGGGTGCGAACCCACTTCTCTAGCCCACGTCGGACTACTTCAACTTCGGGAAGTTCAGGCATGCGCAGTACCTAATGCTTAGGAACTTGCTCGCCAGGATTAAATTGCAGCCACGTTTGGTGGGCAGCTTCTTGCTCGGCCTCTTTTTTGGATGGACCGTGGCCTTCGCCGTAGCCCTTTTCAGCGATGCGCAAGGTGGCTACGTAAGTGCGGGCGTGATCTGGCCCGGAACCGGCAACGTCGTAGCGAAGTTCGCCCATTTTCTGCGAGGCAACAACTTCTTGGATGACAGTCTTCCAGTCGGTAGTCGCACCCACCAGACGAGGGTCTTCAAGCAACGGGGTAACAAAACGCAGGACAAATGCACGCGCGGCGTCCATCCCCTGCACTAGGTACGTTGCGCCCAAAATTGCTTCCACGGTGTCAGCCAGGATGGAGGACTTGTTTGCTCCGTTGGATTGGGCTTCGCCACGTCCGAGAAGCAGGTGTTCGCCTACTTGGAGGTCACGGGCAATGATGGCCAATGCGCGGGTGCTGACGATTGCAGCTCGACGTTTCGCTAGATCGCCTTCAGGCAGATCAGGGAAAGTAGCGTACAAGTATTCAGCTACGCAGAAGCCAAGGATTGAGTCGCCGAGGAATTCAAGGCGCTCGTTCGTTGGAATGCCACCGTTCTCGTATGAATACGAGCGATGGGTAAATGCAAGACGAAACGTCTCGGAATCAATATCGATTCCGAGACGCTTCATTAGTTCTTCTTTAGAAGACATGTCTTAGACGTCTGCGACCTTGCGACCCTTGTACTCAAGGAACAATTCGGTACCAGCCGAGTCAGTCACAACCTTTGCCTGGTGAGGCAGGCTGTAGGTTACGCGACCGTTTTCAACGGTCTTAACCAAGCTCGGTGCGGTAGCCTTCCACTGAGAACGGCGGGCACGAGTATTCGCACGGGACATCTTCCGCTTTGGAACAGCCACGACTACTTCTCTTCTCTCTAGTCTAACGTTTTGTTTTGTGCCACATCTTCTGTGGCGTTGTCGGACAGCTGCGCTAGCGCTGCCCAACGTGGATCAAGAACCTCATGGTGATGCTCAGGTTCATCGTTGAGGTTGATTCCGCATTCGTTGCAGAGCCCCAAGCAATCTTCCCGGCAAACCGGCTGGAACGGCAGGGCGGTAACCACTGCGCTCCGCAATACCGGATCGATGTCAATCAAGTCACCGACTACCCAATACTGATCCACATCATCATCGTCTTCGAATTCTTCGCTCTCTTCATAGTAGAAGAGCTCTTGAATATCAGCCTCGTAGTCGTACTCGATAGGATCAAGGCATCGTCCACATTCCCCAGCAATTTGCGCTGTAGCGGTACCCGATACCAAAATTCCCTCATGTACGGCTTCAAGGCGAAGATCTAAGTCAAGCTCAGATCCTCCACGAATACCGATGAGTGCATTTCCCACATCAGTGGGTGCCGGAACCTGCTCGTTTAGAGTCTCCATAGAGCCCGGCGAACGGCCGAGATCCCTGGTTGAAAAAACCAGAGGCGAGTTGCGATCGAGTGCGTCATGTGACGATCGATCAGAACGCTTTTCGCTAATGATGACTCCTACTAAAACATAGTCCGACATTTCATCTTAGCTTGCCGCGACCCAAGTTCCCAAACTGAAACCAGCCAAAGAACCCGGATGTTGGTGTTGCACTCACCACAGCCTATCGCAGTGTCCAGTAAAAGACAGAACACTACACAGCCAAACCAAGCCAAGGGCTCAACTATCGCAATTTATAAACCGCCTTGCACGTTACCTGAGCAAATTTAGGTCATAAGCTCAAAATTCCCTATGTACATAGGCGTTTCAAGGCATGTCAACAGTCCTCAGCTAGATCTTGACCTTATGCTTATGAGAACAGGCAGTTACTAGCGGCAAAAAGGATTTGAGATGAAGGTGTTCAACACCCTGAACAGGGCGGCAAACTATGCCGGCCAACGCCTTGCTGCTAGGCAGCAACGACAGTTCATCACTCGTCATGCCACAGAGCTATTCCACACTCCTGTTGGTGACGCCCGTTATAAAGTCGCCCTGTACTTCGCAGATGAGATGGTCAACGCCTATCAGATTCGCCAATGGTACGAACCGATGAAACGCCTGGCTGAATTCCTGCCAGTTGTTGTCATCACCCGTCGCCCGGATTCTGCCTTGGCTTTACGTGAAGAATGCCCACTGCCTGTTCACTACGCGCCAACCATTGAAGATGTTGAGCGCTTAGTTGATTCCCAAGATTTGCGTCTGGTCTTCTACGTAAACCAGAACATCCGTAATTTCCAGATGATGCGCTTCAATGAACCCAACCACGTCTTCATCAGCCATGGTGAAAGCGAAAAGGCCTACATGTGGTCCAACCAGCTGAAGGCCTATGACTATGTCTTCTCCGCTGGCCAGGCCGCCCGCGATCGCCTAGAACTGCACTTACGTAACTATGATGCCCAAGAACGAACTCGTCTGATCGGCCGTCCTCAGATTGACGTTTCCTACTTGGCCCCGTACTCGCTGAACCCGTCTCTGCCAACGGTGCTCTACGCGCCAACGTGGGAGGGTGACCGTCCGTCAATGAATTATGGATCAGTTGTTTCGCACGGCGAGCAACTGGTTGATGCCCTCATTAAAGACGGTGGCTTCAACTTGATCTTCCGTCCGCACCCACGCTCCGGAATGAATTCCGCAGCCTACGGGCAAATGGTGGAAAAGATTCGCCACAAGCTCGCAGCAGCCAATGCAACGTCGAGTGCTCGGTTACTCTTTGACGACACCGCGCATTGGGGGTGGCAATGGGCCGAATCAGATTTGTGCATCACCGACATCTCCGCAGTTGCCTATGACTTCTTGGCCACCGGTAAGCCGATGTTTGTTACCAAGCCAGTATCTAAGGAAGCCACGGTTACCGATTCGCCCGCATTGGCCAAGGTACCGTCGCTCAGCGCTGACGCTTCTCACGATGCGGCCTCGCTGATTCGTGCCGCTTTAGCTGAAGAGAACGCCAGCTTCCGAGAAGTTGTTGACTACTACTTTGGTGACGTGACGGCGGGAGCCAGCATGCATCGCTTCATTACCGAGTCACTCAAGCTTGTTGTTGGCGAAGTTCAGACCCAACAGTTGCCGATAAAAAAGGCAGCCTAAGGTCACCAGCTAAAAGAACGTTAACGAAATAGTGGAGTGCGAAGAAATTCGCACTCCACTATTTGCGTCTGTACCCTAAACCTTGACTGGCTCGACTAGCCGTTCAAATTGGCTCAGCGCACTTGCCTGATATTCTGCCGGATTAAAGGTCTTTTCAGACTGGAACCCGTTCAGGTGCTTGATCATGCCTTCAGCCAAACCGTCCGCTGAATTCTCTACGAGTAACCCGAAGCCACCCTCAAGCACACTGCGCGAACCCACAACGTCAGTTGATATAGCTGGCATTCCAAGCATCATTGCCTCGATCATGGCCAGCCCTTGACCTTCATAGTCTGAAGAGAAAACAAAGCAATCAGCAGTTTTCAACGTAGGGAATGGGTTAGCAAGAAGCCCCGTCACCACTACATGTCCAGTCAACCCTCGCGCCTTGATCTCATTTTCAAGGTCACTTCGCAGTGGGCCATCACCGATGAGCAACAAACGAGTATCTGGGTTCTGCTCATGAACCTGCGCAAAAGCCTGAAGCAGTTTCATCTGCCCCTTTTCAGGTGACAGGCGTGCCATGTTGGCGAAGACTGTCAGGCCAACACCATCAAATACATGAACTGGCTCTTCTAGAGTTGACCAAATTATCGGCTTTTCTAGATCCAAGAGGTTCTCAGAGACGGTGAACTTCTCTGGCTCTATACCGAAGAGTGTTGAGAGTTCCTTTTCATTCTGCTCCCCCACACTTTGAGTCACCGAGACCAATTGATCATAGTGGCGGTAGGTAGCAAACAACCCTGGCATTGTTCCGAAGCGAAGCTTCCACTCGCCCACCATGTCGTTGTGCAGGTAGATGTAGTTGCGTTCTGCGTTATTCCGAGCGGCAGCAAAAAGGCTGGCCCAGAAGCGAGAGTACCCTTCAAAGTTGATGGCGGCGTCAAACTTGGCATCGCCAAAGGAGCGTTGCATCTCTCGGGTCATGGTTTGCATGTGTACATTCTCAGCACCCGGCGAATCAAATCCACGATGTGCATGATAGCCATCAGAGACGTGACGTTCCTCCGCTGACATGATCGTTGCCCCAGCGCGCGGCAAGATCTTCACGTGTTCAGGCAATGAAGACAGGATCTCCATTGAGTCTGCGTTTTTGCTTACCGCGCCCATGTCTACCGCAACAGATACAAGGTACTTTTCTGGGTCCAAGGATCCAATGAGATTGGTAAACGCCGTGGCAATGCCGTTGGGCTTAAACGGTCCTTGGAAGAACAGTAGCTTTGTGCGTTCATCTATTGCAGGGGTAAGAACATGACTCTGGTCAGCAAAGAAGAAGAACTCGATGACACGTTGGACAGCGTGCCCGTCTTCCATGGAAGCGAAGGTTTCCAGATTCGTCTCAAAATTCGGGTGCAGTAGTGCATCAGCACCGGCTAATTGGCGCTGCAGTTCTGTTGCTACATCTTGGATTGAGTCGAGCACTTCTCCAGGCCACGTGGAGCGCTCAAAGTAGAGTCCACGCTCTGCCTCATAGGCTTCAAAGTCAGGGGTATAGAAGATCACTGGCTTTTTCGCTGGCAAGAAGTCATAGAAGATCGACGAGTAATCGGTGATCAATACGTCAATGACAGCAAGTAGTTCATTGGTGTCAATTGAAGAAGGGACTACGGTCGCGTCCAGTTCTGCGTCACCAATGAGTTTCTCGGCAAATCGGTGCGCGCGGAAGAGCATGTGGTGCTCCCCTTGGGCGAGTGTGGCTAAGTCCTCGACCAGGCCACTGACATCGTAGGACTGGTCTTTGAGCTGGCCACGCCAGGTGGGAGCAAACAGAACAATCTTCTGATGGTTATTAGGATCAATCCCCAATTCGGTCAGGATTTCATTCCGTCGCTGCGCGGTCATATTGACCATCTGGTCAATTCGAGGGCTTCCGGTCAGCGCAACCTGGGCTGGGAACAAGCCATCAAGATCGTGGTCCGTGCTCAGGGTCTTGAGCGTGTGGGCGTTCGGGACCATCATGTGTGTGGTCTGCAGGAAGTTGCGCTGCACGTTACGGTGCTCCGCCACTCCATCCTTCACGAGCTTACCCATGAACTTCAGCGGAGTACCGTGCCAGGTGTTTAATACCTGCTGGCCTTCACGGCGCGCGAAGTACGTTGGGAACGTGGCATTGTTGATCAAATATTTTGCCGTGCCCAGCAACCGGATGTATTTGTCAGAATGTTGCTTGATCACTGCAACATCAGGATCATTGGCCAGCTGTGCTGGAACCTCGGAGTATTCGTTGTACACCCAGGCGTAGCGGAAGTTTGCGAAGCGAGGATCCTGACGCATGCCGCGGTAGATCGCGTACGGATGGCAGTGAACATTCTTGCCATGTGAAGATTCGAAGAGCACCAGGTGCTCATCCAGCTCTTCAACTTCGCGTGCATGAATGGCAAGAGCACCACGACGACGACCCACGCCCTTAAGCGCATCGCCTAGTCCTGCTACTGAGATCTCAGTGAAAAGAATCATGCCAACAAAGTACTGGCACGCCTTCTCAAATTCTCCCAGCTTGGCATAGGCCTGTCCGGCCCTAGCTTGCCACTGACGTTCTGTGGAGGATGCATGCCACAGTGCGGAGGAATACGACTGGGCAGCGACTGACCAGTCACCGGTGGCCGCAGCAATGGCAGCACGTTGGCGATGTTCATTGGCACGTAAGCCAGCTGCCTTGGAACCCTTGAACGAGGTACCGAGGTAGCCCCAATCGGAAGCTGCCTGCAAATAACGTTCACTTGCTTCAGCGAATCGGCCAAGCTGGTGGAGGCTATGGGCATAACGGAAGAGCGCAACTGAACTTTCAATGTGCTTCTGCTCCGGCAACAAGTCAACAAACTGGGAAAAGCTTTGTTCTGCGGCTTCAAAATCGCCTGCACGAGAGAGAACTCGTCCTTGGGCGTAGCCGGCAAGCACTCGTTCTTGAACAGTGTCGGCTAAATTCTGCGCGCGCTGGTAGTAATCCGCTGCCTGGCGGAATTCAAACAGACGGGTAGCCGCTTCGCCGGCCCGGTAGTTCAGAAGGTAAAGATTATTGTTTTCTTCAGTGAGCGAAAGCTGAGTTTCATAGGCATCTAAGGCCTTATTCCAGTCATCCTCACGTTCGTGAATCTTGCCGATGCCAATACTTTGAACAGTCTTATCACGCGAGCGAAGTACAGCATTTGAATACGCTGCCTCAGCTTCGTCCTGCTTGCCTTGTTCTTCGAGGCTACGTCCCAAGCCGTACCAATAATTCACATGGCTATCATCAAGTTCTAAGGCTTTACGATAATACTTTTCTGCCTGCTCGAACCTGGACATGTACGTTGCGGCTTCGGCAGTAAGGAAGAACCACTTCGGATCATCGGCATGCTGGTTTTCATGTTGCACGCGAACATCTAGTTCACGCCAGCGCTGGCTGTTATTCAGTAGGAACGTGGCAATCGCCGAAGACGCCTTGGGATCATCCGGGAAATCTGAGACCAGCCCATCGAGGACCGATGATGCTAGGTCACCTTTTCTGGCCACGCGGGCACAACGGGCCCAGCGGATACGCCACGTCATCTTGCTCGGGTCACCCTGGCATGCCGCTTCAAAAAGCTCTAGGGCGCGCTCATACTTCTTTAGACGCTGCATGGTTAGAGCAAGTGTTTGAATCCAACCGTATCGATGGGGCTGACGAGCGATAGCCGCTTCAATTTGGTGCATGGCCTTGGTGTACTGCTTGCACTTGTATAAGCTGAATCCGTAGCGGAATTGAATCTCAGATGATTGCGAAATCCCGGTGGACAACGTCCGCTCGTAGTACATTGCAGCAATCTTGTAGCGTCCGAGGCGCTCAATACGACGCCCTAGGCCCAGAGCAACACGAGTACGAATTACATCCACCAGATTATTTCCTTCAAACATGGTCTTACTCTTGAGTACCAACCAACGAGTACTCACATAACTACCGATTCTGCCCTAATCTATTCGTGATTTACCCGATTGCGATGAGAGTGTTGGACTCGCGTCGGACAAAACTAGTGGCGGACCAAAAACACCCCAAGTCAACCGAAGGAAGACTTGGGGTGTTGATGAAAGACTATTTCAGATTTAGCTGTGCCATCCGCGGAAATTAACCAAGCTGGCTTCACGCTCAACAATCAGTTCCTGCACAAACTCTTGGAACTTCTTAGTTGAATCACCACGGCGCAAGTCACCGAAGTAGAACTGACGCATCTCTAGACGCTGTGCACGGTGACTATCTTCAGTCAATGCATCCTCTAGCAACGCAGGAAGTTCTTCAGAAGATTTCTTGTCAACAACGTGGCAAGCCTGAGCGATCGGCGCATCACGATGCAGGTTTTCACGGTTGTTCCGACGGTCCGAAATCACCAAAGGCTTTTCCGGATGCAGATACAGGTAATCCAACCCAACGCTGGATACGTCGGTAATCAAGGCATCGGTGGACTCGAACATAGCAAGGATATTTCCCTGCTCGGAGATCACATGCTCGTTGCCTTTTTCAATGGCAATCTGGAGCAGTTCCTTGATCTGGCGGTGCGCTTGAGCCACGCCTGGAGTCTTGCTTGACTGCACTCGAGGATGAGGCTTGTAGATGATCCGCAAATCCGGCTTCTCCAGCAGAGCTTCAATAATTGCCACACCGTACTGGTCCAACGAGGTGTAATTATTGTCCTCGTTTTCACCTTCCCACGTTGGCGCATACATGACGTCAAACTTTTCGCTTGGGGCCAATTCAGGTTTGAAGTCAATGTCCAGCTGTGGGCGTCCAGTGACCAGCAATTTGTTGAAGTCAAAGTCAATCAGCATAGCCTCATGACGCTTAATAGCTGCAGGGCCAGCAACAAAGACCTTGTCATAAGCTTTGGCTTTGTTTGAAACCATCGAAAGCTTGTCGCTCTCACCGTGGTTAACGTGAACATGGACCAGACGAGGATGATCCAAAGACTGGAAGTTACTACGTGAATTGTTTACGTAGATGACCAGCTTCAGATCATTGTCATCGTAGGCATCCATAAGATCTGAGAAACGGCGCACAAAAATCTTAGGAAGATCCGTCATCTTACTTGCTGCATTAAAAGCGCTGAGGGTGCGGAAGACCAACAGAACTTGTTCCTTCTCATGCAACTCTTCAAGCACAGGCAGCCACTGGTTCACCTGATAGATCTTGTCTGCGCCGTCGCCAAAGTACACAGCAACGGAACCAGGCAACGGCACGTTGGATACACCAACATTGGCGCCAGCCGGCTTATTAACAAAGCCCATGGCCCGAGTCAGACGCTTACCCTCAGGCCGGCGACCGACTTTGCGTAGTGCGACTTTAACACGGGACTTGATAGAGCTCTTGATATTCAAGCTAGACATAGAATCTTTCAATAAAAGGCTTCAGCAATACGGTGGTTAGAACTACGTTTAGCTCAGTTCTTTAACGATCTGGCTCAATGTATCCAGAGTACTCTTCAATGAAGCCACGTGACGCTCGTCGAATTCACTCAGAACGCGCTTTAGCTCAGTGGTTGAGATTCCATCGGTACGTGGCAAGTAGACAACTTCAACCTCGTCACCGAGGTCATCAAACTTGCCCTTCCAGTCTTCACCGATTCCGAAGACCTTTGCGTCGTACTTGGCGATGTCTAAGCGCTTCTGCTCCCAGTTTTCTTCAGGAATAGCCAAGTCAACGTACTCAATAGCCTGTACGATTTCGCGACGCTGCTCAAAAGGAACCACTGGCTTCTTGCCCTTGATGGCGTTGAACTCATCGGTCGAAACACCGACGATCAAGCGATCTCCCTTGGCCTTAAGTCGCTTCAAGATATTGAGGTGACCGACGTGGAAGAGGTCGAAAGTGCCGTAAGTAAGAACAGTTTTGGTCATTTGTATTCTCCTGCGGTAGTGAGC
>CAACWO010000192.1_pt1 | contig 16824 bp, 16 predicted proteins | sample 2275661 | NCBI WGS metagenome assembly CAACWO01 (sample SAMEA5312466, study PRJEB27640) | indoor metagenome | biome: indoor environment; feature: uncontrolled; material: polymer concrete tiles wood | place: Germany | collected 2014-07-07 | reverse complement strand
TTAGCCCAGATATTTCATGGAAGCGCAGAACCCCACCAGAACCGGCACCCCGCCAGTATCCGGTGGGGTTCTAGATTTCAGGCACGACAAAGAGCGCCATATCGCTGACGCCAGCGCCGGCCACCACACACCGAAATACTGTCTCTTCCCACTTGAAATCACTAATGACAAGTACTTGAACACTCAGGTTCGCAGTGAACCGACTGCCCAACGCTGACGCAACCTATTGATCTGCTCTTGGATCATCATCACCAGGCCGGCTTCCGGCGCTCGCTCACTAATCAACAACCGGGATTGGCGGCCACTCGTAGTCAGTTTCCCCGCCAGAGACCACACCCGATACCGCCACCGTTTCAAATCCCAGCACCCAGCCTGATGCCCCGCAGGCAGTACCACCAACTGCAGCCACGACGTCAGATTCAACGCAAACATGGCCAAGTTAGCCCACGCTTGATTCGCAGCAAACGAAGCGAAAGGCAGTTTGCCCAGCCCTGCTACTTTCAGCGACTTGATCCTGTTCTCGCACCGCCCACGCGCCCGATGACGAGCATCCAAGAACGCCGGGTCGTAGCGTGGAGAGTTCGTCAGAAACGCGGTCACTCGGTTCCCGTCAGTATCGAACAGGCTGGCTTTCGCCCCCGGATGCAACGGCTCAGCGCGTAGATATATTCTCGTTCCGGTCGGATAATCGTTGAGTTCAATGACCTTGGAAGCATCAATTACCCACGCATTATCACGGTGTTCACCGTCCGCGGTGAGCGCCGGCTCCCAATACTTCTTCTGATCGATCCATCGCACGAAGCGTTCCTTGACCACGGGCAACGTATACGAGGTGGAAAATTGCAGACCCAACGAATCAACATGCTTCAAGAATTCTCGGGTGGCACCGGCACTATCGGTGCGGACCATGATCTTTTCACCCATCAGCACACCATCTGGATCATAGAAATCGTCGGGTAGTTGTTCCAGTGCTTCGGTCAGGATACTGATATGGTCCTTCGCTGAGTTGGCTGCCTTATTTCCCAGGCGCAGGCGTACGGCGAGGACTTCGCCGGTGCCGTTGGTTTTTCCGTAGTCGGCCATGGCGATCATCGGTGAGTAGCCGTACCCGCCTTTGTAGTTGCCTTTGGCGCCTTCTTTGTCTGAGTGCACGTTGACTAGGGACGCGTCGATATCGATGGTCAGAGGATTGGTTCGGGATGCCCGTATTGCGGGGTTGCGTTTGCCTGCTGCTGCCCATAGTTTGGCCCGCACTTGCCGGTGCATGGTGGCGAATGCGTAGTCAAAAGCCCCGGGATGTTTGCTGATTCTGCTGAAGAACCTGCTGAACGTGGGGTTGGAGGCTACCGGCCCGAAGAGCCCTTGAGCTGTTCGTAGTTGGTCGGTATCGCTGACTTGCTCGCCGCCGACGGCGAGCATGAGGGACAAATCTGCGATCATTTTCCCGGGCCGGTGGATGGCCAAGGCTGGAACGAATTGCGAGAGCCTGTTTTCGCAGAGTTTGCGGAAACCCATTGCGTTGAGCAGGTCGCTCAAGGTGGTGAGCCCTGCGTGGGAGACCAGGGCTTGGTTCGTGGTCATGGTTGGTACGTAGGGGTAAAGGCCGGTATTGTTGTTCACCGAGAGAGTGATCCTTTGAACTGCGTGAGAATATGGCTTAGACACCTTTATTTTCCCAGTTCAGGGTCACTTTTTCCTCGTTAATGACGCTTAATTACTGGCCCCGCCATGAAATACCTGGGTTAGCTCGGCAGGTTTGAAGGGCAGCAACCGCGAGCGGATTTCGCTGCCCACTCCACCAGCACCAAGGAGCACCACCTTAGACCCGTGCAGCGAGCTGGTCCATGTTCTGGTCCACTGGCGCTCGCGCTGCTGCTGGCCGACTCGCGGCAGCTGGCGCAGAGATGCCAGAACCAAAGCAAGGCAGTGTTCGGCGGTGGCGTCTTCCACGGCACCCTTGGAATTTGTCAATGACACTTGTTTCGGAAGATGCTCCAGAACCCACTCGTATCCGATGGAAAGCAGGTGGACATGCTTCAGTCCCTTGATGCGAGAGACTCTTGAACGTAGACGAGGGTTGCTCGGACGTTCGGTGACCAGGACGTCGGCTTCAGGCGCATCGTGCGGATCATCGTCGATGTGCCACAGGATCGGTTCTATGCCGGGAAGCGTCAACTCGTCGACGAGATCCTGCCAGGGGACGAGAACACGAAGGATCAAGGAAATTCCAATCATCGGTGGGTACATGGCTATTGTGTCTGTTCTGTCTGTAGCTGGACAAGTCCGGCGTCAGAAGTGCACTCAATCGTCGAGCGCTGAACGTATTGGTCTGCGTGGAAATGATCCAGTGGATAGAATAAGGGTATGACTCAAACTTCAGAGCGCAATGGCCGGAAGGTCTCAGCAGGTTCCACCTCGACAATGGTTATCGGATGGACGTTGGTAGTAATCGGCCTAATCGTTTTCGTGCTCGGAGAACCGGCTGGAGGCGGGCTGCTGGTGGTGTCCGGAGCCGTGCTCCATGCCGGCGCGATGGTTGCCGAGTCCAACCGCCGGTAGGCGCCATATCGGTTCGGGACGTAGTTGTTTGCCGAGGTCAAGAACCAGAGAAGCCGGACAAACCGGAACTTGTACGGGACGCCCATTTAAGTCTTGGCGTGCACTTGCCCAGCCTTGGCAGTGGTGCGGACGCGTAGCAGCCCACGAGGTGCATTCTCGGCTAGCTATCTGTAGTTGCAGTAGGCCTTGGCGAATCAAGAAGCGCCGAGCATGGTTCCAGCGAGGCGCGCTTCGATCTATATCCGCACAATGCGGACTTTTCCGTATCGGCGGCCCACGCATGGTGTGAGTTCATGTTGGACACGGTTCAGGACGCGGGGCGCCGTGGACCAATCTGAACGGTGCATAGTTAGTCCAAAGTGTCGGCGGCACTTCCTATAGTTCAGTTATGACTACAGAAGAGACAACCCTCTGGGTTCAGGCGGCCGCTGTGGTGGTTGCCGTTGGTGCGTCCATTGTTGCGTTGATTGTGTCGGCGTTGGATCGGCGCAACGCCCGATCAATCGCGGCGAAGGACCGCGAACTCGCAGTGAGACAAGCGACGCTCATGTTTGAGCTTGAATCGTTATTGCGCCTTGGACAGCTCCGCCGTCGTGGCGGTCATGTCGACAAGGAAAAGAGCACTGACATGGGTGCCGAAGCGGCGGCGCTGGTCGGCGCGCTAGGTGCGGAGCGATTGCCGAAGAATTGGCTAGGCGCCGTTGATCGTGACGATGCAGGGTTGCGCGCGTTCGTGGACGACGAATCGAACGAAGAATGGAAGAGAAAAGCGGTAGAGGTCCAACTGGCGCTAAATGCCGTGACCGCCGAAATACAAGAACTGCTTCGTGGACAAAAAGCCGAATAGACAGTCATTGATTCGGCGATTGCCCCTAGCGATTTGTGAGAAAATTCCATTGTGGTTCTTCAGTTAATGGGCTACGTTAGATTCAATCATCAATCTATCGGCACAGGTCAGCATGTATTTATTTGCAAATTCATGATTCATGATGACGTGATGCATTACGCCGATTCGCACCCTTTGAAGCAGGATAATTGAAAACTAAATTAGGCACGGCAGCAATGTCCACTGCACTAATCTCAGGATTGGTGCTTTGTGGCCCGGCAGCAAATGCAGAAGTGGTTACGGACGAGGCCAATTCGAGTCCAGCTGAATCTTCAGCGTCGGTTGACTCTCCGACGGAGCCAGTCGTCGTTACTGTTGCACCAGAATCGCCTGCAGAAGAAGTCATCGAATCAGAAGCGGCCGTCGTTCCGACTGAGTCACAAGCAACTCCAGATGTAGAGGAGCCTGTCGAAACCGCAACGTCAGAACCTGCTATTTCCCCGACACCTGAGCCCTCGGAGACACAAACTGGCCAGCCCGATGAGGCCGCCAAATCTGAGCCTATGGTGGCAGAATCCTCGTCGGCCCCGGAGCCCGAAGCCACAACGGAGGTTACCGCCGAAGCAAGTGAGTCAGCAGAGTCCACGAGCACGCCAACGGACGTTGCAGACCAGGACGAAGACCCTCGCTGGGCCCAAATCGATGCGCTGATGCCTGAGGGCAGCGAGGATTGGGACGAAGGTCAATGGGAAGCTTTCGAGCAAACTGAAGCCGGGCAGGAGATGAACCGTCTTCTTGATGAATTGTTTGCTGAAGATGACATCTGGGACGAAGAATCCGAGCTTTCCGACGAAGAGCTGGCTTTCTGGGAGTCCATTACCGACCTTCTTCCCGAGGAAAGCTTCGACTGGGATGAAGCCCAGTGGGAAGCTTACTTAAGCACCGACCAAGGCCTCGAACTGGTTGACCTGATGCTGCCATTCATCGCCGAAAGTATCGAAAGCGATGCAGACGCCACTGAGTTCCAGGCGTTCCTCGAAGAAGTCTTTGCCCATAATCCCGAACTGCGAGCGTACTACCTTGAATTGTTCTTCGGGATCCAGCCGGAGCAAGAAGACGATGATATCGACGAACCACAAACTGATCAGGAGATGGTTCCATCGGAGAGTGAATCTGCGTCGGCTAGCGCAGAAATCGAGCCTGCCGGTGATGTCAGTGCAGCGCCTTCGGCTAAGAAGCAAGACACAAAGAAGAGCGCCGACTCCGCAACACCAGTACTGGCGAACACTGGCTTTGACGGAGTCACCGCTGGAGTAGTGGGGCTGCTGGTGGCCCTTGCCGGTGCGGTCTTTGTTGCTCTCGGACGTCGAAAGTCGACCAAGCACTAACGCAAAGAGCCATTGGACCAGCTAAAGCTGTTCGGCCGCCGTCTATGAGACGGCGGCCGAAGAGTTTTAACCGTTTAGGCGTGAATTTTCGTTGAGGTGATGCCACGAACGGTTGTGGTAAACCAACGCGTCACCAAGTTCGCCCGGCTGAGCATCACGTTCAATGTGCGCCTGCAGAGCGCGGGCAACAATCACCGTGGAAGTTCCGGCCTGAATCCGTTGAATAACATCGCAGCGGACCCACGCACGAACGTTGTCAAACACCGTTTCGCCGGTGCTTAAACGTGTCCACGACTGGCTCTGTGCGAAGCGGTCAATGCCGCTGGTTGCACCCAGTTTGGCAACCTCAAGGTCGTGCACATCCAGGCTATGAACGACGATCGTTGCCGCACGAGAAAGTACGTCGGCAGCCGAAGATAACGCCGAGATCGAAAAGACCAATAGCGGTGGATCAACGCTGATTGATGCCACCGAGGTGGCAGTGAGCGCAACGGGCCCGTCGCCAGCATCTGCCGTAATGACGCTGACACCACCCGGATGTCCGCGGAAGACAGCTTTGAAGTCATCCGCGGACAGCGAATCGGTAGCGTCGATGGTGACCTTAGACGCTGGCACCGACGAGCTCCTCGCGCAGGATGGACGCTCCGGCGCTCAAAGCGCTGAGCTTTGCCAGCGCAGTGTCGCGAGGGAACGGTGCCATGCCACAGTTGGTGCTCGCAATCAGCTTGTCCGCGTCCACAAATTCCAACGCCTTGCGCAAGGTCTGAGCGACTTCTTCTGGGCTTTCAACGGTTTCGCTGGCCACATCGATGGCGCCGAGCATGACCTTCTTGCCGCGGACCATCTCAACGACTTCAATCGGCACGTTGGAGTGATGCGATTCCAAAGATACGGTGTTGATGGTTGAGGCCTGCAGTAGTGGGAAGGACTTCTCGTAGTGGCGCCACTGAGCGCCGAGGGTGGCCTTCCAATCATTATTGGCCTTGATGCCGTAACCGAAACAGATGTGAGCGACGGTTTCAGCTTTTAACCCTTCGCATGCGCGCTCCAGCGCTGCAATGCCCCAGTCAGCAACTTCGTCAAAAAAGACGTTGAACGCTGGCTCGTCGAATTGGATGACATCCACTCCAGCGGCTACGAGTTCCTTGGCTTCCTGATTCAGGATGGTAGCGAACTCCCAGGCCAATTTTTCGCGGCTCTGGTAGTGAGCGTCATACAAGGTGTCCACCATGGTCATTGGGCCAGGCAACGTCCACTTAATCTGCTTGTCAGTGTATGAACGCAGGAACTTTGCATCGTCAACAAATACTGGCTTTTTTCGCTCTACTGCACCAACAACAGTGGGCACGCTTGCGTCGTAGCGGTTGCGGATGCGCACGGTCTCACGCTTTTCAAAGTCAACACCGCTCAGGTGCTCAATGAAGGTTGTGACGAAGTGCTGACGGGTCTGTTCGCCATCGCTAATGATGTCGATGCCACGCTGAGTCTGCTCCAGTACGGCAGCGCGCATGGCATCTTGCTTTCCTTCGCTCAGCTCGGAACCTTGGAGCTTCCAATCGGACCACAGGGTCTCAGGTTGGGCCAGCCATGAAGGCTTGGGGAGGCTGCCGACGATTGAGGTTGGAATTAGCTTTGAAGTCATCGTTTATCTTTCGATTCTCAGGCGACAGGAGTTGGGCAGGTGGCGGAAAATTGGTTGAGCAATTCTTGATTAGGGATGATGAAGTGCTCCTGCGTGTACTTACCCTGGCTAGCTCCGAGTCGGGTGCGTTCTTCGCGGTCGTAGTCGATCCGAGTCGGAGCGAAGTCCTGAGCGCTCAGGCTTGGACGGTAGACCGACGGGGCAGCACAATTGGCGTTGTAAATCTCGGGGCGGTAGATCTTCTGAAAGGTCTCCATGGTGCTAATCAGACTGATCAACTGCAGGTTGGTGTAGTCATTGAGCAGATCGCCACGGAAGTAGAAAGCCAGTGGAGCTACGGAACCTGCAGGCATGAAGTAGCGCACCTGCAAACCCATTTTGCCGAAGTAGGTATCGGTCAGGGAGTTCTCGTCCTGCTGGTATTCCAAGCCAAGGACCGGGTGACTATTGCCGGTGCGGTAGTAGGTTTTGGAAGTGGAGACGCTGATGGCGACCACTGGCAACTGGTTAAAACGCTGCTGGTAGGCTTCCGAATCCAAGAAATGCTGGAAGAGCTGGCCGTGAAGGTCGCCGAAATCTTCAGGTAACTTAGGAGCACCCGAGCCGTTGCTGGCCGCCGGAAGCACCACACTGAAGTCATAATCGCGGACGTAAGAAGAGAAATTATTGCCCACCATGCCATGGCTACGGGTACCGGTGAGGCGGTCGACAACGATGGTGTCTAGAACTTCAAGAAGCGGAAAATCCTGCTCTTCATTCTCGGCGGCAAAATGCACGTTGGCCGAGATGATTTCCAGTTCGAGCTCATAACGATCGCCGGCAGGATTGTCCCAGTGAGCCAGCGAATTGAAGCGACGGTTGATCATCGTCAGGGCGTTGCGCAGGTTCTGTTGGCGGTTCTCGCCGCGGGCCAGATTTGCGAAGTTTGTGGTCACTCGTGAGGTGGCACAGGGAGTGTAATTCTCGTCGAATTTGGTGGTGCTAATGCTGAAAGTGAGCTCGTCTGCCATGGCGGCCAATCTTGTGATGAGGGCCTGGGCAGGCCGAAAGTAAGTCGATGCGTCCATCATGCAGGGTCTTCATTGATATCAGGTAACTCGATATAACTATGGATTCATATAGACTGAATCTATGGTTCAAGGAACAAGCGGTTTAACATTGCAACAGCTTCGCTACTTCACCGCGGTCGCTACCGAGGGCTCCATCTCCGGTGCCGCCGACCTAATTTACGTCGCGCAGCCCAGCATGTCCGCGGCCATGAAAGAGCTCGAAGCACGAGTGGGGCGCACCCTGTTGGTCCGCTCCGCAAGGGGAGTGACACTCACCCCCGAGGGGGCAGAATTCCTGGGTTATGCACGCCAGGTCCTGGAGCAGGTGGAGCTTCTTGAACATCGCTACCTCGGCCGGCCTTCGGCTCGGCGCTTGCTTGGTGTCTCCACGCAGCACTACTCATTTTCGGTTGATGCCTTTGTGCGCATGGTTCAGGCCAGCGGCGCAGAGGAGTACCAATTTTCGCTCCGGGAGACCCGCACTGAGGAAATCATCGAGGACGTACGCACCCTACGCAGCGACATCGGGATCTTGTACCGCAACGACTTCAACCGCAAAGTGATCGACAAGCTGCTGCGCGAATCCAGGCTTGTCTTCCATCCGCTGTTCTTGGCCGATCCGCATATTTTTATTTCGCGCAGCAACCCGCTGGCCTCGCGTGCACAGGTGACGCTTGAAGACCTCGAGGACCTGCCGCGGCTTACCTTCGACCAGGGTGCAAACAACTCCTTCTACTTTTCCGAAGAGGTGCTCTCCACCCGTTCAAGCCAACGCGAAATTCAAGTCTCGGACCGCGCCACGATCTTTAACCTCATGATCGGCTTGGGCGGGTACACCATCTCCACCGGCATCATCAGCGACGAGCTTGATCCCTCCATCGTTGCCATCCCGCTGTCCATCGACGAGCGAATCGAGATCGGTTGGATCGACCACGCCGGGATCCCGCTCACCGATCAAGCGCAACTTTATTTGGAAGAAGTGCGTGCGGTGGTCGCCAGCTTTGACGTTGAGGTGCTGGGCTAAAACCGTAACAGTGTGTCATCTCTAGCCTTCGAGTCGTCACACTAGCAGGGCAAAACTGCTAGATTCCGCGGATTATGCTCAAAGTGGCGCGTCATAAACAGGTCGTAAACCCCGTGTCATCATGACAACTTGGCGACATATGAAGCGTGGCGACCTTGTATGAAGCCGTGAGCCCGATGCCGCTTGCACCGCCCGGGGCAGATATCGAACCATGGAAGAACAACAAACCATCAAGAGCGACTAAGAGATCTGGCTCGAAGACGTCGCAGCAACCATCGGGAAACCGAAAGGTGCTAATGCCAGGGACGATGGAGCAGTTCCGAACGCTTTTAAGCGCACTGTGCCTCGTACCAAGTCAGTGTTCGGGCTTTGGTACGGGTTACATCTTTCGGTGCACTCCCTCGCTAGGAAACGAGAAGGAGCTATGAGCCAAGGAACCGACGCGGTCCACGCAGGGTATCGACCAAGCGGAGATTTCCGCCCGATGCTGCCACCACTACATAACTCCGCAGCGTACCAATTTGAATCCCATGCTGAAGCGATCGAAAAGTTCGCTATGCGCCAGTCCGGGTTCACGTACTCACGCACCGGTAACCCCACCGTTTCGATCCTCGAACAGCGTGTAGCCGCGCTGGAAGGTGGAGCTCAGGCGGTGGCCACCGCCTCGGGACAGGCAGCTGTTTCACTGTCCCTGTTGGCGCTGACCCAGGGACCTAAGCACATTGTGGCGTCTTCCTCGCTATACGGCGGCACGGTGGACCTACTGACCGACTCCTTCGCAGACTTTGGCATCCGCGTCAGCTTTGTTGACCAAGCCGATCCGGCAGCCTGGGCCGGGGCCATCGAGGATGAGACCCGCGCGTTTTTCCTAGAGTCCGTGTCCAACCCGCTGTGCACGGTGGCCGATCTTCCCGCTATTTCGGCGATCGCCCACGAGCACAACATCCCGGTGGTCGTGGATAACACCCTGGCCACCCCGTTGAACTTCCGCCCACTAGATTTTGGCGCGGATATTGTGGTCCACTCGGCCACCAAGGGTCTGGCCGGCCACGGCTCGGTACTTGGCGGCGTGGTGGTGGATTCGGGAAAGTTCGACTTCTCCGATCCGCTGCGTTGGCCACAGATTGCCGCCCCACGCGTGCGGTTGAACAATACTTCCTTGCTCGAACGCCACGGCTCTGCTGCCTATGCGATGCTGGTGCGTTCCAAGTTCCTGCACGATCTAGGTCCGGCATTAGCTCCGGCCAGCGCCCAAGGCATTTTGGCCGGCATCGAAACTTTGCCGGTGCGTGCAGCGCATGTACAGCGCAGCGTGAGCACCCTGATCCAAGAGCTCTCCGGCCACCCGGGCATCGCGGCCATCCATCACCCCTCACAAGCCAGCCACCCGAGCCACACCGTGGCCCAACAGCTCACCCCCAAGGGCACCGGCTGCGTGCTGGCCATCGAGTTGGCACACCCGTCGCTAGTTTCCCCGGTGATTGATGGGCTAGAACTGATCAGTTTGGCCGCGAACGTGGGGGACACCCGCACGATGATTTTGCACCCGGCCACCATGACCCATTGCCGGCTCTCGGCCGATCAGTTGGCCGACGCTGGCCTGAACGCCTCCACCCTGCGCCTTTCGGTCGGGCTTGAAGATCCTGTGGATCTGCTCGCAGACCTGAACCGCGCGCTTGATAATGCACTAAACCGGGCCCTGGCCCCACAAACTCAAGGAGCATGATGACTGGCTTCAACACTCAGGCCGTACACGCAGGCCAGGAAAAAGACCCACACACCGGCGCGGTTGTTCCGCCGATCTACCAGACCAGCACCTTCATCCAGGACGGTATTAACGTACTGCGATCCGGGCACGAATACTCCCGCGGCTCCAACCCCACTCGAGATGGTTTCCAAGACCAGCTCACCATCCTAGAAAACGGCGCGGCCGGTTTTGCCTTCGCCTCAGGTATCGCCGCCGAAGATGCGCTGCTGCGTGCCGTGCTGGAACCGGGCGATCACATCGTTCTGGGCGCCGACGGTTACGGCGGCACCAACCGGTTGATCTCCAAATTGCACAGCAAATGGGGCATCACCTCCTCGGCGGTAGACATCACCAACTTGGATTCGGTGCGAGCTGCACTGCAACCCAATACCGCCCTGCTCTGGGTGGAAACCCCGTCCAACCCACTGCTTGGCATCGCCGATCTAGCCGGCTGGGCCCAGCTGGCCAAGGAAATTGGTGCGCTGCTGGTGGTTGATAACACCTTCGCTACCCCTTATCTACAGCGTCCGCTGGACTTCGGCGCGCACGCGGTAGTTCACTCCACCACCAAGTACATCGGCGGGCACTCCGACGTGCTCGGTGGTGCGGTAATTGTGGCCGATCACCTCTTCCGCGGCCAGTCCCTGGCCGAAGCGGTCGGCTACCAGCAGTTTGCCGGCGGTGCGGTGGCCGGACCGCAGGATTCCTACCTGGCCGCCCGCGGACTGAAAACCCTGGGCCTGCGCATGGAACGTCACTGTTCCACCGCCGATAAGCTGGCCCGCTGGCTTGACGCGCAGCCAGAAGTGACCCGCGTGTACTACCCGGGTCTGGAAACCCACCCCGGGCACGAACTGGCCAAGCGCCAGCAGCGCGGTTTTGGCGGCATTGTTTCGCTGCAGCTCACCGATGAAGCCGGCGCCCGCGCCTTCGCTGAATCCATGGAGTACTTCCAGCTCTCGGTCTCCTTAGGCGGGGTGGAATCGCTGGTCTGTTATCCGCGCGAAATGACTCACGCATCGCTGATTGGCACCGAACTGGAGATCCCGGCCAACCTGGTCCGCCTCTCGGTGGGCATCGAAGAGGTCGAAGATCTGATCGCCGATCTGGAACGTGGACTGCTTGCCGCCCGCGCAGCGTCGAACGCCTCGCGATCCGCGGCCAAGCCCGTAACCCAAAGGACCCGGCAGAGCGCATCCGCCTTCGCTACCGCGTAAATATCCACAGCCCGTTCGAGTTTGCCCCGCAGATCAGTCACTGCGGGGCAAACTCGTTTCCATGGACACAGCACAAGCACTCAAAGATCTGGCCACGGCGGCCCAATTGACCGCCAGCGCTACTGCTGTGTTGTCCCAGACAGATCTGACCGCCGGCCACGCGGCCTATTTTGCACTCTTGACCGAGCACCTCGGCCAGCAGCAATCGCGCACACAGCTTCACGCCGCCCACGCGCTTCGTCGCACCGGCGCGCACAAACTTGATCAAGCCTCCTTTCAAGCCATCACCGACGCCGGCACCAACCCCACGCTGGAACAGATCGAAGCCACCCATGGCCGCACCATCGCCGGACGCACCCATTTTAAGAGTGCCCGCGGGTTGATGCATGACTGGTTGGACATACCGCGCAGCACCGCAGGGGACCGGTTGGTCCAAGCCGACTGTCTCATTGGCCGGATTGATGAGGCCGGCCAACAGCTCGATCCGTGGCTGCCGGAACTCGCCGCCACGTTCACCGACCCTACCGTGGACCCGCGGCTCGTTGCCGCAACGGCAAGCAAACTGCATTCGGCCCGCAAAGATCTGGGCGAGGGCAAAGCCGGCCGGGACAAACTGCGCCAGCTCCAAGCCAAATCCGTTGCTTTCCTCAACGCCGAACCCAAGTCGGCCCGCAAACACATCAATGACCTTGTCGCCGAAGTGAAATCCGGCAAGCGCCCACTTAAAGCCCTGCTTGAATGCATCGGCATCTTCAAACGGGGCACGCGCCAGGGACTCGTGGAATATGTGTTGCGGGTTTTGCCCTCGCACGCCGCGTTCATTGAGGCATTTTTTGCCAAGGTGGATAACCCTGCCACCGTGGCCGGCAACCGCGAGCGTCTAAAGGACGCCGAGGCTCATTTCACCGGCGAGCCGGGCAGCGACTGGGACGATGAAGAATCAATGCCCGACTGGGCCAAGGGTGGAAACCGCTCCGGCCCGGACGACGAGGATCCGGACGACTCACCCGCCGCCGACGATCCGGACGAAGATCCGGGCAGCGACGATCCGGACGAAGATCCTGACAGCGAGGATCCCGACGACGCACCGGCCGATTCGAGCGACTCACAAACTCCGGAACCCGCAGCTCCGTGGGAAGAGATGAAGCCCGAACGACGACGGCTGATCGGCCTGATGGCCTTACTCATGACCAACCGGACAACTGATTCGCAGCCTGAACCGGGCTTCGGCTCAGCGCAGGTGAGCATCGTGATGAACTGGGAAAAGATGCAACGCCAAGCACAAGATTTCGCCGTCACCTCCAGCGGAATCCCGTTATCGCCCGGTGAAGCCAGGGCCGCGCTGTGTACCGCCGGCATTTACCCGCTAGTACTCAATGGCGCTTCTCTGCCCTTGGACCTCGGTCGAACTCAACGGCTCTTCTCCAAGGCCCAAGGCCGAGCGATCCGGGCCGCCTACCGAGGCTGCTCCTACCCTGGCTGCAGTATGCCCGCCGAACGTTGCGAACTGGACCATCTGGATCCGTGGGAAAAGGGCGGACGCACCGACATCGCCTCGGCCGACCTTAACTGCCCGATCCACCACATCGGCCGGCACTGCGGACTCTTCCGGACGGTCAAGATCGCCGGCCACCGGCCACTGGTCTTGCTCTCCACAGAACTTGATCCCGAACAAAAGCTCCGGGTTAACACCTATTTCATGACGCCGAACGAGGCGCTTGACGCAGAAGCCATGGCGCAGCAGCTGACGATCGGGTGGCGGGCTGGAGCGCTGGCCCTAGAATTTGCTGAAGCCTAGGCGTTCGCAGCCAAATGCTTGGCAGATAGTTCAAGGTAGTGCTCGGCGTTAACGTTCAGCCCGGCCACTTCCTCATCGCTGAGCTCACGGCGCACCTTGGCCGGCACACCGGCAACCAATGAACGCGGCGGAACCTGTGTGCCTTCGAGTACTAGCGCCCCGGCGGCCACCAACGACTGCTCACCAATGACCGCGCCATTCATAATGGTCGCGCTCATACCCACCAGGCAACCGTCGCCCACGGTGGCACCGTGCACTACCGCCGAATGTCCCACGGATACTCCAGCGCCCAATGTGCAAGGGAAACCCGAATCGGCGTGAAGCACCACGTTGTCCTGCAAATTGGTGCCAACACCAACGCGAATCGGGGCCGAATCCCCGCGCACAGACACCCCGTAGAAGGCGCTGGCCTGATCGGCCAGGACCACGTCTCCGCTCAACACGGCGGTGGGTGCGATAAATACGTTGTTGCCGACCTGGGGAGTCGACCCGTCAATAGTAATAATGTGGCTCATGCCACCTACTCTAATTGGCGGGCGAGCCCGGTGCGAGTTACGAGAAGACGATTGTGCGCTGACCGTCGAGCATCACGCGATGCTCGGCATGCCACTGCACGGCACGAGTCAGCGTACGACCCTCCACACTACGACCCAACTCCACCAGCTGCTCGGCGGTGCGGGTGTGCGACACGTGAGTGACTTCCTGATCAATGATCGGCCCCTCATCCAGATCCGCGGTGACGTAGTGTGCGGTCGCGCCGATCAGCTTCACACCGCGAGCGTAGGCCTGGTGATAAGGCTTGGCGCCCTTAAAGGAAGGCAAGAACGAGTGGTGAATGTTGATCACGCGCCCCTCCATCCGCTCGCACAACGAGTCGGAGAGGATCTGCATGTAGCGGGCCAACACCACCAGTTCGATGTCGTAATCTTCTGCGAGCTTAAGCAGCTCCGCTTCAGCCTGCGACTTGTTCTCTTTGGTTACCGGCAGGTGCACAAAGTCCACACCGTAAAAATCTGCCATCGGCTTGAGATCCAGGTGGTTGGAGACGATCACCGGCACGTCGATGGCCAGCGTTCCGGCACGTTGCGCAAAGAGCAGGTCATTGAGCGCATGGCCGGCCCTAGAGCACATGATCATGGTGCGCACCCGATCGGCCGCGTCAGCAACCTTCAACGACATCGCAAACTGATCGCGAATCGGTGCCAAAGACGCACGAGCCTGATCCAAGGACTGTTCGGTCTCAACCTGGATCCGCATGAAGAACGTGCCAGTCTCGGGGGAGAGGAACTGCTGCGACTCGGTGATATTGCAACCGGCACCCAAAAGACCTCCGGAAATGGCGTGGACAATACCGGGGCGGTCGAGGCAAGACAGGGTGACGATGTACTGGTTCATGGGTTCTAAGTTAGCGCCCACCAGCGTTTTTCTACCAATTGCGTGATCTACGTTGCGTCTCCTAAGTACTTCGCGGCAGCCAGCGCAGCCTTTCGACCGGCCCGGGTGGCCCCCAACGTAGAAGCCGAGGCACCGTAGCCGACAAAAAAGATCCCCGGCATCGCGGAAGCCGAAACCCCATCTTCCTCCATCACGATGCCGCCGGCCTCAGTATGAAGTTTGAGGTTGCGCAAATGGCGGTGGGCATGACGGAAGCCGGTCGCCCAGAGTATCGCGTCGATCTTCTCCCGCGTTCCGTCGTCAAACACCACCGCGTCAGATTCCAGTCGGGCGATCTTGCCGCGGGAAACCAGCGCCCCGGAAGTGATCCCGGCGCGCATCTTCTCGTTCAGCAGCAAACCGGTGGTACCGACTACCGACTTGGGCGGTAACCCAGCACGAGTGCGCTCATTAACCTGGCGCTCCACATCCAGCCCCCATTCGGCGCCGGCGAATTCCCGCCAATCGGGCGCTCGCCGAGTGGACCAGAGGGTGTCGACCCCGGCCTCACGCAGCTGCACAATAAATTGTGTGGCGCTAGCCCCGGCTCCGACTACTAGCACTCGCCCGGAGAACTGGGACGGGGAGATGAACCCGTTGGTATGCACCTGTGGTCCGTCAAACTGTCCGGGGTACACCGGCCAGAACGGGTTGGACCAGGTGCCGGTCGCGTTGATAACGGTGCGAGCGGTGTAGAGCTGATCGGCGTGCACCTCAAAGTGGTTCTCCAACCGCGTTACCGCGGTGACCGTGGCCGAATGGCGCACCGGTAAGTTGAAGCGTCGCTCGTACTCGCCGTAGTACTCCTTAACCACGGCCGACGCGGGCCGGGTGGAGTCCTGATTCTCCAACGGGAAATCTGGCAGCGGGTGAATATGGTGCGTCGCGCCCAAGGTGAGCGAGTCCCAACGGTTCTGCCACGCGCCTCCAGGACCGGGGTTTGCATCGAGCACGAGGAAGTCCACACCGCGCTTGGCCAGATGGTAGGCAGCTGAGAGCCCTGCTTGCCCGGCCCCGATCACAATTGTTGAGTACACATCCAAAGGTAACCCTGCGCACTGCGCTCTCATTCCCGAACCGATTTTCGCTACACTGGAACGCGTGACTGGCGTTAGGTGGGTAACCACCGGGGAGCTAATCGTGCGAGCCGCGCGCCTGGGTTTGCACACCACCCGCCTTGGCAACGAGGCGCCTACGGAAGGATACGCGTGAGCGCACGCATTCTCGACGGAAAGGCCACCGCGGCCACCATCAAGCAGGAACTTGCTGAACGTGTGGCCAAGCTGAAGGCTGCTGGTCACTCCACCGGTCTGGGCACCATCTTGGTCGGCAACGATCCGGGCTCGGCCTGGTACGTCGGCGGCAAGCACAAGGACTGCGCCGAGGTGGGCATCGAGTCGATCCGCGTGGATCTGCCCGAGGAAACCACCCAAGATGAACTGCTGGCCAAGGTCCGCGAACTGAACGAAAATCCGGAATGCACCGGCTACATCGTGCAGCTGCCCTTGCCTAAGCACATCGACCAGGACGTCATCCTCGAGGCGATGGATCCTTCCAAGGACGCCGACGGTCTGCACCCAATGAACCTTGGCCGTCTGGTGGCCAACGTGAATCGCCCGATGACTTCGCCGCTGCCCTGCACCCCGCTGGGTTGTGTGGACCTATTGGCCCGCCACGATATCGATCTGAACGGCAAGCACGTGCTGGTCTTAGGTCGCGGCGTGACCATTGGCCGTCCGGTCGGGCTGTTGCTGACCCGTCGTAGCGTGAACGCGACGGTTACCCTGGCACACACCGGCACCACCAACCTGCCAGAACTTCTGGCTCAGGCCGATGTCATCATCGCCGCCGCCGGCGTGCCACATATTGTGAAGGCCGACGCTATCAAGCCCGGCGCGATCGTGCTCGACGTGGGTGTCTCCCGCGTTGACGGCAAGGTCACCGGCGACGTGGACCCAGCCGTGGCCGAGGTTGCTAGCTGGATCAGCCCGAACCCCGGCGGTGTGGGCCCGATGACTCGCGCGATGCTACTGAACAACGTGGTCGAGGCCGCCGAGCGCAACGCCCGCTAGTCTCAGCCCGCGCCTTCCCTAGGCGTGCGCGCCGTACTCATGCGGGAGTACAGCGCGCACACCGCCAG
>CAACWO010000094.1_pt1 | contig 17057 bp, 14 predicted proteins | sample 2275661 | NCBI WGS metagenome assembly CAACWO01 (sample SAMEA5312466, study PRJEB27640) | indoor metagenome | biome: indoor environment; feature: uncontrolled; material: polymer concrete tiles wood | place: Germany | collected 2014-07-07 | reverse complement strand
GATTGGCGTACCCACCATAAGTTCTTTGCCAAGAACCGGGCTCTGCTTGAAGAAGTTGAAGAGCTTGAGACACGTATGCGCCGTCATGATCTGCGCATCTCTGATGAAGATCTATTCACTTTCTATGATGCGCGGGTGGGCTCCGAAGTTTATTCTGAGCGTCATTTTGACCGTTGGTGGAAAAATGCACGGGCAACTGACCCAACGCTTTTGGACTTTGACCCCGAAGCTTTGTTGGCCGACGGTGAAGAACTCGATGAAAGTAACTTCCCCACCACGTGGCAACTGGGCAATATTCACCTGCCCCTGAGCTACGAATACAATCCGGCCGCCAGTGCGGGTGAAGGCGACGGCGTTTCGCTTACCGTTCCTGTGGTGTTCTTGAATCAGCTGGACCCTGCTCGCTTCGCTTGGCTCATTCCAGGCCTGCGTCACGAGCTGATTACTGCGCTGATCCGTTCCATGCCGAAGGCCATACGTAAAAACTTCGTTCCGGTCCCGGATGTTGCAGGTAAAGCTCTAAACATGCTGGATCAAGACTTTGATCCAGCTACTGATGATCTGGCGGAATCACTGGCGCTGGTCTTGCGTCGATTGCGCGGCATGGTGGTTGAACCTTCGGTCTTTGATTTTGCTGCATTGCCAGCGCACTTGCGCTTCGGTTTCACTGTCACGGATGCCTCCGGCAAGGTATTGGGTCAGGGTGATGATCTGGCCGCCCTGCAATACAAGTTTGCGGCTGCCAACCGCGCAGCGCTGGCTAGTGGAGTCAATAAGCCGGGCAAACCTGGCGCATCGGTGGCATCACCTTCGAACAAGTCGAACAAGTCGAACAAGAAGGGTGCCAAGGCCTCGGCCGCACCAACTCAGGGAGCTTGGGACCAGCAAGGTCTTGACCATTGGCCTGAGCTAGAGGCTGCTGGCGATACCCTAGGCGATACTTTGCCAGCTAAGGTCACCACCACGGTTATGGGCCAAGAGATCACTGCCTTCCCCGGACTGAACGACACCGGGTCGGCCGTAGATCTCACCGTCTTCCGTAGCGAGACTGAACGCGATGCTGCGCATCGTGGTGGTGTCATTCGACTGCTGATGTTGCGTTTGCCGTCGGCGGCAAAGTTTGTCATCTCGCACCTGAAAAATGCGGAAAAGCTGGTGTTCACGCAGAATCCGCACGGATCCATCGACAAGTTAATTGCTGACTGCACCATGGCCGCCGTGGATCAGTTGGTTCCGGCCACGCTTCCGATGAACCGAGCTAGTTTTGAAGCACTCTTCGAATCTGTGCGTGCCGAGCAGATTGACACCGTCTTCACCATCACCGGAGTGGTGGCTAAGGTCTTTGGATCCTCGACCCGGATCAACAAGGATCTAAAGAGCACAAAGTCATTGGCGATGTTTGCTGCAGTCACCGATATCCGTTCGCAGCTTGAGCAGTTGATTTATCCGGGATTCATTGCTGCCACCGGTGCCGCGAACCTCATGCGCCTACCGCGTTATGTACAAGGCATTGAAGTGCGTTTGGAGAAGTTGCGCGGTGGAGCGGTCACCCGTGATTCACAGGCATTGGTGACCATCCAAAAACTGGAAGATGAGTACGATACTGCTCTGGGTAAGGTTCCACAGGGCGCACGTGTTCCTGCGACTTTGGGCCAGGTGAAATGGATGCTGGAAGAAATGCGCATTTCGCTCTTTGCCCAAGAACTGGGCACTGCGTATTCGGTCAGTGAAAAGCGCATCCGTAAAGCAATGAAGGATGGGCTCGCTGAGCTTTAGCCATACTCGTTACAAAGTTTGGAGCGGGACGAATCCCGAGTCAGATGCCGCGGGGTACTGGACATCATGTTGGTGCGCCATATCGGTTCTGAACGCCCAACCACGCAGGTCCAAGGCTAACTATCTGGCTGGTGGAACGACGATGATTTGCACGTCGTCCTCGTAGATGACCGTGCCAGGAGACTTTGACTGTAAGTTTCTCCCAACCGATCTGGTGCGCGTCGAGCAACTTGAGATACGGCTCGACGCGCTCCAGCAGGTGGTGTGCACTGCCCTTAAACCAAGCCACTGCCCCGGGATTGAGCTCATGATCATAAATTTCGGGGTCAGTGCTGCTTGGGTTTGGATAGGCTGCGTCATACCAATCATTGCCCGCACGCCAAATGACGTGCTCTTCTTCGCTGAGCTCACCGCCACGGCCGAGCGAATTGACGAGGGCAAAAATTCCTAGATTTACTCCGCGATGGTTAGGCGACACAGACTGGTAGCGCAGGTACAGCAAGGTTTTAGGCCTCTGGGACAAATTCGCTGTGGCCGTCCTGAACCAAGCCATCGCGCAAGAGCTGAGCGTTTTTATCCAAGGCCACTGGGTCTGGGTTCTCCGTCGCATTAGACAGATCAAAATCAGCCAGCGAATTGGTTGGCCAGACATGCACATGTAGATGAGGAACTTCAAAGCCTGCAATCATCAGTCCGGCACGCTGCGCACCAAATACGCGCTTCTGGGTCTGTCCGATTTTTCTCGCCACCAAGGTCAGATGGGTGACTAATTCTTCAGAAGCATCCGTGAATTCATCGACTTCCTCACGTGGCACTACCAGTGCGTGTCCGTCGGTCAGTGGGCCGATAGATAAGAAGGCAACGCATTTTTCGTCTTTCCAGACGAAACGGCCTGGGATCTGACCTTCAATAATCTTGCTGAACAGCGTACTCATTGCTGCCTTTCTCTAGCTGCAGTATTTTTAGTTGCGATGCTTCTCGTCGCTCGTGGCCACTGGCGCTTGCGGGTATGAGCAATATTCGGACCAGCTACCTGGGTATAAGCCCAGTTCAATGCCTGCGCTGGCTGCAGCGAGCACCTGATGCGCGGCGGTGATGCCGGAGCCACAGTAGGCTGCGGAACCAGGCTGCTGCGCTCCGAACTTGGTAAAGCTTGCTTGTAAATGTTCGGGTGTGTGGAACCGCGCCTGAGCGTCCAAGTTGTCGGTAGTCGGCCGGTTCAAGGCGCCGGGAATGTGTCCGGCCACCGGGTCAATCGGCTCTTCGATCCCCAGATAGCGGGCGGTGGCACGCGAATCGATTAGCACTCCAGTTAGGGATTCCAATTCGCCGAACTCGACTACCGGCATTCTGCCCCAGGAGAGCATCACCGTCCCGGGTGCTGCTTCTTCGATGCCATCCGACATCGGGCCATCGGCTTGCTTCCAAGCCTCCAGTCCGCCATCAAGTACCTGAACGTTTTCAAATCCTGCATGGCGTAACAACCACCAAGCGCGGGCTGCGGCGAGGGCACCAGAATCGTCGTAGGCCACGACGCGACTGTCTGGGTTGATGCCCCAACTGCGCGCGGCAGCTTCAAAATCTGCAGGCAGTGGTAATGGGTGACGTCCGGTATGTTCACCGACGGTGCCCGATAATTGCGTTTCCAAATCCACAAAGATGGCACCCGGAATATGACCGGCAGCGTACTGCTGTGCGCCGTCGTTCTTTCCAAGCACCCAGCGCACGTCTAAGAGCACGGGAGAGGCCTCGCCCTGAAGCAAGGTTGTGAGTTCATTGGCGGATATCAAAGGATTCATATGCACTACCTTGCTAACAGTTCCTCGACCTTATATTCGGTGCCCTGCTCTAGTCGCTGATAAATGCTGCCGGAACGCTCAGCAATGGTGCCCAACTGACGGTCGAACAAGCCCACGCCGATCTCGTTGAGCAACCCGTCGTGGATTGGCGCCCACGTTTTTGCCTTGGTTGCCGTAGCAAAGTCAGCAGCTTCAGACATCTTGCCCCACGGTGCCATCACCGGCAGTAGCAGTAAATCTACTGGCACGCCCACGGGAACTTGGTAGCTGTCTCCGGGGTGGAAAACTATCGGTTGACCAACTGCCTTATCCCCCAGCACGTATCCGACGTTGGCAACCAAGTCGATGGATTGGTGGATCGTCGCGTGGGTGCCGCCTACTGCGCGCACACGAATCCCGCCGACAATGAAGTTGGCTCCAGCGCACACGGGGTGCACCTGGGCAATGGTGGCGGCCGGTAGTTTTTCCTTCAGGCTCTTAGCCAACGCCGCTGGCGCGTAGACCTCCAACACCGGATTAGAACTCAGTGCTTGGACGATAGCTTCGAGATCCGCATGGTCCGCATGCTCGTGGGTGATCAGCACTGCGTGCTTGTCTTCGAAAGCCCCAGTCAGTTCAGAAAAACTTCCAGGATCAAGCAGCAGCGAACCGTCTACGGTGCTCAGTTCAATACAGGAATGGCCTCTGGTTTTGATGCGCATGTCTTTAGCGTAGGCTCCACGCCCCGCCCGTGCCAGCGCCTGACACGCATCATCCAGAAAAGTTGGCTAAAATTGAGTGACAGTACAGGTGATCTGCATACTTAAATGAGCTGTTGCCTGTCCGCAACGAAGTCAAGGAATGGTGCACATCGATGTCCCAGCCAGAAACCCGGATTACCAAGCAGCGACTAGCTGTAGCGCAGGCACTAGGCGAGATCAATGATTTCGCCACCGCACAGCAGCTGCACCGTTGGTTGCAGGATTCCGAGAAGAAGGTTTCGCTGGCCACCGTCTACCGCCTGTTGCAATCCATGGCAGATGACGGCTTGGTCGACGTCCTGCGTAGCGGTGACGGCGAAGCACGTTTCCGTCAGTGCATCACCGACACCCACCACCATCACTTGGTCTGCCGCTCTTGCTCTAAGACCGTAGAAGTACAGGCCCCGTCCGTAGAACGCTGGGCCGCACGAGTCGCAGCCGAGCATGACTTTTCTGAGCCTGAACACACCGTTGAAATCTATGGTGTGTGCGCCGAATGTCGCGCTAAAGCCAGTAGCTAATCACCGAAGTTGGAATTCAAAATCTCTGTGAACATGACAATCGCCCCAGATCAATGATCTGGGGCGATTGTCATGTCTGAAGTTCTATACCTGGTGACGTCTGCGCGGTGAACGAACGTATTCAATGCTTCGGCAGATCACGTAAATCAAGAATGAAATCGTGGTGACGTAAGGGCTGATTGGTAGCGAACCGGCTAGGGCCAGCAAGATGCCACCAACAACGGCAAGTTCTGCAAACGCAATCGAGAGCACCACGGTCAGTACCGGATTGGATGTCACCCTCATCGCGGCAGCGGCCGGTGTAATCAGCAAGGCTAGGACCAGCAGTGCGCCGACAACCTGAATAGTCACCGCAACGGCCAGTGCCAAAATCACCATGAAGATAATCGACAATCCGGAGGTGCGTACGCCTCGGGCATTAGCCACGACTGGGTCCACGGAAGCGAAAGTCAGTGGGCGCCAGATCAGAATCAGCGCAAGCACTACGACCAGTGAAAGTAGCAGCATGCCGTTGAGCTGAACATCGTCCACAGCAACAATCTGGCCGGTCAGCAGGCCGAATTTATTTGCGCTTCTGCCCTCATAGAGGGACAGGAACAAGATGCCCAGTCCCAAACCAAATGGCATCAGGACACCGGTAATTGAATTTCTGTCTCGTGCTCTGGTGCCTAGGAATCCAAGGATCAACGCGGCAATGAGTGAGCCGAGTACCGAGCCAGTGACCACATCGGCGCCAATGAGCAGCGCAAAGGCCGCGCCAGCAAAGGACAGTTCAGCAATGCCGTGCACAGCGAAGGCCATATCGCGCATCATGATGAAGATGCCAATCAGTCCGCCCACAACGCCCAGAACCGCTCCGGCGATCAGTGAGTTGGACACTAGGGGCAAGAGTAGGGCGTAGTCGTCAAAGTTAAATGCCTTGTCGATGAAATCGGAAAAGTTCACAGTTAGCCCTACTTCCCGGTCTCAAGTTCAATATCATGTGCGTGATCATGCCCATCGGCAGGTAGCGGTCCAGCGCCGTCACCGGCAACCACCACAATGCGTCCATTCACTCGCAGCACTTCAACCGGTGCACCATAGAGCTCGGTGAGCACCGAAGTCTGCATGACCTCATCTACGGTCCCCAAGTGGAACTTGCCCTGTGCCAAGTACAGAACTCGGTCAACGTACGGCAGGATCGGGTTGATCTCGTGAGTGACAAAAATTACCGCACTATTGCGTTCAACGGCCTGGCGGTGAATGACTTCACTGATGGCCTGCTGATGGTGTAAGTCCAGGGACAGCAACGGTTCATCGCACAGCAGCACTGCCGGGTTACCAGCCAAGGCCTGGGCTGCACGAAGCCGCTGCTGTTCGCCGCCAGAAAGATCTGACACCGCACGATTGGCGTATCCGCTGGCTCCGACCATGTCCAACAGTTGATCGACCTGTTTGCGCACCGAGTTGCGGCCAATTCGGATGCCTAGCTTAGAACCATCTAGTCCAAGGGCCACAAGATCCCTGGCACGCAATGGAACGTTATCGCCAAAGGGCCGCTGCTGTGGAATCAATCCGACAGTTGCTGATCCTCGACGCACGGCTTCTCCCGCGATCGATACCGAGCCACGATTCAGCGAGGTTGTTCCGAGCATGGTGTTGATGAAGCTGGTCTTGCCTGAGCCGTTAGGCCCCAAGACTGCAAGGAACTCACCTTTATCGATGGAAAGACTAAGTTCATCCCAAAGCACTCGGGACCCGTAGGCCAAGCGTGCGTCTTGAAAACGGACGATCGGGCTAGATGACATGGAATACTTTCTAAACTGCACGGTTTGCGGAACAGCCGCGACGAAAAACTGCGGCACCCATGATGGGCACCGCAGTTAATCCTACCAGTTGCGATTCATTCGCAATACGCACTCACCAAGTGAGCTTCGCCTAGTTTCCTTGGCGCTCACCACGAGGTAGCGAGGCACGCTTTCGGGTGGTGTCGGTAATTTCGCCGACCAGCACCTCGATCACGTCCTCCAAGAACACCACGCCAATGACCGAACCCGAAGCATCAACAACCACCGACAGATGGTTGCCTTCTTGACGCATCTCTTCCAGGGCCGCTTCAATCTCAGTGTCCTGACTCAGCTGACCCAAGGGGTGCAGTGGCAAATCAATCAATGGCTGAGTTGAGTGAGCGTCGTCAATGAGCATGACATCCTTGACGTGCCAGTAACCCACCGGGATCTCGTTCTTCGTGATCAGCATGCGCGAGAAGCCGGTCTTACCAACCTTCTTCTCAAATTCACGTGCGGTGGTCTGTCCCCATTCAAGGGTGAACAAATCATCGATGGGAACCATGCAACTACGTGCGGTGACCGAGGAAAATTCCAAGGCCTTGGTCAGACGCATGGCATTGTCTTCGTCCAGCGTGCCCTCTTCTGAAGAGGTGTCGATGATCGAACGCACTTCATCAGCGGTGTATGAGCTGGTCACTTCATCCTTCGGCTCAATACCAAAGACGTGCAGGACAATATTTGCCATGCCGTTGAGCATCGAAGTGATTGGCTTGAGTACCTTTGAAAGTCCCACCAATGGCATGGCCAGCAGCATCACTGCCTTATCTGCCACAGACACCGAAATGTTCTTTGGCACCATCTCACCAAAAGTCACGTGCAAGAAGGTCACCAAGACCAGAGCAACAAGGAACGCCACGGTATCCGCTGCCGACTCAGACATACCCAAATGGACCATCGGTTCAGCAAGCAGGTGGTGAATAGCTGGCTCAGAGATGTTCAAGATCAGCAGCGAGCACACGGTAATGCCCAACTGGCAGACCGCGAGCATCACCGAAACGTGCTCCATGGCGTACAACGCGAGCTTGGCGCGCTTGTTGCCTTCGTCCGCCAACGGCTCGATCTGCGAACGACGCGCGCTCATTACCGCGAATTCGCCGGCAACAAAAAAAGCGTTACCCAGCAACAAGACAACGAGCCAGATTAGACCCATAAAATCATGCATCGTCGGCCTCCGATTCCGGTGCCGATGGTTCGAACTTCACCTGGGCGATACGACGACCTTCCAATTCGGTGACGGTAAACGTACCGTGCTCGGTCACCGCCTGATCGTCGAGTTCTGCCAGGCGGCCCAACTCAGCGAGCATGAATCCACCAATGGTTTCGTAGGAAGACTCTTCGGGGATTACCTCGTGGTCAAAGTTTTCATTAACCTGATCGGGGCGGAACATTCCGGGGAACAACCAGCTGCCGTTGGGCTGCGTGATTGCTTCCTCTTCGTCCTCATCGTGTTCGTCAGATACTTCACCGACGATTTCTTCGACCAAGTCCTCAAGGGTGACCAGACCGGCGGTTCCACCGTATTCATCCATAACGATGGCGATCTGGAATTCAGCTGCACGCAGTTGTTCAAGAAGCACGTCAAGGTGGATGGTCTCAGGAACGTAGAGTGCATCGCGGGCGAATTCACCCACCTGCAATGCTGCCCGGCGTTCGCGAGGCACCGAGACAACAGCCTTCACGTGGCAGATGCCCTGGATCTCGTCACTGGATCCCTCAATGACCGGGAATCGTGAGAAACCGGTATCGGCGCTGACTTCGATCAGTTCCGAAAGTGGGGCCTGCGAATCTATGGTGGACATCGAAGTACGTGGAGTCATCACATCAGCTGCGGTGCGCTCTGAGAACTCAATAGTGGATTCCACAAAACGCGCGGTCTGCACGTCCAAGGTTCCCAACTGAGCTGAACGTCTCACCAGCGAAGCCAATTCTTGCGACGAACGGGCTGCGGAAATTTCTTCCTTGGCCTCTAGTCCGAAGAAGCGATGCAGGATTGCGTTGGAAAAACCGTTAAGCACCATGATGGCGGGCTTGAAGATCGCGGTAAAAACTAGCTGCGGGCGAGCCAGCAACTTTCCGACCCGCATTGCCTGAGCGATAGCCATGTTCTTTGGAACTAATTCACCAATCAGCATTGAGAGCAAGGTTGCCAGAACGAGGGCCACGATGACGGTAACTGCTACCGAGCTGGCCTCCGGGACACCCAAGTTTTCCAACAGTGGCTCCAGCAGGGCGCTGATGGCCGGTTCAAGAACATAACCGGTGAGCAAAGTGGTCAGGGTAATGCCCAACTGGCAGCTAGAGAGCTGGGTGGACAGTGAAGTTAAGCATTGTAGGAGCGGCTTTGCGCCAGCTTCCCCTCGATCAACGGCATTTTGCACCGTACTTTTATCGAGCGCGACAAGTGAGAATTCCACCGCCACGAAAAAGCCTGTGCCAAGAATAAGTAGCAGGCCAAAAAGAATGTAGAGCCAATCCATGGGTGGTTACCGCCACCTGTTCGTTGACATCAAAGTAAGAGGTTCGGTGCCGATCAGGCGGCAACTAGAAGGCTCCAATCGCGAGCCAGAACCTGCTGAACATGAACTGTGTTGGCCGGCACTGCGCCCGTGGGCGGCACGCCGGCTTGGAGAGTGTGATTCCATAGTGCTTTTTAGTCTATCGAACGATGACCTTTTGTGCACCACATCGATTTTGTGACGTTCAACGGTAGCGCAATGACGCTAAACGGACTGTTATACACGACACTTTCGTGAGATTACATACGTGCCGTGGCCAAGCGGCCGTAAAAGTAACTAGACTGGTGCGCAGGTCTAGAAATCTTGTGAGCCGAAGTGGTCGATTCACGTCCTCGGAAGACCACCGGCTCAAGCTAGAACAACGTAGAAATCAGGGAAGAGGCGTTGCACGTGCCAGAGCAAGCACACCACCGACTTACTGAAGAGTTTGGTGGAAACGAGTGGCTAGTAGACGAGCTGTTCGAACAGTATCTCGTCGACAAGAACTCGGTAGATAAGAAATGGTGGGATATTTTCGAATCTCTCGCCGCCGACAAAAAGGCACCGGCAGCGCAGCCGACGCCTGCGGCGCCAGCAGCTCCTGCTGCGGCTCCGGCTACCAATGGGCAGGGCGCACCACGCGCTGCAGCCCAGGCTCGCACTTCTGAGCCAGCACCAGCACCAGCTTCAAAGCCAGCAGCCGCTCCAGCACCAGCTGCTGAAGAAAAGAAGGCTGAGCCAGCACCGAAGACCACGCCAATTCCGGCGCAGGCTCCGAAGGCTACCCCTTCCACCGAACTTTTCGGTGAGGAAAAGCGCACCCCACTGCGTGGGCCAATGAAGGCCATCGCAACCAACATGGATGCCAGCCTCACCGTGCCGACTGCAACCACCGTTCGTGCGGTTCCAGCCAAGGTGATGATCGATAACCGTATCGTCATCAACAACCACCTCAAGCGCTCGCGCGGTGGCAAGATCTCCTTCACCCACCTGATCGGCTTCGCCGTGATTCGTGCATTGAAGCAGATCCCTTCGATGAACGTCACCTACGACGTCATCGATAAGAAGCCAACCGCCATCCAGCCAGCACACGTGAACTTCGGTATCGCCATCGACATGCCAAAGCCAGATGGCACCCGCATGTTGGCTGTACCAAACGTCAAGGCCGCGGAGACCCTGAGCTTCAACGAGTTCTGGGCCACCTACGAAGACTTGATCAAGCGCGCTCGTGCCAACAAGCTGACCGCTGATGACTACGCAGGCACCACCGTGTCGCTGACCAACCCAGGTGGCATCGGTACCGTTCACTCGGTCCCACGTCTGTCCAAGGGCCAGGCAGCCATCATTGGTGTGGGCGCACTGGAATACCCAGCTGAGTTCCGCGGCTCTTCAGAGAAGACCGTTTCCGGCCTTGGCATCGGCAAGCACATCACCCTGACCTCCACCTATGACCACCGCGTCATCCAGGGTGCCGGTTCGGGCGAATTCCTGAAGCTAGTTGAATCCCTCTTGCTCGGCGAGCAGGGCTTCTACGACGAAATCTTCGAACAGCTTCGTATTCCTTACGAGCCAGTTCGCTGGGCCGTTGACAACCAGGTTGATATCGACCTGCAGGTCAACAAGGTTGCACGCATCCAGCACCTGATCAACTCCTACCGGGAGCGCGGCCACCTGATGGCCGACATCAACCCATTGGAATACGTTCAGCGCAAGCACCCAGATCTGGACATCAACAACTACGGTCTGACCCTGTGGGATCTGGACCGCGAGTGGATCACCGGCGGACTGGGCGGCACCGACCGCGCTCTGCTGCGAGAGATCCTCGGCACCCTGCGTGATGCTTACTGCCGCACCATCGGCACCGAGTACATGCACCTGCAGAACCCAGAAGAGCGTGAGTGGTTCCAGGCCAAGCTTGAATCCCGTTACGCAAAGCCAACCCGCGAAGAGCAGCTGCGCATTCTTTCGAAGCTGAACTCCGCTGAGGCTTTCGAAACCTTCTTGCAGACCAAGTTTGTTGGACAGAAGCGCTTCAGCCTCGAAGGTGGCGAATCGCTGATTCCACTGTTGGACGCCATCATCTCTGATGCTGCGGACGCTCAGCTGGACGAGGTAGCCATTGGTATGGCCCACCGCGGACGCCTGAACGTACTGACCAATATCGCAGGCAAGACCTACGCACAGGTCTTCCGCGAATTTGAAGGCACCGCTACCCCAGGCTCGGTTCAGGGCTCGGGCGACGTGAAGTACCACCTGGGCACCGAAGGTTCTTACACCTCGGACGCTGGCAACCAGACCAAGGTTTACTTGGCTGCTAACCCTTCACACCTGGAAGCAGTTGATCCGGTACTCGAAGGCATCACCCGCGCCAAGCTTGACCGCTTGGGTTCGAAGAATGAAGTACTGCCACTGTTGGTTCACGGCGATGCTGCATTCGCCGGCCAGGGTGTCGTCTCCGAGGTTCTGGCCATGAGCCAGCTGCCTGGTTACAAGACCGGCGGTACCGTGCACGTGATTGTGAACAACCAGATTGGTTTCACCACCGCACCTAGCTCTTCGCGCTCCTCGGTTTACGCTTCGGACGTTGCTCGTACCGTTCAGGCTCCGATCTTCCACGTCAATGGGGATGACCCAGAGGCAGTGGTTCACGTAGGTCAGTTGGCTTTCGAGTACCGCCAGAAGTTCGGCAAGGACGTTGTCATCGACCTCGTGTGCTACCGCCGCCGCGGTCACAACGAAGGCGACGATCCTTCGATGACCCAGCCGATCATGTACAACCTGATCGAAGCTAAGCGCTCTACCCGCAAGCTGTACACCGAGGCCCTGGTTGGTCGCGGCGACATCACGCAGGAAGAAGCCGAGCACGTTTTGGCCGAGTACAAGGAAAACCTGGAGCGCATCTTCGCTGAGACGCATGCCGCCCAGACTTCCCCGATCCCAATCATCACCCCGGGCTCGACCATCAACGACCTAGAGAAGCCATTCGCTCAGGCTGCCGACGAGAACACCGTCGACGGCGCACGCGCATCGGCCATCTCCGCTCAGACCTTGGCCCACATCGGTGCAGCTCACCTTCAGTTCCCTGAAGGCTTCACCATGCACACCAAGCTCAAGTCGTTGCTCGAGCGTCGTGAGAAGATGTCCCGTGAAGGCGGCATCGACTGGGGCTTCGCCGAAATCGCTGCCCTGGGCTCGCTGTCCATGGAAGGCGTACCAGTACGTCTGGCCGGCCAGGACTCACGCCGTGGTACCTTCGTTCAGCGTCACTCGGTCTTCCACGACCGCGAAAACGACAACGAGTGGTACCCACTGCACAACCTAAGCGATGATCAGGCTCCACTGTGGATCTACGACTCGCTACTCTCCGAATACGCAGCACTCGGCTTCGAGTACGGCTACTCGGTGGAGCGTCCAAATGCACTGGTGATTTGGGAAGCCCAATTCGGCGACTTCGTCAACGGCGCACAGACCGTCATCGATGAGTTCATCTCCTCGGCAGAGCAGAAGTGGTCACAGTCCTCCTCGCTGGTTATGCTTCTTCCGCATGGCTACGAGGGCCAGGGCCCAGACCACTCCTCGGCTCGCATCGAGCGCTTCTTGCAACTTTGTGCAGAGAACAACATGGTTGTGGCTCAGCCATCGACCGGTGCCAACCACTTCCACCTGTTGCGTCGTCAGGCTTACGCCCGTCCACGCAAGCCACTGATTGTCTTCACCCCGAAGCAGCTGTTGCGCCTGAAGGCCGCAGCAAGCACCGTGGAAGAATTCACCACCGGTGGTTTCCAGGAAGTCATCGGCGACGCATCGATCACCGATGCCAACGCCGTAGAGAAGGTACTGCTGTGCTCGGGTCGTGTTTACTACGACTTGATCGCTACCCGCGCCAAGGCTCAGGACACCAAGACCGCGATCATCCGCGTTGAGCAGCTCTACCCTGCACCACTGGAGCAGATCGCTGCCGAGCTGGCCAAGTACCCGAACGCCAAGGCAACTTGGGTTCAGGACGAACCAGCCAACCAGGGTCCATGGCCGTTCTTCGGTCTGTATGTGGCACCGCAGCTTGAGCAGAAGATTGAATTGGTCTCCCGCCCAGCTTTGGCCGCTACCTCTGCAGGTACCGCAAAGCGCCACGACGCAGAAAACGCAGTGCTGATGCAGCAGGCTTTCGCCCGCTAATCTTTCGCCGCTTTGATCGCTAAGGCTTAGTTGCCGGCGAGTATTTTCCAAGATTTTATGGTCAATACCCGCCGGCAACAGCTCTTTAACCACAAACTCACACTGCACAGTAACTTGTTGCCTTTTCCAGCATGAATCTCCCGGAAAGCAACCCATAGGACTGCTAAGGTTGGGATCGATTCATATTCTTGAAGCCAACGAAAGGTCGCCCAGTTGGAGTTACGCACAATCCGAATTACCGCAATCGGAGATGAGCTACTGGCCGGACATGGGGACCCGCGCGGACTGGGCTGGTTCGGCCGTGTTATGGCCCGAACCCAGGACCCTGCCTTGCGACTTCAGTCCTTCGTTCTGGCTGCCCCCGCTGAAGGATCCGAAGCCCTAGCCGAGCGCTGGATGGGCGAAGCATCTCGACGATTCAGCGACCAGTATGAAAACCGCCTGGTTATTGCACTCTCAGATCGCGATGTTGACCTCGATGTCTCCACCGCACGCAGCCGTTTGAACCTGGCCAACATCCTTGATTCAGCCTCACAAATGAGCATCAAAGCTTTGCTTGTTGGCCCAGCCCCCGGCTTGGACGACGCTCGCAACCAGCGCGTGGCAGAATTAAACCGCGTGTACTCGGATGTGGCACTGCGCCGCAACCACCACTACGTGGATACGTTCACTCCCCTGCGCGGTCACGCTCAATGGCGTAGCGACCTGAACGCCTCGGGCGGTGTACCTGGGCAAGCCGGTTACGGACTGATGGCCTGGTTGGTACTACACCGAGGCTGGTACTCATGGCTAGACTTGCCGGAGCCAGGCGAGGGCTAAACCACCTTTGCGCGTTAGGAAAATGGACGCAAAGTATGAAAGACTATTAGTCGGCCCGAGCTATCGGGGAAAACCATTGATCCCTTAAAGGAGTCACCATGTCGAAGCGCGCTCGTAAGCGTCGCGATCGCAAGCGTGGCGGTGCCAACCACGGCAAGCGCCCAAACAGCTAAGCGAAGCGAACATAAAAAGAACCCCGTACCATTCGAGTTTTTACTCGAAAGCTACGGGGTTTCTCTTTGCCTGTTAGTGACCTGATTCGAGGCGAACCTGCGAAATCTTGGCAAAGATACTGGCTTTCAAATTATGCGGCGCCTGCTCTTGGCAGCTACGTCGCACCACCGAACGGATAATGCACTCAAGGTCATATTCCTCGGTGCACTCCGGGCAGCCATCAAGGTGCGCTTTGACCTCTTTGATGTCATTCAGCGTCAATGCACCATCGAGGTATTCATAGATGCGTACCATGCGGTCATCGGCGCAATCACCCAATGAATTGCAATCCATCTTATTTCGCTCCTCCATCAGCCTTCGCGGCGCTCTTGGCACGAGCTCCGGTGGCTATCCCACGGTCTGCTGCATAATCTGCCAACAGTTCCCTCAAATTCTTACGTCCACGGTGCAACCGGGACATCACGGTGCCGATCGGCACACCCAAGATGTCGCTGGCTTCCTTGTAACTGAAACCCTCAACATCAACGAAGTACACGGCCATCCTGAAATCTTCACCGATGGACTGCAAAGCCGCCTTCACATCCGAATCCGGAAGGTGATCCAGCGCCTCAACCTCAGCCGAACGCAAACCCGTAGGCGAATGCTCCATCGCTGAAGCCATCTGCCAGTCCTCGACGGTGTCGGTGCTGGTGCGCAAAGGCTCGCGCTGACGCTTGCGGTACAAGTTGATATAGGTGTTGGTCAGAATGCGGTACAGCCAGGCCTTCAGATTGGTACCTGGCTTGTACTGGTGGAAGGCCGAGTACGCCTTGGTGTAGGCCTCCTGCACCAGATCCTCAGCATCCGTAGGGTTTCGAGCCATCCGCAGGGCAGCTGAATACAGCTGATCCACATACTGCATGGCGTCACGTTCAAAACGCTCGCGACGCTGTGCCTCGGACTCAGTGGCCGCATCGGGCAAATTCTCGTCCACACTCTTGTTGTTCATCACGCCTGAGTCTACGCGGTTACTAGCGCTATTGCGCGAATTCGAACGCGACCGGGTAACGGTACGGGCCCCGCGAGGTTCCTCGTCCACCACACAAGTGGTGCCGCTGGCTGTTGAAGTCTGCTCTCTGATCGTCACACTGGGTACAACCACGGGATCCAAAACCTTATTCCCCCATAGATCTCCGCTAAGATTTAACTAAAATCGCACAAGCCTAAGGATCAGCAATCAACACCGCAAGCGCCTCTGGAAGCCAGCACCACCCACCGCAGCACAACGCAGAGAACTGGTGGCCCGCGCCCTACACCGGCACCGGGGTTCACGCCACCGTCACCGTGCCAGCTTCCAAGTCGTTAACCAACCGCTATCTGATCCTTGCGGCCTTGGCTTCTTCGCCATCCACCATCCACAACACCTTGATCAGCCGCGATACCGAGCTGATGCTCGGGGCGCTGGAAAAGTTCGGGGTGGGAATCGATCGCACCGAGCAGCCCGATGGCTCCACCACGGTAGTGCTCACTCCTGCCAGCGAACTAAAGCGCGCTGAGTCCGATGGCACCGAGCTGACCATTGAGTGCGGCCTGGCCGGAACCGTGATGCGTTTTGTTCCGCCATTGGCTGCTGTCGCTAAAGCACGGGTCCACTTTGATGGCGACCCGGCCGCTCGAGTGCGTCCCATGGCCCCGGTACTTAATGGACTTCAGGCTCTGGGCGCACGCCTGAGCTACGGACAAACACCTGGCATGCTGCCGTTCACCATGGATGCCAGCGAAGTACAAAGCACCGGAGAAGTAGTGGTTGACGCTTCGGGTAGCTCGCAATTCATCTCCGCACTGCTGCTTGCCGGACACGCACTGCCCGGCGGACTGCGACTGCGCGCTGCACCCGGCCCGGTGGCCTCCCCGGATCACATCGCCATGACCGTGGAAACCTTGCGCGAATTAGGCGTAGCGATCACCGTGGATGACGATGGCCGCGGTTGGCAGATCGCCGAAGCACCCATTGCCGGCTTCACCGTGACCGTTGAACCTGACCTGTCCAACGCTGGGCCTTTTTTGGCTGCAGCTCTGGCGACCAACGGCTCGGTGGGCATCCGTTTCTGGCCCGAAAAGACCACCCAGGTCGGCGGTAAGTGGGTGCAGATCTTGAGCCAAATGGGGGCCGAGGTCAGCCATGGCACCGACGGGGTGCTCACCGTGCGCGGCACCGGAAAGATCACCGGCATCAACTACGCCGATGCCTCCGAGCTCGCGCCAACTCTGGCTGCTCTCTGCGCACTGGCCGATTCCCCGAGCAAGCTCACCGGCATCGGACACCTCCGCGGACATGAAACCGACCGGCTCGCAGCGCTGGAAATTGAACTAGCCAAAATCGGTGCCAGCGTCACCGCGACCGACGACGCGCTGGAAATCATTCCCGGGGTGCGTACCAGCGCAGATCTGAACAGCTACGAGGATCACCGCATGGCGACCGCCGGTGCGCTGTTGGGTCTGGCCATCAAAGGCATCCGCGTAGAAAATATTGCCACCACCGCCAAGACCATGCCGCAGTTCCCCGAACTGTGGACACAAATGGCCAAAACCGCTAAGGATCGCGGCTAATGCACTACTCAGACTATGACGAATCCTCAGTGCGTGTCCGTCCGAACAAGCGTGGCTCCCGCCCGCGCACCAAGGACCGTCCCGCCTACGAAAAGGCCGTCATTGGCCGCATCATCACCGTGGACCGCGGCCGCTACAC
>CAACWO010000212.1_pt1 | contig 18443 bp, 18 predicted proteins | sample 2275661 | NCBI WGS metagenome assembly CAACWO01 (sample SAMEA5312466, study PRJEB27640) | indoor metagenome | biome: indoor environment; feature: uncontrolled; material: polymer concrete tiles wood | place: Germany | collected 2014-07-07 | reverse complement strand
TGAACGGTATGCTTCGGTTGATCAATGCCTAACACATGCGTGCCCGACTTCATCAGTTCTAGGGCCAAGGATTCGCCGAAACGACCCAATCCAATAACTGCTACGGAATCGGCATTAGCCAGTTGCTTGTTCGTGTTGTGGACGTTCAATAGCTTAGCCGATGGCTGGTCTTTCTTTAGGTAGTTCGTAAAGAGCTTTACGATCGCGCATGGCTAGGGCTGAGCCTAGTGAGAGTACGCCCACTCGGCCCAGATGCATGAGCACAACCAGCACCATCTTTGTGGGGGACGATAGTTCCGGGGTGATACCGGTTGATAGTCCCACGGTTCCAAATGCAGAAGTTGCTTCGAGGAGGCACCGATGAAGTGAGTATTCTGTGAGCAAGTTCAGGGCCATCGTTCCTGCGAAGACTGTCGCTACACCCAAAAGGGCCACGGTGATTGCTTGGCGGTGTACCGCGCGGGACAGACGCTTGCCCATGGCATTCACGGCTGTTTCGCCACGAAGCTCGGTGATGATGATGAACAGTAGGATTGCCGCAGTAGTGATTTTGTTAGCATCAGCCGTACCGGCCGGTCTGCCACCAACAAACAACACATCCATGCCATGCCATGTAGCGGAATGCATGGCACCAATATCTATTGAATTGAAGCCTGCGGTACGTGTTTGAACGGGCTGAAAGAAGCCGGCCAAAATCCGTGATTTTGGATTGAGTTGGCCAAGAGTGTCTGGGTTGTTCCACTCCATGACGGTGATGAATTCCGTACCAACGACCAATAACAGCACCGTCATCAACACGACTAAACTGGTATTCATGGCCCACTTCAGCGCGTTTCTCCAGTGGTGCTTGAGCTGTACTAAAACTGGGAAGCCGAGGCCACCGAGGATTATGGCCACACTGATGGGAAGGCAGAGCTAGGGGTCAGCGACAAAATCCATCAAGTTATTGGTGTACAGGGCGAAACCGGCGTTATTAAACGCAGAAACGGCATGGAAAACGCCCTGCGAGTAGCACAGCAACCGCCAGTTCAATTGTCAGGGACAACTTGATAATCATGATTGCTGCGGTGCGCACATCTGACCAGCTGACCGCGCTACTTTCTCGCTGTGTTGAGAGCCGGGTGAGATAACCTATTCGACCCATCACCAACATGCTGAGCACCGAGTCGACCAGCATTAATCCAAGTCCGCCAACCTGAATCAATATCAGGATCACGATCTTGCCGAATAAGGTGTAGGCAGTAGCCGTATCCACGACTGTTAAACCTGCAACGCACACCGCGGAGGTTGCGGTGAAATTCCCATCCATCAGTGATGTGAACTGCCCCGATGTAGTGGCCCATGGTTTTGAGAGGAGGAGTCAGCCGAAGAGCATCGCGGAGGCGTACATTATGGCCACAAGGCGTTCGGGTCTAGCCGAGGCGCTGCGACCCAGCGGGTCGATGCGCCAAGCAAGGGTAGAGTGCATATCCATCGCAATGGAAGAAGCGAGGTCGCGCATCGACGCTCGACCAGAAGCACGGATGAAATACTTAGCCTCGGCTGACCCAAGCCAAAGTGATCTGAGGCACTGTGAACTGTTGGTTTGAGGACGCCAACACGGTGCCATTGAAACTCCCATTTGCGTCGATTTTTACACTTGCAACTCGATGGTCGCTTGCGTCGCTTAGGAGCCCATCAACTCATGTATGCGCTGCGCGGTGCCCCATGACATGGTCACGCCACCGCCACCATGTCCGTAGGCAGCAATCACCGAAACCCCTTGAACATCCAGGCGTTCGAGCCGGATTGTTTCACGGGCAGGTCGTAAGCCAACCTTGTGCTCCAATACCTCGCAGTCTGCGAGGGCAGAGACTAACGTGGTCGCTCGTTTGAGAATATCGATGGATGTCTGTGGATCTACTTCAGGATTAGAATCATGGTCTACATCGATACCGCCGACGATAATGTCATCGCGGCGTGGAATAACGTAGATAACACCGTCTGGATGGTCATCGTCGCTGATCCACTCGGTGAGTCCAACGGTATTGGCTAGTCGCACTACTTGGCCGCGAATGGGGTAAACGCTGTCGTCATCACCCAATAACTCGCCGCCACGTAAACCTGCTGCTAGAACGACCACATCAGCTTCATCGGTGAATTCAGAGAGCGACTTAACTGTTCGCTCGATGAACCGTACCGAAAGATTTGTGCATTGGCCACGCAGCCAAGAAAGATATGTCGGCATGGTGATCACCGGAACTGTACCTGCCATGGCAGCCAAAGCGCCTTCGGGCAATATTTCCGGCTCAGCTGGAGCCGAGTCGGCTACAAAATTTGTCCAGGAACGGTCAGCATCGGCCCGGCGTTCAATGTCCATACCAAAACGTAGATCAACGCCGGTCTCTGGAATCAGCGACAAGGCTTGGAAGCGGGACAATGTGCGCGAGAGTAGCAGGTCGGCTGCCGGAGAGTTCTCTGAGTGGTAAGGGAACCAAATGGCCGCCGATACCGAAGAGACAGTCTGCAAGGTGTCTTGATCGCTGACCACAGTCACTTGGTAGCCATGGGAGGCCAGTTCGTGAGCGGTGGACAGCCCAATGACGCCGGCGCCAATGACGGTGACTTTTTGTGAGGATAACAGTTGCGGCATGTATTTCCTTCAAGGAGTTTGATGGTTAGCGAAAGGCCGGCCCCGCGAACCAAGAGGTTCAAGGGGCCGACCTTGCGGTGCTATTTAGAGCAGGGTTGAGGCGGCGCGATCCACAATCCAGCGGGTTGCTTCTGTGCCATGCACAGCGCTGGCCGGAACTGCCACTTCATTGATTTCATGGGAGGCTGCAGCCAAAGCCGGAGCCTTGTCCGCACCGGCAACAATCAACCACACTTCACGGGCGGTGTTGATGGTCCCCATGGTCAGGCTCACTCGATGTGGTGGCGGCTTGGGGGAGTTGTGCACCGCAATGGCACCCAACTCCTCAGAACGCGTGTGATTCGGGAACAAGGAAGCGACATGAGAGTCGGGACCCATACCCAGCATCAATACGTCAAAGACCGGGGAGGCTGCGCCTTCACTGGCTTCGGCGGCGAGCAACGCCGTGTAGGCCACGGCTGCTTCTTCAGCAGTCTCAAACTCATCAGTTGATCCCATAGCGTGCACCGTGGCACGATCCAAGCCCAGCTGATCTAGAGCTGCGAAGAGTTCCTCCGCCTGCAAAACGTTGCGATCCGGTGAATCAGCGGCAACAAAACGCTCATCTCCCCACCAGAAGTGCACCTGAGACCAGTTGACCGAAGCCTTTGCTGGGTTCTGTGCCACTGCAGCCAACGCGGCGATGCCCAAGGTACCACCGGTGACAACAATGTGAGCGACCCCGCGGGCCGTCACCGCATCGGTGATCGAAGTGATCAACCGTGCGGCGATGGCCTGCGCCGTAGCAGAAACATCATCATGGATGGTGATTTGCCTAGCGATCACTGGGAACAACGCTCCTGAGCTCAGTCATCTTCAAACCCTTGGTGATGACGTCGCCGAAGACCTCATCGGCGTCCAGGCGGCGCATTTCTTCAGCCAAGCAGTCAGCGACTGAGCGACGTGGAAGGGAGATGCGCTGTGGGGCAGATCCAGGCTGGTACAGGTGAGCCACTGCGCCGGAGGGACGGGAGAGTTCCACATCTCCTGCCTCGCGGGACAAACGTACGCTGGAGAGTCCACCGGTCGTATTATCTGCAGCAATGGTGACCGGAACATCCAAGGTCATGGTCAACCAGGCGGCCAGCAAAGCGGTGGACGGAGAGTTCTCCGAGCCCTTAACCGTGATGCTGGTCAGATCTTCGGTGCCAACCAGATCAATGATGCTGGCCAGCTGTCCGCGCCAGTAGGTCAAACGGGTCCACGCCAGGTCGGTATCGCCAGCATGGTAGCTGTCGGTACGACTGTAGAGCGAAGCCACCGGATCGGCTTCTTCCGCAGAGTCGGTAATTCGACGGTGCGCAAGCTTGCCCAGGGCCGTAGCGTATGGATCCTTTGGCACACCATGTGGCCACCAAGCCACGATCGGTGCATCTGGCAACAACAGGGCCGAGATCAGTGCTTCGTCAGCCACAACATCTGGACCGAAGGTGCGCATGACGATGACCTCGGATGCGCCGGCGTCGCCGCCAACACGGATCTGCACGTCAAGACGGTTCTTGGCACTGGTATTGCCGCGCACCACCACGATGATGCGGCAAGGGTGCTCGCGACTTGCCAGGTTGGCTGCCTCGATTGCGTTCTCGGCGAAACCTTCACGGGTGATGACCACAAGGGTCAGCACACGAGAAAGCGCAACAACGCCGTGGGTTCGACGTGAGGAAATCAGCTTCTTGGCCACCTTCGAGGTGGTGGTGTCGGGAAGATCAATCATCATGGGCGGCGCCATGTCCTTCCATCTTTGGCCATCAGCTCATCGCTGCTGGCTGGTCCCCAAGAACCCGGTGCGTATGGATCAGGCTGGGTTGGCTGCGAAGCCCAGTATTCCTCAAACGGATCCAGGATCCGCCAGGACTGCTCGACCTCTTCGTGACGTGGGAACAGCGGTGGCTCACCCAAGAGCACATCCAATATCAGTCGCTCGTAAGCTTCTGGGGATGACTCGGTGAACGCGTTGCCGTAGCCGAAGTCCATGGTGACATCGCGAATCTCCATCTGGGTGCCAGGCACCTTGGAGGCCAAACGGATGGTTGCACCTTCATCAGGCTGCACACGGATCACAAAGGCGTTCTGACCGAACTCGTCGGTATCGTGATCACCAAAGAGCAGGTTAGGAGCCTTCTTGAACACGACCGCGATCTCGGTGACGCGACGGCCCAAGCGCTTGCCTGCACGCAGGTAGAACGGTACTCCGTCCCAGCGGCGGGTCTTGATGTTCAAGCGAACCGCAGCGTAGGTTTCGGTTTTGGACTTCGGGTTGAAGCCTTCCTCATCGAGGAACCCAACAACTTCTTCAGCACCCTGCCAACCGGAGGTGTACTGACCGCGTGCGCTGGCTGCTCCCAGATCCTCAGGCAGTTCAACTGCGGTGAGCACCTTCTCCTTCTCGCTGCGCAGGTGATCGGCGTTGAAGGAGATTGGCTCCTCCATGGCGGTCAGCGCGAGCAGCTGAAGCAGGTGGTTCTGGATGACGTCGCGGGCAGCGCCCACTCCGTCGTAGTAGCTGGCACGTCCACCAATGCCGATGTCCTCGGCCATGGTGATCTGCACGTGATCCACGTACTTGTTGTTCCACAGTGGCTCGAACATCTGGTTACCAAAGCGCAGAGCCAACAGGTTCTGTACGGTCTCTTTGCCCAGGTAGTGGTCGATGCGGAAGACTTGATCTGCTGGGAAAACGGACTCCACGATTTCGTTCAGTTCGCGGGCGCTTTGCAGGTTGTGGCCAAACGGCTTCTCGATGACTACTCGTTCCCAGCCTGGGTTCGAGTCGTTGGCCAGGTGGTGCTCGGAGAGCTTCTGGCAAACAATTTCGAACCAGCTTGGTGGGATCGAGAGGTAGAAGGCGTGGTTGCGTCCGGTAGAACGCGTCTCAGCGAGCTCGTCCAAGGTTGCGGCGAGCTTCTGGTACGCGTCATCGTCGTCAAAGGCACCGGAAATAAAGCGCATTCCGGAGGCCAACTGGGCGAAGACCGTCTCATTAAACGGGGTTCGTGAGCTGGCCAGGATCCATTCGCGAGCCTGAGCGGTGAATTCTTCAGCGCTCCAGTCGCGACGGCCGAAGCCGACGATGGCAAAGTTTGGGGGCAAAAGTCCGCGGTTGGCCAGGTCATAGACCGCTGGCATCAGCTTTTTGCGGGCAAGGTCGCCGGTGATTCCGAAGAACACCAGCGCGCCCGGACCGGCGATGCGGTTAAGCCGCCGGTCGCGAGCGTCGCGTAGTGGGTTGTTCATTAGTGCCTTACTTCGCAGCCTCTAGTAGGGCGGCGATGCCGGCTGCACGATCCGTGAGGTTTACGCGCAGCACAGGGCGGTTGTGTTCGGCATCCGAGAGTACAGCACCGTCGCCAATGGCCTGGGCAGTGATCAAAGAACCGAAGGAGTATGGACGATCTGGGATCTCCAGGTCATCATTGTGGTCCGCGGTGATCTGCAGGAAGACACCCTGTGCCGGGCCACCCTTGTGGTACTGGCCGGTGGAGTGCAAGAAGCGTGGACCCCAGCCGAAGGTGACCGGGCGACCGGTCTTTTGTGCGAACACATCGCGCAGTTCTTCCAACGCAACATCCGAAGTGCGGTTCAGGTACGCCTGGATGGCGAAGTAACCGTCTTCTGGCAGCTGTGCGGTGAGCTGATCCAGTGCCTCAGCCAGGGTGCTGGCGGTGCTGCCGTACAGCTGTACGGAGCCATCGGTAGCATCTGGAGCACTCTGTGCTGGAGCATCAAGCATGGAGCGTGCTGCGACCTTCGCGGCCTCAACGTCTGGCTGATCAAATGGGTTGATACCCAACAGGTAGCCGGCGATTGCGGTGGCGTACTCGAAGATCATGAAGGCGGTGCCCAGTGGTGCACTGAAGTGCACAGCGGTAGCGTCTTCGTCTAGTTCTTCAGCAAGTTCGTCGTAGACAAACAGTGGCAGTACGTCGGCTGCGACGTTTTTCAGCTCTGGAGCGTCAACGTGCGCGGCCACTGGCAAAATGCCTTTGCCCAGCTTGCCGGTGGATTCAGCGATGAGCTGTTCAGCCCAGTCACCAAAGCCTGGCAGTGCGTCGCCAACACAGGAGATCAGCAGCTTGTCGCGACCTGCGGTAGCCATGGCAGCACCTAGGTGCAACGCAATGTTGTCCTCGTCGTCGGCGGCCAGGATGTCGTTGATTAGCCCTGCTTCTTCAACCAGTGCCTCGATGTCCGCGCCGGCCAGACCAGAAGGTACCAGTCCGAATGCGGTCAGTGCCGAGTAACGTCCACCCACGTTGGGGTCGGCGTTGAATACTGCACGCACACCTTCAGCCTTGTCCATTGGCGAACCCGGATCGGTGACAAGCACCAGGCGGGTTGCTGGATCAATACCGGCGGCGGCGAACGCTGCGGTGAAGGCACGACGCTGCGAGTCGGTTTCAACGGTGGAGCCGGACTTGGAAGAAACGACCACAACGGTGCGCTCCAAGTCGGTTCCAACGATGTCCTTGACCATCGACGGATCGGTGGTATCGCAGATGACCAGTTCGATCTCATCGTTGGCCGCGATGACCTCAGGGGCCAGCGAGGATCCACCCATGCCACAAAGCACGATGCGGGTCAGGTTTTCCTTGACCAGTTCTTCGCGCAGGGCCAAGATTTCTGGAATCAGCTTTGCCGCAGCATCAAAAGGGTTCACCCAACCGAGACGGATGGAAGACTCAGCTTCAGCATCTGGACCCCATACGGTGGAATCCTTAGCGGTGATGCGGCTGGCGATCTTTTCTTCGATCAGCTTCGGAAGTAGCTGATCAACGGAGGCAAGAGCAGCTCCGGTGGTTACTAGTCCGAGTTCCATTTACTTAGCTCCCTTGAGAGCCACCGACATATCTTCGAGCAGTTCGTTCCAAGCAACATCGAACTTCTCAACGCCTTCAACCTCAAGCAGGTTGACAACCTCGTTGTAATCGATGCCCACAGCTGCCAGCTTGTCCAACACGTGGTTGGCTGCATCGTAGCTACCGGTGATGGTGTCGCCACGAACCTCAGCCTCAGCTGCGGTAGCGTCCAAGGTCTTTTCTGGCATGGTGTTCACGGTGTTGGCAGCGACCAACTCGGTGACGTACAGGGTCGATGGGTAGGCAGGATCCTTCACACCGGTCGAAGCCCACAGCGGACGCTGAACGTTGGCGCCAGCGGCAGCCAGCACCTCGAAGCGTGCCGAAGCAAAGGTCTCTTCGAAGACCTGGTAGGCAAGGCGAGCGTTAGCAACGCCGGCCTGGCCGCGCAGAGCGGTAGCAGCATCGGTGCCAATAGCGGCAAGACGATTGTCGATTTCGCTGTCAACGCGGGAGACGAAGAAGGAAGCGACCGAGTGGATCTTGGACAGGTCCAAGCCCTTGGCGTGCGCCTTCTCCAGACCGATCAGGTACGCGTTGATCACTTCGCGGTAGCGCTCAAGCGAGAAGATCAAAGTGACGTTCACGGAGATGCCTTCGGCAATGGTCTCGGTGATTGCTTCCAAGCCCTCAAGGGTTGCTGGGATCTTGATCAGTACGTTTTCGCGGTTTACGCGCTCGTACAGTGCCTTGGCCTGAGCGATGGTTGGTGCGGTTTCGTGAGCCAAGCGAGGGTCAACCTCGATGGATACACGACCGTCGAAGCCCTTGGAGGACTCGTAAACACCCTTGAACAGATCGCAGGCTGCAGCAACGTCGTCGCTGGTGATCTCGGTGATGGCGTCCTCTACGGACTTTTCACGCTGTTCGGCGATAGCTTCGCCGTACACTTCAGCCTTGGACAGTGAAGCGGCGAAGATTGCTGGGTTGGTGGTTACGCCAACAACGTTCTTCTCTTCGATCAGCTTGGCCAACGAGCCGCTGGTCAGTCGTTCACGGGAAAGGTCATCAAGCCAGATGGAAACGCCGGCGTCGGAGAGGGCCTGGGTATTTGGGTTGCTCATAATGTACTTCGAATCCTTACTTTGCGGCGTTCTGAACGGAGGTTTCGGCTGCGGCAACTACGGCCGCGGTGGTGATACCGAACTCTGAGTACAGCTTCTTGTAATCGGCGGAGGCGCCGAAGTGGTCCAGGGAGATGATCTCGCCGTTAGCGCCGACCAGCTCGCGCCAGCCCTGTGCTACACCGGCTTCAACCGATACGCGGGCGGTGATTGCTGCCGGGAGCACCTCTTCGCGGTAAGCCGCATCCTGCTTGGCGAACCATTCGAAGGAAGGCAGCGAAACTACGCGAGCTGCGATGTTCTTGGCGGCCAGCTCTTCACGAGCCTCAACTGCCAGTTCCACCTCGGAACCGGTAGCCAGCAAGATGACATCTGGGGTGACCTCTGCGCCGTCACGAACGGCTTCAGCCAGGATGTAGCCACCCTTCAAGGTGCCCTCTGCGCCGCGGAAGCCGGTGGCTGCACGGTCGTAGATTGGCAGGTTCTGACGGGAGAGCACGATGCCCGAAGGGGTATCGGTCAGCTCCAACATGCCACGCCATGCGTAAGCAACTTCGTTGGCGTCCGCTGGGCGAACGACGTCGAAGTTAGGGATCACGCGTAGCGAAGCAAGCTGCTCCACTGGCTGGTGGGTTGGGCCGTCTTCGCCCAGACCGATGGAGTCGTGGGTCCATACGAAGATCGAAGGCACACCCATCAGGGCAGCCAAGCGGATCGCTGGGCGCTGGTAATCCGAGAAGATCAGGAAGGTGCCAGAGAACGCGCGGGTTGGGCTCGAAAGCACAATACCGTTCACGATCGAGGCAGCTGCGTGCTCGCGGATACCGAAGTGCAGTACACGACCGTATGGGCTTGCATCCCACGAAGCGGTGGAGCGACGCTCGGGAGCGAAGGACTTCGCGGTATCGATGGTGGTGTTGTTGGAACCGGCGAGGTCAGCGGAGCCGCCCCACAGTTCTGGCAACTCATCAGCGATCGCGTTGATGACCTTGCCCGAAGCCGAACGGGTGGCCATGGTGGAACCTGGCTCGAAGACTGGAAGCTTTTCGGTCCAGCCTTCTGGAAGCTTGCCAGCCTGCAGGCGCTCAAGCAGAGCAGCCTCTTCTGGGTTAGCGCTCTTCCACGAGTTGAAGGTTTCGTTCCAGGACTCGTGCAGGTCGGCGCCACGGGTGACAACTTCGCGTGCGTGATCCAGTACTTCCTGGTCGATGTGGAAGTTCTTTGCTGGGTCGAAGCCCAGAACTTCCTTCAGGCCTGCAACTTCGTCGGTTCCCAGCTTGGAACCGTGGATGCCGCCGGTGTTCTGCTTGGTTGGTGCTGGCCAGCCGATCACTGTGCGCAGGGCAATGATCGATGGACGGGAAGTCTCAGCCTTGGCAGCGCGGATGGCCTCATCCAGTGCCTTGAGGTCTTCGACGTATTTGCCGGTGACGGTCCAGTCAACGCGCTGGGTGTGCCAGCCGTAAGCGTCGTAGCGACCCAGTACGTCTTCGGTGAAGGCGATGTCGGTGTCGTTCTCGATGGAAATCTTGTTGTCATCGTAAATTACGACGAGGTTGCCAAGTTCCTGATGACCAGCCAGCGATGAAGCCTCGGAGGTAACACCCTCCTGCAGGTCACCATCGGAAGCGATGACGTACACGGTGTGGTCAAACGGGCTGGTTCCAGCTTCAGCAGCTGGGTCCAGCAGGCCACGCATGCGGCGCTGCGAGTAGGCGAAGCCAACGGCGGAGGCCAGTCCCTGACCCAATGGGCCGGTGGTGATCTCGACGCCGGCGGTGTGGCCAACTTCTGGGTGACCCGGGGTCTTTGCGCCCCAGGTGCGCAGTGCTTCGATGTCTTCCATCTCTAGGCCATAGCCGGAGAGGAAAAGCTGCAGGTACAAGGTCAAAGAAGTGTGACCAGGGGAGAGCACGAAGCGGTCGCGGCCGATCCAGTTAGGATCCTTAGGGTCGTGGCGCAAGTGCTTCTGGAAAATCAGGTAGGCGGCCGGTGCCAAGCTCATTGCGGTACCGGGATGGCCATTGCCAACTTTTTCAACAGCGTCGGCTGCCAGGACACGGGTGGTGTCGATGGCCTTACGATCCAACTCAGTTAGTGAAAACTCTTCTACTAAGGCTTCAGTCGCCACAGCGGCGTTCCTTCCATTCAGGCTCGGACGGGAGCTATCTCCCGCTGACACGCAATACGCCGTCGCCTCCCACAAGTTCCTGACATTTCTTAGCTCAGGAAGATCTAGGTTGCGACGGCGCAATCTCGCTCAACTCTATCGCGAAAATAAAGCTTCGCGTGTTGGTTATAGCAAGATGACGCGCAACTTTATTTCCGCAACGTAACGCTTGATTCACCACAGATAAAAACAAATGCCCGGATCCCTTTGGATTGGAGCGATGTTTCGTTTGTCACAGGGGCACGAAGCGAGGTGGGGCAGAGCTGAACGAAACATTCGGCCGGGTATCACCGCAAATGAATTGAACAAGGATAGGTGCTTGTGCATTGGCCTAATACAGGACTTATTACCTGTTGAATGGATCATGAGTAGACTCAATGAAGTCAAAGACCCTGAAAGTTTCAAAAAACTAACATTTTGCGGCGGTCCCAGTCGGCGCGCGAACCGAGCTCCAGGAGGCCTTGTCCAGATATTGAGACTTCGTGACGCTGTTCGCTAAGAGGTGAGGTGACCAAGCGAGCCATTGAGCAAGCGCGGTAAGCCGGATCAAACTTTTGTGGAGCAGGTTGACCGAGATCACCAAGATTTGCCGTGGAAGAGCCTGCTAAGGAGTTTCAAAGAATTTCTATCGGGCGTAGAATGATTTTGTCTATCTTGTACCCGTGAAGAACTGAGTGCGTTTAATTGAAGACTCAAAGTGTCGCCGGAGCATCAGTGCCGCGCGCGTCGCGTCAGCCTGGTGAGAGCACCTCAGATTTTGTGAAGCGTAAGGCCAGCGCCTATTTCTCGCTGACCAAGCCTCGCGTTATCGAGTTGCTGCTGGTAAGCACCCTTCCGACCATGATCTTCGCCCAGCGAGGATTCCCTCCGCTCTGGCTCATGATCTCCACCCTCGTTGGTGGCGCAATGGCAGCCGGTGCTTCGGGTGCATTCAACTGCTATATCGATCGCGATATGGACAAGTTGATGAAGCGTACCAAGGGACGCCCTCTGGTAACTGGAGACCTGACGCCAAAAGAAGCGTTGATCTTCTCGTGGGTCTTGGCCATTGCGTCGCTTGTTGTTCTCTGGTTCGGCACCAACCCGCTGACCACTGCCTTGGGTCTCGCTGCGATTCTTCTCTACGTTGTCTTCTACACGATGATTCTGAAGCGACGCACTGCTCAGAACATTGTTTGGGGTGGCATCGCCGGCTGTATGCCAGTTCTGATTGCTTGGGCGGCCGTTACCGAAAAGATTGAGTGGCCAGCTGTCATTCTCTTCTTGGTCATCTTCCTTTGGACTCCGCCTCACTACTGGCCACTGTCCATGAAGTACGCGGATGACTACAACGCGGCCTCGGTTCCTATGCTTGGCGCAATTGCCAACGCCCGCCGGGTATCCGTTCAAGTTGTTCTCTACGCATGGGCAACCGTCGTATGCTCAATGCTGCTAGTTCCCTTGGGCCACGCTGGCATTCTCTACACGGCCATTGCCGGTGGTGCTGGCATCTGGTTCGTCATAGAGTCGCACGTTCTGTATCGCGAAGCTCAGGGCGATCACAAACCAGCAGTAGTCAACCGCAAGGCTATGAAGGTCTTCCATATCTCGATCACTTACTTGACGATCGTCTTCCTAGCATTGGCTTTTGATCCGTTTGTCGGAAGTCCACTGTTCGGCTAAAAGCCGTTTTGGAGTTCATGATCCGCAAGCCCCTTCGCAAACAATCTTTGGATTGGCGGAGGGGCTTTTGCATGCCCGGTGCCAGGACGTAGTTAGTGCCCGCTCTATAGTCCACCTAATGTCGGTCTGCATCATGCAAGTTAATCTTGCTATGCAAGTCTTGTTATGCAAGGTATGCTCAATTCATGCTCGAACAGCGCGAAAAGATAGCAACCAATATACGCAAGGGTGTTCTCGAATATTGCGTCCTAGGATCACTGGCTAACGACGACAAGTATGGGCTAGAACTTGCTGAGGAACTGACGAAACGTCATTTGACGGCAGGGGAAGGCAGCCTGTATCCGCTACTTGCCCGAATGAAAACTGCAGGGTTGGTCGAGACTCGTTGGGAAGAAGGCGGGGCAGGCCGAAAGCGAAAATACTACTCAATCACCGGCCACGGGCAGATCATGCTCAAGGAGTTCCGCGCCGTGTGGGCCGACATTACGGAACAGGTTGAACAATTGCTTGGAGGGCAAGATGGCGAAGGCAGCTGAGAACCAAAGCGTGGAGGCCTATCTGCGGTCGTTGGATCATCAATTACGAAATGTGCCGATAGAGGCTCGACGAGAGCTCGTTGAAGATATCGCGGAGCACATCGATGAAGGTCGCGAAAGGGGGCGTAGCGAAAGCGAGATCATTGCCGCCCTCGGAACTCCGCAAGCAGTAGCGGCACCGTACCTAGAAGACGTGCTGCGTGACGGAAACTCGCCTCGAATGCGTCGCATCCGCCGGGTACTGGGCATCGTCGCGTTGGTGACGGGTCTGTTTTCCGCGATTATTTCGCGATCCTCGGATTCAACCATTGTGAACATGGCTTTTGGCCCTGTAGAGCTTCAAGGACTGAGCATCAATTACGACTACTCCGATGTCTTTGCGGCAATACAGCTTCTAATTTTCTTGGCACTTGCCATGATGGTTGCAGCGTCAGCCGTCATGAAGCCGACTACTGCGCGAAAATACAGCATTGCGGCCGCCATTGTCATGACGGTTGTCGTGATTATCTGCGGGACCGGGCTGGGAATGTTTTTCGTGCCTTCGATGGTCACCGCCTGGATGCTCGCCGGTGCAAATAATCTAAAGCTCAGCCATGTTGGTAGATCCAAGCGGTCGCGCACCGTTCAAGCTATCGGTGGCGTCGTGTTGTTGATCCCGGTGTTGCTTTCCTTAGCTGGGCTGGCCACCGGTGGCGTTCAGGGAGCAGGCGCCTACGTCTATGCAGCGCTCGGACTCCTTTGCGGCGTAGGGTTCGTTCTCAAATTCAGGCTGGCGCTCTGGGCAACTTGCGTCATTGGAGCAGGGGTGTCCATCGGTTCCATCCTTGATCAAGGGATGTTGATGGCAGCGTTATGGCTAGCGGGTATTGCGTACTTCTACTTTGGCTTATATGGCCTGCTGTGGTTTGAGAAACGTAAGCTGGCAAGTTAGGCCCCTGGCGGTTGTCAACACATTTTAAACAGTTCGGGTGGCAATGCATTTTAGTTGCATGGCCACCCGAGCGTTACGCCGAGACTAGTTGTCGACTCGCTGATACTTCGGAAGAAGCGAAGTTCGATCCCAGGTATCTGTACTGGATACCAGCAACAGGCTGGCCCCAAGCATATGCAGGAGAACCAAACCGATTGGTAGCCCGGTGAAGTGTTGGGTATATCCGATAGCGGCTTGGATAAGGATGACTACCACCAGCCACCAGACGGAAGTGCGCAGGCGCCGGTTCACATCCGACTTGCGAGTCATGATGATCAGGGCGATTGTCGCGATAACCAGCAGGTAGACCGGGGCAGTGTGCATCCGCGTCACCAACGATGGATCAAACATATGCCTTGGCGCAGTTGCGTCACCTGCGTGCGGCCCGGTGCCGGTGACGATGGTGCCAAGAATGACTGAAACGATTGAGAAGATCCAGGCAGCCGTCGAAACCTGTCGAAGGCTCTTGGTAGCCGGGGGACTTACTTGCTTCTTGAGCTCGGTACGAGTGCGGTTCACCAGGAGCGTGGCCAGCATGACCAACGTTCCGGAAAGCAGGAAGTGCAAGGAAACTATCCATGGATTCAGCCCGGTCAGCACCGTAATGCCACCAATGACGCCCTGAGCAGGGATACCCAGAAGCAGAATCAGGCCCAACTTAAAAATGGTTGAGTGGCTACGACGCATCGACCAAACCGAAATCAGGAACGCGATGGCAATGAACAGCAAAACGAAAGTCAGCGTGCGGTTTCCGAACTCGATGATGCCGTGAATTCCCATTTCAGGAACGGGCGTCATGGATCCTGGAACACAATTCGGCCAACGTGAACAACCTAAACCAGACTTGGTCAGGCGGACAGCCCCACCGGTGACGATGATGCCAACTTGCGAAACCAGAGAAGCGATAGCTAGGCCGTGCACCAAAGGCGTGATTTTTGTTGGCAACCTGCTGGCCCAGCTTTGTGCGGATAGGTCTGAAGACATGGGAATCTCCCTTAGAGACTAATTCGGTAGCTTAGTTCCACTTGAACAGCTTGATGGCGGCGAAGGATGCAGCTGCGGACCACAAGAGAAGGAAAATCAGTCCAGCAATGCTGAAGTGTCCTGAAATTAATGCGTCGCGCATTGCATCGCCCAAGGCCGCAGAGGGCAAGGCGTTCAAGGTGGGCTGAATCCACGCCGGCGCCATGCTCAGTGGATACAAGACGCCACCAGCGCCAGCTAGCAGGATCCAAGCGAGGTTGGTGATCGCCAAGGTTGCTTCTGGCCTAACGGTTCCGGCAATCAGCAGACCCAGAGAGGTGAATGCGGCCGCGCCTAGGAGCAAGAACAGGATTCCTGGGGCGATACCCGCAAGGTTTGGATGCCAGCCCATGAACAGGCCCACAGCGGTGATCAGCACAACCTGAATAACCAAGACGGTCAGCACGGCAATAACCTTGCCGAAAATCAGACCAGCCTTACCCAGGGGAGTAGTGGAGAACATCGTCAACACACCGTAACGGCGATCAAAGCCGGTACCGATGCCCTGACCAGTGAAGGCTGTTGAAATAACGCACAGTGCCAACACGCCGGGGACTGCGGCGTCGATATTTCGTTCCGCTACACCCTCGATCAGATCGGTGACGTTCAGAACGACCAATGCAATCAGCGGCATAACCACGGCAAGGATGAGCTGCTCACCATTGCTGAGCATCTGAATGGACTCGTACTTACCCTGAGCGAGAATACGTTTGAGCGGCGATGTGGCGTTTGACGTTGCTACTGGCTGGCTCATGCGCGTTCCTCCTTTTGTGCGAATTCGAGGAACACATCTTCGAGGCTGCGTGATTGAAGGTTGAGCTGCGTGGGCAGAATACCTTCTTGGACCCACCAGGTGGTTAACCAGTTCAGGTGTTCGGGGGAGCTGACACCGTCCAAGCGGTATTCGCCGAGAGAGGTTTCTGAAAGGTGTAAACCAGCAGGCGGTTCTGGAAGGACTAGGCCAGCCGGTGCCGCAAAGGCAATTGGCCGGGTGTCTTGATCTTCGGCAGCTCGCTCGATCAGTTCGGCAACGGTGCCTTGGGCGACGGTGCAGCCCTTATCGATGATGTAGACGTAGTCGCTTAGGCGCTGGGCGTCATCCATGAGGTGAGTGGTGAGAATAATTGCCTTGCCGGCATCACGCAGCTCAGAGATCAAATCAAAAACGACTTGACGCGACTGTGGGTCCAACCCGGCGCTGGGCTCATCAAGGAAAAGAACTTCTGGATCGCCAGCTAGCGCAATAGCCATGGCTACACGCTGCTTTTGGCCGCCGGAGAGTCGGCGAATAGTTCTGGTCCCAAAAGACTCGAGATCTAGTCGTGTGATCAACGCATCAATGTCGATGGGGTTCTTATACAAGGATGCGACGTGTCGCAGCAACGGCACTGGCCGCATCGAGGGGGGAAGTCCACCGTCTTGAAGCATAACGCCCACCCGCGAACGAAGGTCGGGGTTGTCGCCGAAGGGATCCTGACCCAGTAGCTCGACCGTGCCACCGTTGGGTTGCAGGAGGCCTTGGGCGCAAGCCAGGGTGGTGGATTTGCCGGCGCCATTTGCCCCGAGCAGCGTGGTGACCTGGCCGGGGTAAGCCTTCAGGGTCACTGACTCTAGGACGCGCAACATGCGGTTGTCCAAGGCTGGGACTGGCCCTAAATCTTTGGCCAGTTCATTGATGATCAGACTGGGGGTTTGGGAAGACACCAAAACATTCTACGACATGTCGAAGTTGGAATTTTGAGGACTGTGTCACCAAGACTCGCGGTCACCGACTAGGGGCGAGAGAATGGAAAGAGAAGTTCTTACTTAAGAGGTATCGGATGACGAGGTGGGCAAGCTCTCACTTAGTAAGCCCTTCCTTACTAGACCTAGAGCAAAAATTTACGCATGATTGTGTTGTGTATTCATCAAATTTAGACTCAGCTAGTGGCTCCACTGCCGAAACAGTTGGTGCAGTTGGGGATACCGAAGAACGCACGCGCGATCGTGTTCTCTACGCAGTACTAGAGGACGGACCTGTGAGTGCAGCGGAGCTGGGCAACAAGCTTGGCTTCACTCCGGCAGCAGTACGCCGTCACCTTGACGCTCTCTCGAAGTCGGGACTCGTTGAAGTGAAACTGGTAGCAAACCAGAAGTCGGGTGCCGGACGCCCGTCACGTCGCTACGTGCTTTCGCACCGCGGCCAGACGAAGCTCGGCAACGACTACTTGGAAATCGCTACCGACGCACTAAAGATGCTCGGCGATGCGGCAGGAGACGATGCGATTCGCACCTTCGCGCGTAATCGTTTCGCACAAATGGAGACCCGATACGCGAAAGCGTTGATCGGTGTTGAAGGACTGGAAGCACGAGCCGAAGTTCTAAGCAATTTGCTTAGCGCGGACGGGTTTGTGGGGTACAGCCGAAAAGTTGATACAAAAGTGGCAACCGCTTTGATGCATAGCGTTCAGCTGTGCCAGGGCCACTGCCCAATACAAGACTTGGCACGAGAGTTTCCGGTGTTTTGCGACATGGAAACTGAAATGTTCGCCAGATTGCTTGGAGTCGACGTTCGACGATTGTCGACCTTGGCTGGCGGCGGACACGTGTGCACGACCCACATCCCTGTGGGGCGTGAAAAGGCGCCAATGCGCGCCGAGAAGAGAACTCGAATTCAGTTCACGAAGCAGGAGAGGCCGCGATGACGGATCAGATTGCACAGGAGTCAGCAGACCCAGGTGTAATTTCCGAAATTCTGGAGAAGAACCCCGAACTCCAAGGAATCGGCAATTACGAATATGGCTGGTCAGATAAGAACGACGCGGGTGCTAACGCTCGCCGCGGCGTTGACAAGGACGTTGTGGCGAACATTTCCGCCCTCAAGTCCGAGCCAGAATGGATGCTGGACCGCCGCCAGAAGGCGCTGAAGTACTTCGACCGCAAGCCAATGCCAACCTGGGGTCCAGACCTCTCGGGCATTGACTTCGACAACATCAAGTACTTCGTGCGTTCCACCGAGAAGCAAGCAACCACTTGGGATGAGCTTCCTGAAGACATCAAGAACACCTACGACAAGTTGGGTATTCCTGAGGCTGAAAAGCAGCGCCTAGTTTCCGGTGTTGCCGCTCAGTACGAGTCTGAGGTTGTTTACCACCAGCTGCGTGAGGACCTTGAAGCTCAGGGCGTCATCTTCCTTGATACCGATACCGGTCTGAAGGAACACCCAGAGATCTTCCAGGAGTACTTCGGCTCGGTAATCCCAGCAGGCGATAACAAGTTCGCTTCGTTGAACACCGCAGTATGGTCCGGTGGCTCTTTCGTTTACGTTCCTAAGGGCGTACACGTAGAAATCCCACTGCAGGCCTACTTCCGTATTAACACGGAGAACATGGGTCAGTTCGAGCGCACCTTGATCATCGCTGATGAAGGATCTTACGTTCACTACATCGAGGGTTGCACCGCCCCGATCTACCAGTCTGATTCGCTGCACTCGATGTAGTGAACGTAAGATC
>CAACWO010000284.1_pt1 | contig 18603 bp, 18 predicted proteins | sample 2275661 | NCBI WGS metagenome assembly CAACWO01 (sample SAMEA5312466, study PRJEB27640) | indoor metagenome | biome: indoor environment; feature: uncontrolled; material: polymer concrete tiles wood | place: Germany | collected 2014-07-07 | reverse complement strand
TTACGGCGTGAGTGCTTCCCGACACACCTATCGCAAGTGCTCAAGTGCTCAAGTGCTGAAGCGACAAAAAGGCTGTCGCGTTTCCAAGGTGTTTGCCGGTAGACATGCAAAATACTTGATGGACCTCATTTGAGATTTTTACAGTTGCGCACTGACCAACCTATACTTTCTAAATCCATCTTGTAAATCATACTTTTTTAGGAGGGGGAGCTCACTGTCCTCATCTTTTGAATCACGCTCCCAATGGATCGCTTGAGTGCGGGCCTTGTGTGTTCGAGGCGTCAGGCCTTGCTAACCAATAACCAACCGCTGAACCGCTTCTCGAATCGCTTCAATGACATCTTTGACGGTGCTTCGGTGCAGATGTTCGGCCCGCAGTAGAAGGTCGATTTGTCTACCGGAATCTAAACCTCTGATTGGTCGTAAAGTCACGGACGGATCGATGGTTTTACGCACGGTGAATCGTGGCAGAATCCCAAGGCAATCACCGGCTTCTACCAGCGCAGCGGCAGTTGCGTAGTCATTCACGCGGTGCTCAATTCGAGGCGCCTTGCCCGCCAGGGCCGCAATGGTCTCCAGGACATCGGCGGGGGAGTATCCCGGACGAGAAACTACCCAACGTTCATTGATAACCTGCGCGGGAGAAAGCTGATCAAACTTGGCTAGCGGATGATCTTGATGGATGGCAATATCCAAAGGTTCAAATGCCAACGGTATGACCTTGATTCGATCTTCTGGCCAAGGCGCGGTGTGGGGCATGCGGTGGGCAAGAACCAAATCGTAGGTTGAGGTAAGCGCAGGAAAATCTTGTTGCGAAACGTCCTCATCGCAAAAGTGCAGCGGTGGCAGTTGTCCTTGCGGAACGGTGAGCAACGGGGCAAACACTGTCTGCCCGATCGAGTGGAATCCAGCGATGCGAATGGGGACGTCTCGGTCTTGATCAACCGTACGAATTTGCGCATTAGCTTCGGCCAAGGTCGAAGCCACAGTAGCGGCAGCCGCAGCTAATAATTTCCCTTCGGCGGTCAGCACCAGCCGACGGCCTTCCTTCTGCGTCAGGGGTGCCGGAAACCCGCGCTGCAACTGAGCCAGGTGCTGAGAAACTGCAGAGGGAGAGACAAAAAGTGCCTTTGCCACCGCATTGACGCTACCCAGGTCCGCGAGTTCGCGCAGAATCCGTAGCTGATGTAATTCCATGAAGTAAATGCTAAAGCAATAGATCAGTAGATCGATCTTCTTCTAATATGTTTTCCGTGCGAGTTGAGTGCGACACTTGAAGCAACACCGTCCGTCGCGTGCACATCCCGACGGCCATCGCTAAAGGATCATGCATGAAAGCACTGTACAAATCAGGCCCCCACGCAGGACTGGAACTTGTGGACCGCCCCGAGCCAGAAGTCGGCGTCCACGATGTCAAGATCCGCGTGATGACCACCGGAATTTGCGGCACCGACCTGCACATCGAAGCCTACGATGACGCTGCCAAAGCGATGATCAATACGCCGCTGGTTCCAGGTCACGAGTTCTACGGCGAAGTTGTTGACACCGGATCCTTTGTCCACGGCGTCAAAGTTGGAGACCGCGTTTCCGGCGAAGGCCACGTGGTCTGCGGAATCTGCCGCAACTGTCGTGCCGGACGCAAGCAGATGTGCATCAACGTGGACTCGGTTGGCGTGCAACGCGATGGCGCCTTTGCCGAATATGTGGTGATCCCCGAAAGCAACGTTTACATTCACCGCGACGAACGCATCACCCCATTGCTCGGCGCAATCTTTGATCCTTTTGGCAACGCGGTACACACCGCGCTGCAATTCCCAATGGTTGGCGAAGACGTACTGATCACCGGCGCTGGACCCATCGGTCTGATGTCCGCCGCGGTAGCCCGCCATGTGGGTGCACGCAAGATCGCCATCACCGACATCTCGGATCAACGACTCGAGCTGGCCCAATCCATGGGTGTGGACCTGGCAGTAAACGTGGGAACCACTCGAATCGGCCAAGCACAGCGTGATTTGGGCATGGTCGAGGGCTTTGACTACGGCATGGAAATGTCCGGACACGCAAGCGCCTTGCCAGAAATGATCGAGAACATGAATCACGGCGGCAAGATCTGCATGCTCGGTTTGCCTAGTTCTTCCATTGATATCAACTGGGGCAAGGTGGTCACCCACATGCTCACGCTTAGAGGCATCTATGGCCGCGAAATGTTCGAAACCTGGTACGCCATGAGCGCCATGCTCACCAGCTCCGAAGTTATGCGCGAACGCATCTCCTCGGTAGTCACGGACTTTGTTCCGGCTACCGAATGGCAGCAGGGCTTCGAAGCAGCCCGGGGCGGCCACGGCGGCAAAGTCGTTCTCGACTGGACTGTTTTCGCTAGCTAAGCACAACTCGCATCAACAAGGAGCACCACCCATGTACACCGACCTTAAAGACCAGCTCAGCACCGAGCTTGAAGAGCTAAAGACCTCCGGGCTATTCAAAGCCGAACGCCACATTGACTCCGCACAGTCCGCCTCCATCCTGGCCGGTTCTTTGGGCACCGATGCCCGCAAGGTACTGAATTTCTGTGCGAATAACTACCTAGGTCTAGCCGATAACGCCCAGATCATTCAGGCCGCAAAAACCGCCATGGACGAGCGCGGCTTCGGCATGGCCTCGGTCCGCTTCATCTGTGGCACCCAAGATGGGCACTTGGAACTGGAAGCCAAGCTCTCACAGTTCCTGGGCACCGAAGACACCATCTTGTTCTCCAGCTGCTTTGATGCCAACGGTGGCGTTTTTGAATCCCTCTTTGGCAAGGAAGACGCCATCATTTCCGATGCGCTGAACCACGCCTCGATTATTGATGGCATCCGTCTGTCCAAGGCCGCCCGATTCCGCTATGCCAACCGCGATATGGCCGATCTGGAAACCCAGTTACAGGCCGCCGCGCAGCTCAACGACGGACAAGGCGCACGCCGCACCATCATTGTCACCGACGGTGTGTTCTCCATGGACGGCTACCTTGCACCACTAGAAGCCATCTGCGATTTGGCCGACAGATACAACGCTCTGGTGATGGTTGATGACTCCCACGCGGTGGGCTTCATGGGCGCAACCGGCGCTGGCACCCCGGAACATGCTGGGGTCTCTGACCGGGTGGATATCTACACCGGTACTTTTGGCAAAGCCCTTGGTGGAGCTTCCGGCGGTTACGTCTCAGGACGCGGTGAAATCGTGGCAATGCTGCGCCAAAAGGCCCGTCCTTACCTGTTCTCCAATTCTTTGGCTCCCTCAATTGTTGCCGCCACGATCAAAGCCCTGGAACTGGTAGTGGACTCCGGGGAACTGCGCGAAAAGCTGTTCGAAAATGCAGCACACTTCCGCCGTCGGATGAGCGAAGAGGGCTTCGAACTGCTCGACGGTGAACATGCGATCATCCCGGTAATGTTCGGCGATGCAATCAAGGCCGCCGACGTGGCAGCCAAGATGCTCGAACGCGGCGTATTTGTCACGGCCTTTAGCTACCCCGTAGTGCCTAAGGGAGCTGCACGCATTCGTGTTCAGCTCTCTGCCGCCCACTCTGCGCAGGATATTGAAGCCTGCGTTCAGGCATTTATCGCCAGCCGCTGAACCGGTACAACGCCCGCCGACGTGTTTCAATAGGAACTACGTGTCAGCACAACCAAAGGCGGAGGACTAATGGCTACAAGGGACGACGTGGCGCGCCTAGCCGGAGTTTCTCCCAGTACCGTGTCCTACGCGATCAGTGGCCGGCGAACTATTTCCGATGCGACCAAAGCCAAAGTTCTGGCAGCCATGCGGGAGCTAAACTATACCCCGGATGCTTTTGCCCAGGGCTTGGCTGGGTCGCGTCGTGGCATCCTGGCTTTGCACTTTCCCACCAGTGTTGACGGCTATTCCTCCACCGAGTTCGAGTACGTCTCCGCGGCCATGGAACGTGCCCGTGCGCTGGGTTATCACATGCTGCTCTGGTCCAATCCCACGACCGATGTGATGGGCTTGGAGAGTTTGGTCGGCCAAAAGCTGGTCGCCGGTGTGCTGCTTATGGAGGTCTCGGTCAACGATCCGCGCTTTGATGTCCTGCGTCGGGCCAAGATCCCATTTGCTTCCATTGGCCGTCCCGATGACAGCGAAGATCTGTCCTATGTCGACAATAATTTTGCCGAAGCCGGACGCATCGCGGTGGATTACCTAGCCGATCTCGGTCACCAATCGATCATGTACATCAACGTGTCTGTGGAAGATCAACAAGCCGGCAACGGCCCGGCCATCCGTACCGCTCGAGCCATCGCCCAAGCAGCGGCGGCGCGAAATATTCCGATGCTTGAAGTCCCGGTGGAGAACAACGCTCGCGGTGGCCGCGAAGCGCTGGAAACCTACCTGCAATTAGCCTCGCGTCCCACGGCTGTACTGGGTCTGAAAGAGTTCGCCACCGCTGGCTTCGTGAACGCCGCAGGTATGGCCTCCTTGCAAATTCCGCAGGACCTTTCGGTCATCGCGTTGGGCGTGAGCGGTCGATCAGCCGAGATGGTTGCTCCTGCCTTGACCACAGTGGCACCCCCTGGCGAACGTATCTCCCAGAAGGCCGTTGATGCACTGGTGCAAGGGATTGAAGCCCGGGTTCCTCAAGTCATTCAAGAGCTAGTCTCCCCAGAAATGGCTGTCCGTCAAAGCTCCGGCCCGGCTCCCAAACCAAAGTCATAATCTACTTTCTGCTGTGCATTTAAGCGCAAGTGTTGACGCGCGTCGATGATCTACGTCACTATAAGAGAGATCATTCGCGCCAGGCCGGATTAACGCGCTCGGTGCTACTCAAGGTGGAGGACAGCATGAAAAGTACAAAACGCGGATTGAAGTTCGCGCCGCTTATTTCAGTGGCAGCGATCAGCATGCTTCTGGCAGGATGCTCCGGCGGTGCAGACCCGAATGACCCTAATGCTTCCGGTGGTGGCGGAGGCGAAGCCCAAGTAGGTAAGGCCGATGGTGTTGTTGACATCTATGGTCCGGTGACCGGCCTCGAAGCCAAATTGTTGGAAAAGTCTTGGGCCAAGTGGTCCGAGGAGAACAACATCAAGATCCGCTACACGGGCGACAAGAACTTTGAATCTCAGATCGGCATCAAGGTCCAAGGTGGAGACACCCCAGACTTGGCCGTATTCCCGCAGCCGGGTCTTCTGCAGGCCACCGTGGCGCAGGGCAAGGTACAAAAACTTCCCGAAGCAGTGCAGAGCCAACTGCAAAGCAACTGGTCCGAAGACTGGCAGAACTACGGCAAGGTTGAAGGCGTCCAGTACGGTGTTCCACTGATGGCCAGCGTCAAGGGTTATGTCTGGTACTCACCAAAGCAGTTCGAAGAGTGGGGTGTGAGCGTACCGAAGACCTGGGACGAGATGACCAACCTTGGCACCGAGATTTCTAAGAAGACCAACGAGCCAGCGTGGTGTGCCGGATTTGCTTCAGGTGAAGCCTCAGGCTGGCCGGGCACCGACTGGATTGAAGACGCCGTACTGCGTCAGGCCGGAACCGAAGCCTACGACAAGTGGGTTGCTGGCGATCTAGAATTTACTTCCCCAGAAGTCACCAGTGCCTTCGAATCGGTGGGAAAGATCCTGTTGGATCCAAAGCAGGTGAATGCCGGATATGGTGACGTTAAGTCGATCAACTCCACCGCATTCGGCGACGTGTCCACCGCAGTGGCCAAGGGAACCTGCCCACTGACCCACCAGGCATCCTTCTTGGAAGGTTATGTTTTGGACTCCAAGAATGCTGACGGTAAAAAGACCACCGTTGCACCAGATGGAGATGTCTGGGCGTTTGTTGCCCCACCTGCTAAGGCCGATGATCCGGTATCCGTCGTTGGCGGTGGCGAATTTGTTGCTGCCTTCTCCAACGATGAAGACACCGCCAAGGTTCAGGAATACCTGGCCAGCGCAGACTGGGCCAATAGCCGCGTTTCACTCGGTGGCGTCATTTCTGCAAACTCCGGACTGGATCCTAAAAATGCCAGCAGCGACCTGTTGCGCTCCGCTGTTGAGCTTCTCCAGGATCCAAATACCACCTTCCGCTTTGATGGTTCGGACTTGATGCCAAAGAGCGTCGGTTCCGACTCCTTCTGGAAGGGACTAGTGGACTGGGTTGATGGCAAGTCCACCAAGGAAGTGCTTGAAAACATTCAGTCCGGTTATGACTCTTAGTCACCGATTAACTCATCGTCAATGGCCGGTTCTGCCGGCCATTGACGGCGTTGTAGGAGTTGTCTGTTATGTCTGAATTTTTCCAGTGGCTTGCTGGTGTGCCACCGCTGGGCCAAATACCCATAGTTCTTCTCGTTTTCGGCGTGCTGGTCTTTGTGATTCTGGCTTTTGTAGAGCTAGCCACTAAACGAGGCCGCGCCTTCACCATCGTTCGGCTTGCCGCCGCCGTACTAGTTCCGGTCATCATCTTGCTGATCCTAGGGCTGTACAACTCAGTGATGTGGGTTGCCGCGATTGCTGCCGTGCTCGGCGCGATACTCTTTTTCATGGACCGACGCTCACGTCACGGCGCAGGCTCCCTACTTCAACTCACAGGCTTTTTGGCCCCGGCAGCGTTGTTGCTCGCCATCGGGTTGATCTACCCAACCATCAGAACCGCGTTCAGCGCATTTATGGCCAATGACGGATCCGGCTTTGTCGGACTTTCGAACTTTGCCTGGGTCTTCACTAGCCCTGATGGTGTGACCGCGTTGCTCAATACCTTGGTTTGGGTACTGGTAGCTCCCGTGGTGTCAACGATTATCGGCCTGGCCTATGCAGTGTTCATCGATAAGAGCCGCGGCGAGAAGTTCTTCAAACTTCTGGTGTTCATGCCAATGGCAATTTCATTTGTCGGCGCATCGATCATTTTTAAGTTCTTCTACGACACCCGTCAAGGCGACCAGATCGGTGTTCTGAATGCCATCATCACCGCATTTGGTGCTAAACCTGTTGACTGGCTCGGGCTTGAACCATGGAACACACTGTTCCTGGTCATCATCTTGATCTGGACACAAGCCGGATTCGCCATGGTGATCCTCTCCGCAGCGATCAAGGGTGTACCTACTGAGCAACTTGAAGCAGCTGACCTTGATGGGGCAAGCCCATGGCAACGCTTCGCCAATGTCACTCTTCCCGGGATTCGTTCTTCGGTGATCGTTGTCTTGACCACCATTTCGATTGCTTCGCTCAAGGTTTACGACATCGTCTCATCGATGACCGGTGGCCGTTCAGATACCACGGTGCTCGCCTTCGAGATGGTGCGCCAGTTCCAGCTCGGTGCCCGCACCGGCTACAGCTCGGCGTTGGCAGTCATCTTGTTTATCTTGGTTTTGCCGATCATCATCTACAACGTTCGACAGCACAATAAACAAAGGGGCATCTGATGAGCGCCGTCAGCGAATCATCTCGGCGCCTGATCAAGGCCACCGAAAAAACCAGCGGGAAGCTGCGTAAGGCCACTACTTCTCGCGGGGCTACCCTCGCCGCATTTATCATTGCTGCGGTATGGACCATCCCTACCTTTGGCCTTTTTGTCTCCTCATTCAGGCAAGCAGATGACATCAAGACCTCGGGCTGGTGGACGGCCCTGTCCAATCCGTCATTCACGTTGGACAATTACGCTCAGGCCTTCGCTTCGGGTGATAGCTTGCCGTTGTCCAAAGCATTCTTGAACTCGCTGGTCATCACCATTCCGGCGGCGATTATACCGATCATCATTGCCAGCCTCGCGGCCTACGCATTTGCTTGGATCAATTTCAAAGGTCGCAATACGCTGTTCGTTCTGGTGTTTGCCCTGCAGATTGTTCCGATCCAAATGGTGTTGGTTCCGTTGCTCCAGCTATTTTCGGACGGAGTGAAAATCGGTGGGCTGTATATCCTGCCGGGGTTGGGCATCAATGGACTTGACGGTGCCTATGCCAAGGTCTGGATTGCCCACACCATCATTGCCTTGCCGCTAGCAATATTCATGTTGCACAACTTCATTTCGGAAATCCCTAACGAAGTCATCGAGGCCGCCCGAGTTGATGGTGCTGGTCATGGAAAGATCTTCTCGCGAATTGTTCTTCCCTTGTCCATGCCCGCGATTGCATCTTTCGGAATTTTCCAATTCCTCTGGGTATGGAATGACCTCTTGGTGGCAACGGTCTTCACCTCCGGTGGAGAACTACCGATTACCAAAGCGTTGCAGGATCTCTCGGGTACTTACGGACAATCGTGGGAGCTGCTCACCGCGGGCGCGTTCATTTCGATGATCGTTCCTCTGGCAGTGTTCTTTGCGCTGCAGCGCTTCTTCGTTCGAGGTCTGCTCGCCGGAGCAACCAAGGGCTAAAGCAAAGCTGGAATCACCATCTCACCAACGGCCTCGGTCCCTGCCGAACATCACTTGCAGATGCTCAGTAGGGACCGAGGCCGCTGCTATATCTGCCCCTTCGAGACGCACGTCTGAAATCCCGGATTCGAAACTGGGCGAGAACAAAAACTTCACATCCCTACCGCGTAGGCTCAAGAAGAGTAGGGAAATTGTTAATCGCTTGCACGCGGCGAGCTGCGGCAGATAACTGGAAGGGCCAGCCCATGGGTACAACATTGCTGACGAATATCGCTCAACTTGTCACCGTTGATGCCACCGGCAGCGTGTTGCAGAACGCCGCAGTACTCATCTGTGAGGACCGAATCCAGTGGATCGGCGCCGCGGCTGAAGCACCAACAGCCGATACAGTTCACGACCTTACGGGAAAAACCGTGCTGCCAGGTTGGGTCGACTCACACAGTCACCTGCTCTTTGGGGGAGACCGAGCCGAAGAGTTTGTTGCCCGCATGGCCGGCCAGTCCTACGCAGCCGGCGGAATTGCGGTCACCACCTCAGCCACCAGAAACCTGACCGATGACGAGCTTACTAATTTAGTCACCTCACGCCGTGCCGAAGCCCTATCCATGGGAACAACATGGATGGAAACCAAAACCGGCTACGGATTGGAGCTGACTGAGGAGATCCGTCATGCGCGCTTGGGCGGACCAATCGTCGATACCCTCACCTTCCTTGGAGCGCATCTGGTTCCTGCCGGTTCCGACGCCGATGAATATACCGACCTGGTTGCCGGTCCCATGCTTGATGCAGTGGCAGAGCAGGTCGACTTTGTTGATGTATTCTGCGAACGCGGAGCCTTCAACGAGGAGCAAACCCGTCGCGTTCTGCAAGCAGCCCAAGACAAAAATCTGTCGACCAAAGTTCACGGAAACCAGCTGGGCGCAGGCCCTGGGGTGAAGCTGGCCGTCGAATTCGGTAGCCATTCGGTAGACCACGTAAATTACCTAGACGACTCGGATATCCAGGCGCTCGCCGGAAGCTGGAGCAAATGGGATCGCCAGACTCGCTCTGGGAAGCCAGGAACTGTAGCCACCTGTCTGCCTGCTTGCGACTTGTCGACCAGGCAGCCGCTGGCCCCAGGGCGTGAGCTATTGGACGCTGGGGTGAACATTGCCTTGGCCAGTAACTGCAATCCCGGAACCAGCTACACCAGCAACATGAACTTCTGCGTGGCTACCGCGGTGTTGCAAATGAACCTGTCATTGGCCGAAGCCATCGAGGCAGCCACCTATGGCGGAGCGCTGGCACTGGGCATTGCCGACCAGGTGGGCTCCATCGAGGTTGGCAAGCGTGCAGACCTGCACGTTCTTGATGCTCCGGGGGCTGCCCACTTGGCTTATCGGCCGGGAATGGACCTGACGCACAGTGTTTATCAAGCAGGCCAGCTGGTGCGCTGAGGCGATAACCCCACGACTTGTTCCGGCCGGATTGTCGAAAATCTGGCAGTCAAATAGGCATTCGTGATAAACAAGAACCATGGCTAATACTGCTTTTAAGGGAACTCCCGTACAGACCATTGGTGAACTGCCAGCCGTAGGCGCGCAGGCTCCATCATTCACCCTCACCGACACCGACCTTGCGGACCTCACCAGCGATTCGCTGGCTGGCCGTCGCGTTGTCTTGAACATCTTCCCGTCGGTTGATACCGGCGTTTGCGCTGCTAGCGTTCGTCAATTCAACGAGCTGGCTGCTGGCCTAGAGAACACCACCGTTGTGTGCGTTTCTGCTGACCTGCCATTCGCACTGGGCCGCTTCTGCGGTGCAGAGAACATCGAGAATGTTTCGGCTGCTTCGGTCTTCCGTTCGGACTTCGGTTCGGATTACGGCGTAACCCAGATCGACGGTCCACTGGCTGGCCTGCTGGCCCGCTCGGTCATCGTCTTGGACGAAACCGGCAAGGTGACCTACACCCAGGTTGTTCCGGAAATCACCACCGAGCCAGACTACGATGCAGCTATCGCAGCACTGAGCTAATCACTTGTCGCATCAATCCTGATGCGCACAAGAGGCCCATCCGAACATCAAGTTTGGATGGGCCTCTTGCTTCCCCAGAAGTTATCGAACAAACCGCTGATTCGCTAAAACGTGTTCGAGCGGGGTAACGACAGCCTCAACAATAACTATGATGCGACCGGTGCAACAGATACTTTGAGTTCATGTCCTACCAAATTGCGCGTGACGAAAGTCAGCGAATTTGAATAACCGTCGAGGGTGATTTGTTCGCGGACCATTCCGCCTTCACGGTTGCACGGAACGGTGATTTGGCCATGGTTCTGCTTCTTATCGCTTTGCCATGTGATGACAGACGAGTTGTTTTCGCCTGAGCACTCAAGTATCACGGAATAGCTGCCACCTTGAAGTGGAACAGCAAGAGATATCTTTTGGTCCTCATCTTCAACTGTCGTGGCGATCGCCACGAGCTCGTGGCTTTGCATCGGTTCTAAAGTCTCCGAACTCTTCCGCGTCGGAGCGTTGGAGTCGCTGACCGAACATCCTGTGAGTGCAACCGAAATGCCTACAACGAAAGCGAGTGGCAGTGCCTCTTTCAGTTTCAATATTTCCCTCGTTTAGAAAGCTATGACCCGAAACTGGATTCCGTTTGAAGAGAACACCGTTTCTGATCCGCTTGAAATCATAATTCCTGAGGCGTATTTGCGCCATTTGAAGATGTAAAACCTGCCTTGAACGCGTGTGGTATCCGAGTACTTTCTAACCGCATCAATGGGGCTCTTCACAATCGAGAGTGTAGAACCTTCCTGAAGCTGCCGGTCTCCAGCAACGACCGTGCAGTAGAGTGCGGAAGATTCCGGAATCCCAGCGCGATACCCCGCAAATGTTCCAAGCGCCCAGACGCTGAGCTCTAGTTCCTTATGTTGCAGGCCCAAAGCTGGAGTAGCTGGATTGTTTGTGGTGTCATAAACACGTGCTCGCGGCACCCGATAGCCTTCGTGTTCCATCCCGATGACCGCGCTGAAAAAACAGAAACTCGACACCTTCACCGATGAGCTTCAGTTTGTGCGCTCCACGGCGATGCGCGAGTCGTTGGGCCGCTTCGTTGGGACAGGGGTCCAGAGCTTCAACCATCAGTTCTTCACCGCCTGCGCGGCCTCTAGGATTCGCGGCCCAATCTTGTCTATCAGCTTGTCGATGTTCCGATCATCGGCGCGCAAAAGGGTATCGGAGAGCCGCTCCAAACTCATCAGGCCAAGCCAGATTTTTGCTCGATAGGCTTCGTCCCGATTCGGTGCGATCAGATCCACCATCTGAAGACCGTGCCACAGGCTCAGGTACGCGGTATTCAGCGCAGGATCCCACGCCGCGGCAAGATCCCAGTCCAGGATGCCGATCAGCTCTTCACCCACCCAGTGCATATTGTGTCCAGCTAGATCGCCGTGGACCAACCCCGGCGGGACCTGGGCCAGCTCATCTAGCTGTGCCCAAAGCCTTCTGGCAGCCCCACGCAGTTGATCGGGCAAGGCGTCGAAACACTGCTGCTGGCGTTTTTCGGTCCACTCACCGCGGAAAGCAAAGGGCTCGGCCAGATACTTGCTCAGAGGTTCCAATTCAACAGCAGCCAGATCATTAACCAGCTTTCCCAAAACTTTCGGATCCCCATAGTGCGGTTCGTGGGCACTGCCAGGGACGAAACTCATGGCCACCGAACTGAGCCCGTCAACCTGCAGAATCTGCGAGGTCGCCACCGGGATCTGATAATCCAGCTGACCGGAAAGCTGCTCCAGCAGTTTCACCGAACGCGGCATCTGCGCGCTAGCTTGGGGAGTGCGGGCCATGCGAATCACCGAATGCGGATTGGCGATGACTACCTTGTGGAACTGGCCGCCCTCGTTAACTCCGGCATCTTCCCATGAAAGATCGGGGCGTAATTGGCGGGCGATACGCAGTTCTTCGCTGGTGGCAGGACGACTCACTCATGCTCCTTTACTTCACTACCTTTAGGCTACCTCAGCACAAACACAGCCTAATCAGCCTATGATCTATTGCGTGAGTGTCGAAGAATTTGGGCCAAGCCCAACACGAAAGATCCTGAAATTTGAGATCGTTGTGGTCCTAGCTTTGTCTTTGGGCCAAAGCGCGGTGTATTCGATTCTTAGCTTCGCCGACAAACTCACCCGCGGACCGTTGCACGAACAGACCACGTCGCTGAACAACCAACTGAGCAACCGCGAATTTTTTGACTTTTCCTACCAGCTACTGGACATTATCTTTGCCTTGGTGCCGGTGCTGCTGGCCCTTTACCTGATGAAGCACAGCACCGGGCGAGGGGTGCGCGAGATCGGCTTTGACCTACGCACCCCGGGCAAAGATGCGCTCTTTGGCGCCGGTCTGTTCCTAGCCATGGGGCTTGGCACCCTAGGCGTTTATGCAGCCGGTCGAGCACTGGGGATCACTACCGCGATCTCGGCGGCCAACCTGGGGGACTACTGGTGGAGCGTACCGGTGTTGTTGCTCTCGGCGGTGCGCCATGCGGTCCTCGAAGAAGTACTAATGCTCGGCTTCCTGTTCACCTACGCAAAGAAGCTGAACCTAGGATTGTGGACTACGATCTTCGGCTCGGCAGTGATCCGTGGCAGTTACCACCTGTACCAAGGAGTGGGGCCGATGATCGGCAATATGCTCATGGGCGTGGTGTTCGGCTGGGTTTATCAAAAGTACGGTCGGGTGATGCCACTGGTGATCGCGCACTTCCTGCTTGATGCCATCGGCTTTGTCGGTTATGCCCTGATCGGTCCGGCGATCGGGATCGGCAACTAAACCCCTAAACTGTAGGCATGCAGATTTCACAGCTGACCGCGCAACAGATAAACCAAGCCGTGGCACTGTGGGAAGCCACCGGGCTGACCCGGCCGTGGAACGACCCATACGCCGATGCGCAGCGTGCCTTAGATACCCCAACTTCCACGGTGCTGGCCGTGATCGAGGAAGACAAAGTTGTTTCCACTGCGATGGTGGGCCACGACGGGCACCGTGGCTGGCTCTACTATGTGGCCGTTGATCCTCTCAAACAGGGTACCGGGCTTGGCAGCACAATGGTTCAGGCCGCAACAAGCTGGCTAGTGGACCGTGGTGTGCCCAAGGTGCAGTTGATGGTGCGTAATGAAAACGCTGCCGTGCTCAATTTCTATGAGCGTCTGGGATTTGTGGACCAAAACGTTGTGGTCCTAGGCAAGCGTCTGGATGCCAGCACATAAAAAAGAGGTAGGTGGGGACGCCATTGTCCCCGCCTACCTTTGAAAAACGTTGCTACAGCACAACCGGACCGTTTTCGGTTTCGAAGGTCACCGTCATGATTCCCGGGGTACCGTTGGGTGCCTCATAGTCCATGACTACTGGGCCCAGATTCACGTTTTCAGGTTGCCCCAACCATTCCAGCACACGATCACGCGAGCCGGCAATGGTGATCTCGCTGATCGCGCCGCTCGGTTCAAGTGCCTTGGAAGGATGCAGATCCTTTGCTTCTTCGTCCCAGGAAATCAGGTACGGGCACTGCGGGTCGGCGATCAAACCCTTAATGCCGATCTGCTGCCAGGTCAGCTCGCGACCATCGGGGAATTTGCGGTTGCCCGGAACCGACTTGCGGCCCAGCCGTTCTTCGGCGCTGGACAGATCGTCCACCGAAACACACCAGCCCATCCAGCCACCGCCGAGCTCAGAACGCGCTCGCACCGCTTGGCCAAAAGGAGCCTTGTCGCTGGCGGGGTGGTTGAGCACTTCAACCACTTCCAAATACTGACCATGCTTCAACGGGAAGATGACATTACGTGTTCCGAAGCGCGGATGCACGCCTCCCTTAACGAACTCCAAACCCAAGGCCTCGGAGATTCTCTGCGCGGTTGGCAACAACCCATCTGGGCCGCAGGCATAACTTACGTGATCTAACCTCATCATGTGCCCATCATGACAACATGTGATGACAGTCTCTACTTAGGCAAGCCTAATTTTTAATCGGTGATCGAATTCTCTGCACCCAAATCGCGTCTGGCGCGAAATATGACCGATTACTACCCCCTTTGCACTCTCACATTGCAAAAATCTTCGGTTTTCGGGCACACTGGAAGTAGGTCATGAGTCCCAGTAACAAGCCCCGGCTTACTGGGCGGCAACCCTCCAACCGCGGTGGGGTGCCCCGGGTGAAGACCTGGCCCTTAGGAGCAAAAAGCTGCTAAGGACAAGCGCGGGTAACCCTGGAAGTGCCTTCATGAGGATCTTTCTGTCGGTGTCTTCTCAGTGGTCTACCCCAAAAGTCACAGAACTATTTTTGGAGGAAACCATGAGCAATAACTGGTCATTTGAAACCCGTCAGATCCACTCCGGGCAGACCCCAGATCCAACCACCGGTGCCCGGGCACTACCGATCTTCCAGACCACTTCCTTTGTCTTCCCAAGCGCAGAAAGTGCTGCAGCCCGTTTTGCGCTGCAGGAACTGGAACCGATCTACACCCGCATCGGCAACCCCACCACCGACGCAGTAGAAACTCGCATCGCCGATCTAGAAGGCGGCGTGGGCGCGCTGTTGCTGTCCTCCGGACAGGCCGCGACCACCTTGGCCATCCTGAACCTCGCCGAGTCCGGCGATCACCTGGTGGCCAGCCCAAGTTTGTACGGCGGAACCCAGAATCTGCTTAAGCACACGCTTAAGCGCCTGGGCATCGAGGTCAGCTTTGTGGCCGACCCGGATAACCTGCAGGATTGGCGCGACGCGGTGCGCCCAAACACCAAGGCGTTCTTCGGCGAAACCATTTCCAACCCACGCCAAGACGTGCTGGACATCGAAGAAATCGCCAAGATCGCCCATGAAAATGGAGTGCCGCTGCTGGTGGATAACACCCTGGCCACTCCGTACCTGATCCGCCCGATCGAATTTGGGGCTGACATCGTCATCCACTCGGCCACCAAATTCCTGGGCGGTCACGGCAACGCGATCGCCGGGGTGATTGTGGACTCGGGCAACTTTGACTTTGCCAAGGACCCGCAGCGCTTCCCGGGCTTTAACACCCCGGACGAGTCCTACAACGGCCTGGTTTTTGCTCGCGATCTTGGCGTGAACGGCATCCTCGGCGCCAACCTGGCCTACATCCTCAAGACGCGAGTCCAGCTCTTGCGCGATTTGGGTTCAGCGCTGTCACCTTTTAACGCGTTCTTGATCGCCCAGGGGCTAGAAACCCTGTCCCTGCGCGTTGAGCGCCACGGTGAAAACGCGCGCGAAGTGGCCAACTGGCTCGAAGCCCGTGATGAAGTGCAGCAGGTCGCCTATGCGGGCCTAGCCTCCTCACCATGGTTTGAGCGCGCCAAGAAGTACAGCCAGCACGGCGCCGGATCGGTGCTCGCCTTTGAGCTTTCTGGCGGTGCGCCGGCAGGCCAAGCCTTTGTAAACGCCCTTGAGCTGCACTCCCATGTGGCCAACATCGGCGATGTGCGCTCGCTGGCCATCCACCCGGCGTCCACCACCCACGCTCAGCTCTCCGAGGCCGATCAGCTTGCCGCGGGCGTAAGCCCCGGCTTGGTGCGCTTGAGCGTCGGACTAGAAAATATCAAGGACATTTTGGCCGATCTCCAGTTGGGCTTTAACGCTGTGGCAGCCCTTGAGAATAAGGAATTGCAGGAAACGCTCTAGGTATGGCATCCATTGCAACCAACGAAGAAACACCGCTCGCCCACGGCCAAGACGGCATGACGCGCCGTAGCGCTGTTGGGGAGTACCACTTTGAGTTTGGCGGCTACCTGCCACAGGTAGAACTCGCCTACGAAACGTGGGGCAAGCTGAGCGCCGATGGCTCCAACGCCGTGCTGGTGATGCATGCTTTGACCGGCGACGCACATGTCGCCCAGGGGCATTCATCCCTACCCGGATGGTGGGACGGCTTTATCGGCCCCGGGGCCACGATCGACAGCACAAAGTACTTCGTTCTCGCCGTTAATATGGTCGGCGGTTGTAATGGATCCACCGGGCCGTCTTCGCCGGACGCACACGGTGTGCCCTATGGGTCGCGTTTCCCCTTTGTCACCATCAAAGATTCGGTGCGCCTTGAAGCGCGCCTGGCCGCGCAGCTAGGAATTAACTCCTGGCATGCGGTGATTGGTGGTTCCATGGGTGGGGCGCGAGCCTTGGAGTACGCCGTTGAATTCCCCGAGCAGGTCAAAAACTTGGTGGTGATGGCATCTAGTGCCCAAGCCACCGCGGAACAGATCGCCTTCGCTCAAGTGCAGACCCAGTCCATCAGGCTGGATGCGAACTTTGCTGGCGGAGACTACTACGCCAACGAGGCGCGCCCACATGCCGGGCTAGGCCTGGCTCGGCGTCTGGCGCACATCACGTACCGTTCGGAAGCTGAACTTGAAGCGCGCTTTGGTCGCACCGCACAACCTGGCGAGGCGCCCACGGGCAAACTCTCGGGGCCGCGCGGTCGCTACCAAGTTGAAAGCTACCTGGACCACCAAGCCACGAAGCTGGCCAACCGCTTTGATGCCAACAGCTACCTGCTGCTGACCGAAGCGCTGATGAGCCACGACGTGGCTCGCGGTCACGACTCGCTGTGCTCCGCCTTAGCGAGGCTGGAAAATGTGAATGTACTGGTGGTCGCTGTGAGCTCGGACCGTCTGTACTTCCCGGAGCAATCGCACAAGCTAGCCGCGGCACTGCCAACACCGGTGCCGGTGCACTTTATCGATTCCCCGATCGGGCACGATGCTTTTTTGACCGACGCGCATCAGCTCGATGGTGTTCTGCGCACAACGGTTTTTAACCGCTAAAGAAGTCGGCCCATACAAGAGCCCATACAACAGTAGGGGCAGCCGCCACCAGTTTTCGGTGGATGCTGTCCCTACTATTTTGCTGTTTTCTAACCTCTACTGTGCGCAGTCGCCGGCGCCGAGGGAATCGTTCGGTTTAGCCACGGTAAATGGTGTGGCCGACGGACGCTTTGCGCTGATGCCATCACCCGAAGACTGGTGGCGTAAACGACGCAGCACCCACGGGGCCAAGTGCTCGCGCGCCCAGTGTAGGTCCTCGAAGCGTGCCTCGCGCCAGGTGCGTAGATCCTGCACCGGCTCCACTTTGGTATCCAAGGTGTGCGGTACGTTGAGTGAATCCAGCGCCATGGCGGCGATTCGCTGATGCCCCAGAGGGGAGAAGTGCAGGCGGTCCGGCGCCCACATCTGCGGCTGATGCAGTTCGCGCAGGGCCCACATATCGCCCACGATCGCATCGTAGCGAGCGGCAACGGCGCGCACATTCTCGTTGTAGATCGCGACCTTGCCGCGGATGCTTCCGAGCACTGGAGTGTCGCGAATATCTGGACCGGTAACAAGGAGCACCGTGGCACCGGTGGCGCTGAGCTTGGAGACTGCGCCGTCAAGAATGTCCGCGATCTTATCCGGGTCACCGCCCGGGCGTAGTACGTCGTTGCCGCCTGCGCAGAGTGAAATCAAGTCCGGCTTCAGCTCGACGGCCGGGGCCAACTGCTCGGCAACAATCTGTCCGATCAGCCTGCCGCGGATCGCCAAGTTTGCGTAGGCGAAGTCCGGGACTGAGGTGCTCAGCTCCTGGGCTAGACGGTCCGCCCAGCCAAGATGCTGTCCTGCGTTTGAGGGATCTGGATCGCCGATCCCTTCGGTGAACGAATCGCCTAGGGCAACATAGCGGCGCCAAGGATGGAGCGTCTTTTCCGTGGAATTGCTGGTTTCGAAATCAAAATCTTTAGGCACAATTTATATTGTTACCGTATGGTAACGTTCCGTCAATCAGTCTCAGGGATGATCTGCAACACCGTGCCATTTATTCCTTGAGTGCGTCGCGGCGGGCCTGCTCGTACTCTTCCCCGGAGATGACTCCGCGGGTGCGAAGATCGGCAAGTTCGTTCAACTTTGCTTCCAGGGACTTCTTGGGGGCGAGCAAATCTGATTGTGCCAACCGAGTTGCCAAGTCTGCCTCGAGGGTTAGTGGATCCATTCCAGCGCTCTTGATCTTGCGGTAGTTGCGCACCTGGGAATAGATAATGAAGGCCACGACCGCCAGGAAGAGAACCACAAAAATACCGGTCAGAACCGGCATTACGCCGAATACGGTGTCAATAAATCCTGATCCGCTGGACGAAGAGTCTTCTATAAAACCGAAGCTTGACGTGTCGGTTATGTCGACCTCGGGAAATTCGTCAATTACTTCGAAACTTTTCATGGAACCTAATTCTGGTTGGG
>CAACWO010000170.1_pt1 | contig 18785 bp, 10 predicted proteins | sample 2275661 | NCBI WGS metagenome assembly CAACWO01 (sample SAMEA5312466, study PRJEB27640) | indoor metagenome | biome: indoor environment; feature: uncontrolled; material: polymer concrete tiles wood | place: Germany | collected 2014-07-07 | reverse complement strand
GCAGCTTCCGGGATCTCGACTTCAGGATTAACTAACCACTCACGACGGTTAACCACGTTGCTCTGCGCATCTAAGAGCACCACTGATGCTGTAACGATCCGCGCAGTGTTTGTATCAACGCCGGTAGTTTCCAAGTCAAAGCCAATTGCAAGGCCCTTGTGCCATTCATTCATAGGCACAACGCTACAGGCTGAGAAGGACACAGCGGCGGCCACACGCGCATGTTGTGGATCAACGGCAGCTAGTTGGCAGAATAGGACTATGAATGAAGCTGGAGTTCAGGAACCAATCGAATATGGCCAGGCCGTCCATCAGCTGGCCCGATTGATTCCCGCGGGTGCAGTTCTGAGCTACGGCGATGTGGCCGAGCTGCTCGGCAGTGGTGGGCCTCGCCAGGTAGGCAAGGCGATGGCGCTGGCCCCTGGCGGAACGCCTTGGTGGCGTGTTTTGAGGGCTAACGGAAGTATCGCTGATCCGTTGATGCCTGTTGCGCTGGAACATTGGAATGAAGAAAAGCTGGCGCTTCCAGAGAAAAAAGTGGATATGAATAAGTTCCGGTGGAACCCAACCCCCGCTGCCTGGGATGAAATAGATATCCTCAGATCGTCGTTGGGCAACCCCAAAATGTCGGAAATGGATGATGAACTGTAACCATGGACGATGCACGAAGCGAACTTATGGCAGATCCCGAAAACATTGTGGATCAGCTTCAATTGGTGCGTACCCCGGTCTTAGTTACTGGTGCACCCGGTACGGGCAAAACTCGTGCGCTGATCGGCACCGCTGTTGCCCATCTGGATGCCGGCTTGGACCCGCAGTCCCTACTGATTATCGCGCCAACCCGTATGACGGCCGCTTCAATCCGTGATGAGCTAAGCCGACGTGCTGAACAGACCTTTACCGAACCGGTTGTTCGTTCATGGTCCTCCTACGCTTTTGATCTCATTAGACGCGCAAGAGTGGAAGGGCTATTGCCGTTCCTAGAGCGTCCGCCAAGATTGCTCTCTGGTCCCGAGCAGGACACCTTGATTGGGAACTTGCTTGAGGGACATTCCCAAGGACTGACTCTTGGACCGCAGTGGCCCGAGGAACTAGAACTAGCCGTTGAGACTCGTGGATTCCGCAAAGAGGTCCGTGAATTTTTTGACCGAGTCTCAGAACTTGGACTAGAACCTGCCGACGTTGAGCGCTTAGGTGAACAAGCTCAGCGGCCTGAATGGCTGGCAGGTGCAGGTTTTTATCAGGAATACAGGGATCTTCTAGATCTGGGAAGTGCCGAGGCTTTTGACCCGGCAGGGCTAATCACCCGCGCTGCCGAAATTCTTGAAGATAACCAGTCGTTCCTTCATGCCGAACAAGATCGGCTCCAATTGGTGTTGGTAGATGACTTGCAAGAAGCAACACTGTCACAGCATCGGCTTCTAGCGCTTCTGGGCAAGGACCGGGCATTAGTTGCGTTTGCCGCGCCCGACAGCGTAGTTCAGGGATTTCGTGGTGCACGCACCGATGAATTGCATCGATTTGAACAGAACTACACCAGCTCTACAACAGTCACCTATATTGAACTGACCCACGGATATCGAATGTCTGCCCTGATCACGCAGGCTTGGCAACGAATTGTACGTCGTGTACCCGTAGCCGCTGGCAGTCGTGGGCGAACGATTGAGCCACCGCAGAGTAGCGCCACCGATGTCTGTGTTGCCTTGACCTTTGAAAACTCAACGCTGGAAGAACGCTTCATCGCCCAGCGCATCGTTCAGCTCAACCTCTTTGAAAACCGCAGTCTCTCCGAGATGGCAATTGTTGTCCGTAACGGTTCCCAAGTTCGTTCCTTTAGCCGTTTCCTAGAAGGACAGGGAATCTCGGTCCAAGTCCCACCGGCAGAGATTCCGCTTAAGGACGAGGGGGCGGTCCGTCCGCTACTGGACCTACTAGAACTGGCTCACAACAACTCCGTTGCTGACGATCCGTTGCTGATGCAAAACCTGCTGTTATCGCGTTACGGCATGAGCACGGCACTGGAAATCAGACGCCTGCGCCAGCTGCTACGCCAGCGCGAAGCCGCCAACGGTGGACGGCGTTCAAGCCAAGAGTTGCTTGAAGCCTGCCTCCAAGAACCAGAGCTGGCAGCTGAGCTAGGCAAGCCGGCCTTCGGACTTCAACGTCTGCTGAAAATGTACACAGCGCTAAATACCGAACTAGCGTCAGGCACCGCAACTCCCGAAACTGCGTTGTGGTCCATGTGGGAAGCCTCCGGTCGAGCCCAAGCATGGCGCGACGAAGCACTTGGTACAGGGAACTCGGCGCGTAGAGCAGACCACGACCTCGACGCCGTACTCTCGCTATTCCAAGCAGCAGAGCGATTTGTGGATCAGCTGCCAGGCGCCAGCGTGCCGCAATTTATTGACCACATCCTGAACCAGGATCTGCCGATGGACTCCTTGGCTACCCGCGCCGCGGGCGGCAACACGGTGACCGTGCTGACCACCGCTGCTGCCGCGGGCAGGCAATGGCCAGTGGTGTTTATCCCCGGTCTGCAAGAGGGGTCGTGGCCTAACCTGCGTTTGCGTGGTGAGTTATTAGGATCCAACGCCCTCGCAGACGCTGCCGAACATGGGGTCGGTTTCCTTACCACCCGCACACCCACACATTTGGTCCGCCAAATTCGCAATGACGAGTTGCGCAGCTTCAGCAACGCAGTTTCGCGAGCTTCAGAACAATTGATTTGCACGGCTGTCGATAACGAAGACAGTCAACCATCTTCCTTCCTCGACCTAGTTGAACCACCGGGGCCCGACGGACGGGAACCCACATCGGTGCCGCGTATCCGTTCGCTGTCCACACTGGTGGCCCAGCTACGCAAGAGCGCTGAACAAAGCAAGGCCGCACTGCTCGGTGCGATTGCTGCCCCAGAGGGAACTGACCCCCAAGCCCAGTACCAAGACGCGGTACAAGTTTTAGCGTTGTTGGCCGGAACCCAACAGCCTGTACGTGGCGCACGTCCAGATCACTGGTGGGGACTACGCCCGTTGTCTTCCAGCGCACCGGTGGTGCCAGAAGATCAGCCGCGCCGTGTCTCGCCGTCCAAAGTTGAAACCCTGGTTAAATCACCGCTTAACTGGTTTGTGCAAAGCGCCGGCGGCACAGCAGCACACGACTTTGCCGCATCACTCGGTACCCTCATCCACTCCATTGCAGAAGAGCACCCAGACGCCAGCGGACACGAATATCAACAAATCCTTGAGCAGCGTTGGCCAGAACTTGAAAAGCTCGATAACTGGGAAGGGCAACGAGACTTTGACCGCGCTAGCGACATGCTCAAGAAATTTGCCCAGTACTGCATTTCCATGCGGCAAGAAGGTAGAGAACTGGTCGCACGGGAAATGCCGTTCCAAATTGAAGTACCAACGCAGGATGGCACAGCGGTGCAGTTGCGAGGCATCATCGACCGTGTCGAGGCAGATTCGAACGGAAAAGTAACGGTCGTTGACCTCAAAACCGGATCGATGGCACCAAGCAAAAATGACACCTTGGAACATCCGCAGCTAGGCGTGTACCAAACAGCCATCCAACTCGGGGCCCTACAAGAAAACCCGGACACCCAAGAGTTGTCCAACCAGCCTGCCGGAGCTTCCTTGGTCTACGTCGGCACCAAAACCAAAAGCCCCACTATTCGAGAACAACCTTCCCTAGATGGCGAAGACTGGGCGAAAACCTTGATCCTTGAAGCCGCCGAACTCATGGGGCATAGCGAGTTCATTACTCGCCACGTTGCAGGTGCCGCAGGAATCCTCGGCAACTGCACCCTGCCCGAAGTCTGCCCCCTCTGCGCCGAAGGACGACAGGTCACCGAACCATGAGCAACATCAAATACACCCCCGAAGAATTGTCCCTAGCCTTAGGCGAGAAGTTTCCACCCACTGGGCAGCAGGCTGAAATTATTGCTGCCCCGTTGGAGCCCATGCTGGTCATCGCCGGCGCAGGCTCAGGCAAGACCAAAACCATGGCGGACAAAGTTGTCTGGTTGGTCGCCAACCAGTTGGTGCGTCCCGAGCAAATTCTCGGCGTCACGTTCACCCGCAAGGCTGCCGGGGAACTCTCCGTTCGTATCCGCGCAAAAATTGCGCAGTTGGTAGCTACTGGACTGCTCAGCGAAGAAGAAACTCGAGACTTCCTTGACCCAGCCGTTTCCACCTATCACTCCTATGCCAACACCCTGGTACAGGATCACGGATTGCGTCTTGGACTAGAAGAAGACAGCGCACTACTTGGCGCAGCACAGTCCTGGCAGCTGGGGCATACAGTCCTTGAAAAGTACACGGGGGACTACCACCACCTCAATAGCGCTACGAGCACTCTGATCGACGCCATTGTTTCCTTCAGCTCCGAAGCTTCGGAGCACTTGGTCACCGCACCTGAAGCTCATCAATGGATTGATGATCTGGTTCTAAGATTGCGCGCTCTGCCGATGGACGCCGAAAAGGACAAGGCGCCGACTCAGGTAGCACTCAAACTCATCGACAAGCTTGCCTCCCGCGCCACTATTGCAGAGCTTGCCGAGGAATACACGCGCGAAAAGAAAAAGCTCGGGGTGATGGACTACGGGGATCTAGTCGCTCACGCAGCACGGATTGCCCAGGAGGTCCCTGCCGCTGCGCTCGCCGAAAGGGCTAGCCACAAGGTTGTCCTGCTCGACGAATTCCAAGATACTTCCCATGCCCAAATGGTGCTGTTCTCGCAGCTTTATGGCAAGGGACATCCGGTCACTGCGGTGGGGGACCCTAACCAATCAATTTATGGTTTCCGTGGAGCTAGCGCCGGTCAGCTTTTTAGATTCCCAGAAACATTCCCCATTGTTCGCGGTGAAGAGCACCAAATTGCCCACGTGAAGCATCTGACGATTGCTTGGCGCAATACCGTCAACGTGCTTTCTGCTGCTAACCAAATCACTGCCGGTGGATCGCCACACACCGGCCCGGTCACCGTTAAGCCATTGGAACCCTCTGCCTTTGCGCAGCCTGGTCGAGTCATTCTCAATCGTTGCGCGACAGTTCGCCAAGAAGCTGAAGCCATTGCTGATCAGATCATCTCGGAATCAAGAAAAGCCGTAGATGAGCCCAAAACGAGCGCAGTACTTTCGCGTAATCGAAGTCAGTTGAGCATTATGGGTGAGGTCCTCGCTGAGCGGGGTATCGCCTATCAGCTGGTGGGCCTATCTGGACTATTGAGCACCCCCGAGGTTACGGATCTGGTTGCATGCTTGCATGTACTGGTAGACCCGTTACGTTCGGACAAGCTCATGAGGCTACTTTCAGGGGCTAGATGGCGTATTGGAACTGCTGATCTGGCAGCCTTTGCTGACTGGTCACGTCAATTAGAACGACGCAGAGCCAAGGGACTTAGGCCAGCGGAAGTCTCTGACGAAGCAACTGGAGCACAGGAGATCGTCGAAGAGTCAGCGCGTGCTGAGCTTAATGACGCAGCTAGCCTCATTGAAGCGTTGGACTTCCTTCCTGCCGAGGGATGGCAGAGCGCCGATGGTCGTAGCTTGAGCGCCGAAGGTCGATTACGGCTTACCTCGCTAAAAGAAGAACTAGCTGCCTTGAGATTGATAGCCAACGATGACTTGGAAACCCTCATCCGTGAGGCCGAACGGGCCATGAATCTAGATATTGAGGTGGCCGTACGTCCGTGGGTTGATCTAGCTTCAGCGCGGGCAAACCTGGACGCATTTGCTGACGTAGTCCGTGATTATTCTCGGAATGCACCCCGCGTGGAGCTGGCAGGATTCCTGTTGTGGCTAGAACAAGCCGCTGAGAAAGAAAAGGGACTGCCGCTTCCGAGTGAAGACGCTGACCCGCTCGCCGTCCAGTTGCTCACCGTGCATGCTTCGAAGGGCCTGGAATGGGACATCGTGGCCGTCATGTCCCTGAATGACGGTGTCTTCCCAGGAGCCAAATCAGATCGCTGGACTAGCGGTGACAAGGCTCTACCGTGGGAGCTGCGCGGTGACGCCAAGGATCTGCCTCAATGGGATACGGACCAACCAGCACTGAAGGAATTGCTGGAAGCAGAGTCCATTTTTAAAGACAAAGTTGAGGACCACCACGTAGCTGAAGAGCGGCGCTTGGCCTACGTAGCGGTAACGCGTGCTAAATCATTGCTCATCTGCAGTAGCAGCATTTGGACTGCCACACGAAGCAAGCCGACCGAACCGTCGCAGTTCTTTTCGGCTTTAGTCCCGTTGGCCGAAGGTAACGATCCCAAGGCAGAAATTGGTGTCTGGGTTAAGGACGAAGACGCTCCGGAACAAAATCCCAGCAGACTGACACCCTTGGAAGCCTTATGGCCTTACGATCCGTTGGAAGGACCACAGATTACCGGCGGTATGAACCGCACCGAATTCCCTTACTCGCGCCGCGAAGTCATGCAAGAAATTGCTCAAGACGTGCTCAAGGAAAGCGAGCAGTCCCAGTTGCTGACCGAAGAGGGGCAACAATGGGCGGATGAAGCGCGCAGGCTGCTTGCCCAGCGTGAATTCCTGTCCAATCGCGAACGGCGAGTTGAAGCACCCGAGCACGTCCGGGCCTCGCTATTTGTTGAGTTGGCTGAAGACCCGGTTTCGGTTTTGGAAAATCTCAGGCGCCCGGTACCGCGGCGTCCGGGACTTGCAGCGCGCCGAGGAACTGCCTTCCACGCGTGGATTGAGGAGTTCTACGAAAAGACTTCTATGTTGGATCTCGGCGAGATTGTCGAGCCCGCGGATGACTATCTTGACCAGGCTCTGGACTTGGAGTCCATGAAAGAGGCATTCCTGGCCAGCGAATGGTCGCAACTTCAACCAGCCTATGTGGAAGTACCCTTGGAAACCCGTGTCGGTCCGGTGGCCGTTCGAGGCAGGATCGACGCGGTGTTCCAGATGGAAGACGGCACGTGGTTGCTACTCGATTGGAAAACTGGGCGAGTCCCGCATGGGAAGGACCTGAAGAGCAAACTAGTTCAGCTGGCGGTGTACCGACTCGGCTGGTCCCGTCTTCACGGCATCGCATTAGAAGATATCAAGGCTGCGTTCTACTACGTAGCCGCCGGGATGACCATTCGTGCAGAACACCTCTCGGACGAAGCTGAACTCGAAGCGATGATCACCAACGCATTCGAGCAGCTCGACCGCTAGAGCCTGGCGACGCCAGAAGTGTCTTTGAAAGACTACTTCTTGGCGTCGTCTGGCAGTTCTGGTTCTTCTTCTTCTTCGACTGGCTCAAGCTTGGAGACGCGTGGAGCTACGCCAGAGTCTTTAGACTCTTGATCTTCCTCCGGCTTGCTTTCTTTGGAGACTGACTCGGATTCACTCTTATCAGTGTCCTTTGCCGACGACTCAACAGCTGGCTTCGAAGCTGCTACCCCAGCACCAGTACCTTCAGCTGCCGGCTTCGCGAGACCCGTCGGCTGTGAAGTAGTGGCCTGATCTTCTGAATCCGAGAGCGCTGAGACCTTAGAAGTATTAATTCGTGGAGTTGTCGTGTCGTTGATGGCCACCGGAGCAGGAACCGATTCTTCTTCAGTCGAAGAATCCTGGACCTGCAGAGCTGGCTTCGCAACTTCAGCCGCAGGCTCCGCAGCAAGGGGACGTGGAGCTTCAACTACCGAAAGTGGCTGGCCACCGAACTCGGCGATGTTGTGATCCAATTCGCGAAGCATTTCGTCTGCTTCAGCAATGCGCTCAGGATCCTTGGAATCCAACGACTTCACTAGCCACTGAGCCAACGCAAATTCGGCGGCTAAAGCAGCACGACGCATGATGTGTGGATCTGCAGCCTTGCCGCGAGCTTCCATGTATGAGGAAAATACTCGGTCAGTAAAGCTCTGGTCTTCGATGGCAGACAACCATGCAAAATCATCGGCAGGGTCACCAACATGCAAATCAGTCCACCCCTTGACGGCGGTGATGCTGGAATGCGAAATCTGTAGTTGTTCCTCGTCAAATGCACCGTGCACAACGGCAGAATTGAAGCGCCAAAGCGCAACGTCTTCCATCGCGTGTTCCCAACGACGCAATAGACCGCTCGGAACCTTGCCGGTAGCAGCTGCGGTGTCTAATTCGTTGAGCTTGCGCTGTCGAATCTCATCAGCGGTGTAGGTGGGTAGGCCAGCAACTTCAACAGCTTCGTCTGGAATCTGATGTATTGCTGCCATGCACTGGCCCAGGGCCTTGGCTAGGTTGCTGCCCTTATCGACCAGCTCATCAAGTGTTGGCACACGTCCGGGCATGTCTTTGTAGACGAAGGTGCGCAGCGTGCCCTGACGGACGGTACCGGCCACCGAGGGAAGCGCAAATGGCAACGACGTACGAACTTTGGCAGAGAAGGCCCGTAAAGCGGAAAGTTCCGCTTCCAAGCGCATGCTTGCTTCATCGTGTTTTGGGGAGCGGACGCGCCAGCGGTGCTTTGCCGCATCGACAATCAGCGCTGAATCAAAATCTTCTGCGTCGTCTGACAGCGCCGCGAAACCAACCGGAGCTAATCCGGGTACGGCGGCTGTTGCAATTGCGGCGAGTTCCATGGCAGAGCGTTTCACATGTTCCACCGTATGCGAGATCGTGACCTTAGCGCTTGAATGACGCACAGAATATGGTGGGATTCACCGCGAACGTTCAGAGTCGAGGGTGATTCTTCTCCATCGTGGCTATCCACACCCGGTTTGAAGTAGGTCAGGTGCAAGGCAAGTGGACTAGATTAGAAGTATGGCTTTGGCAGACAAGTATCGAACTCCTTTAACCGGACTACCTTTTGCAAGTTCGCTCATTGAGCGTCCATTGACAGAACAACCGAATCCGGATCTTCTACGGGAAAAGCTTGCAACAGGCTCGACCAAAGTCATGCTGATCTCTGAGCGAGGCGCCGCAGCAGAGGGAGAAGAGCTCTTTTTCCTCGCCGGCCCTAGCTATGAACCTACCGAGTCAGAGCGTCTGGTCTATCTGGGCACTGCGCAATCAACGGACTATGTGCTTGCCATCGTTGATTCACAAGAACACGCGGACCTTGGCATCGAAAAGTGGTTCACCCTGCGCGAAGCCTTCACCATTCTTCCAACGCTACAAGCTGAGTTACTCGTTGAAGCCCAGGCAATCACCAACTGGATGCGTTCGGAACGGTACTGCCCTAAGTGTGGTTCCGAGGTGCAGTCTTCGAACTCGGGTTGGGGTCAGACCTGTGTTCAAAATGCCCATGAATTATTTCCCCGCACTGATCCTGCAATCATCGCTTCGGTGATTGATAGTGAAGATCGTCTGCTTCTTGGCTCCAACGCGAACTTCAAATCCAAAATGTATTCGGTGCTCGCTGGTTTTGTTGAAGCAGGGGAGTCACTGGAATCTGCAGTACACCGCGAAATCTTTGAAGAATCCGGAGTACTAGTTGGCGACGTAGCCTACCGAGGTTCACAGCCTTGGCCATTGCCTCGATCCTTGATGCTTGGATTCGCTGCCGAAGCACTCAGCGAAGAACTGGTTCCTGACGGTGCCGAAATCAAGGACTTGCGCTGGTTCACCCGAGCTGAACTACGCGAAGATTTGGAATCGGGAACAATTGACATACCTCGTGGCGTTTCAATTGCACACGCGTTGATCCGTAGTTGGTACGGCGAACCCCTTCCGGAGGCCCTGAGCAAGTGACAGAATACGACGTTCCACCAGCACAAGATTTGCTGGCTGGACTGGACGCTGAACAACGGCAAGCAGCTGAGAGCCTCAGCGGTCCTTTGTGTATTCTGGCGGGCGCAGGAACGGGTAAAACCCGTGCGATTACCCACCGTATTGCCCATGGAGTGCACACCGGGATCTACAACCCGACGAGCGTCCTGGCATTAACATTCACCACGCGGGCCGCTGCCGAAATGCGCACCCGATTGCGTCAGCTCGGTGCATCAGGAGTACAGACGAGAACTTTCCACGCCGCCGCCTTGCGACAGCTGCAGTACTTCTGGCCCCAGGCCATCGGTGGAACCTTGCCGAACCTGGTTGAGCACAAAGCACCCATGATTGCTGAGGCAGCGCGAAGACTGCGCATTTCCAGCGACAGGGCCATGGTGCGAGACCTCGCCTCAGAAATTGAGTGGGCAAAAGTCTCTATGCATACACCTGAGAGCTATGCCAAGATTGCTTCCACCCGCGAGATGCCCAACGGTCTAGAACCGGTGAGTATGGCACGAATTTTCCAGACCTACGAGGAACTCAAAGACGATCGCGGAGTCATTGACTTTGAAGACGTCTTGCTCCTGACCATTGCCATACTTGAAGACAACGAGAAAGTCGCAGCCAACGTACGCCAGCAGTATAGGCACTTTGTTGTTGATGAGTATCAGGACGTTTCGCCGTTGCAACAGCGACTTCTTGACCTGTGGCTCGGCGAGCGAAACGAACTATGCGTGGTCGGTGATGCGTCGCAGACGATCTACTCATTCACTGGCGCCCGCCCGGACTTCCTACTGAATTTCGGCGCTCGTTTCCCTGAAGCAAAAGTCGTCAAACTTGTTCGGGATTACCGCTCAACTCCCGAGGTGGTCAACCTCGCGAACAAGGTCCTATCCACTCGCCGAGTCGAATCCAACGTTCCAGACCGGAACGTAACTTGGCCTGAGCCGTTGGAACTGATCGCCCAGCGTGATCACGGAGTTGCCCCTGAATTCTTTGAATGTAGCGACGACGAAAACGAAGCCGAAGAAGTCGCTCAGCGTATCAAAAAGCTGCTCAGCGATGGACAAGACATTTCTGAAATTGCCATTCTGTACCGGACCAATGGGCAATCTCAGGCTTTTGAACAGGCACTGAGTGCACATTCCATTCCGTTTGTGATGCGTGGAGCTGAACGGTTCTTCTCCCGGCGAGAAGTAAAAGAGGGCATGCTCGCCTTGCGTGCTGCGCTGAGCGTGGCTGCAGATACCCCCGTTCCTCAGATGGTCCGTGACATCCTTTCATCTCATGGCTACTCAGCTACTGCACCAAGCGGAGGAACCGGGGCTGTACGCCAGCGGTGGGAATCGCTATCGGCCCTAGTTCGATTGGCCGATGAAGTAGTGGCCCTGAAAGCAGCGCAGGAGACCGAAGCTACTTTGCATGACGTGGTCAAAGAGTTGGAAGATCGTGCCGCGATTCAGCATGCACCGACTTTGGACGGCGTCACCCTAGCCTCGTTCCACGCCGCCAAAGGCTTGGAGTGGGACGCGGTGTTCCTTGTTGGTCTCAGCGAAGGTCTGGTACCGATTTCCTATGCGAAAGACCAGGCCGGCTACGACGAAGAGCGCCGACTGCTCTACGTGGGAATCACCCGTGCTCGCATCCACCTGTTCCTCTCGTGGTCGTTGGCCCGTACGCCGGGCGGCCGAGCTCACCGTTATCCCTCACGTTTTCTAGACGGCATCAAATCGGTTCGTCAGGCGAGCAGCAGGCAACAAAGCACTTACAAAAGACGCGAACAAAAGGTCACGCCCGCGGTGTGCACCAATTGCGGTACCTTCTTGACCAGCGCCAAAGAACGAAAGCTCAAACGCTGTGCTTCTTGCCCTGCGGCCTATGACGAAGCGCTATTTGATAGCTTGCGTGGTTGGCGTTCAGAGGTAGCACATTCCAATTCGGTACCCGCCTTTGTCATCTTCACGGATGCCACGCTCATGGCGATTGCCGAACACCAGCCGGACTCGCTGCAGGGCCTTTCCAAAATTGCTGGTGTGGGCCGCAGTAAGTTGGATCGCTACGGAGAAGCAGTTATTGCTGTTCTGGAATCTCATCGCAGTTAAAAATAGCTTTGGGCCGCATCGCGCAGTGCCAGGGCACAGCATGTAGTTTGGCACCCACGATTGATGTAAAAGGAGCAAGGTTAGTTGCCCGCTTATCCAAGCACCGTTGAATTCGTTGCAGCGGATAACATCCCAGTTCAAATCGTTCGGTCCAAAAAACGACGAAAAACTATTTCCTCGTACTGGCGTGAAAACAAGCTTGTAGTCCAAGTTCCTGCGACACTCGACGAGAAAACCGAACGCTCTTTTGTCGACGAGATGCTGAAGAAATACCGTCAGAAACAGCAGAAAAAAGAACTCGGACAATCCGACTCGGCGTTGGAACAGCGTGCCGCCGAGCTAGATCAGTTCTACTTTGACGGAGCCGCTGCAGCTCAATCTGTCCGGTGGGTTACCAACCAAAACAAGCGTTGGGGTTCGGCATCCTATGCACAACGAACCATCAGACTGTCTTCGAAGCTTCAGCAGATGCCCGCATGGGTGCGCGACTACGTTCTGGTCCACGAGCTAGCGCATCTGGCCGCACCACGGGCAGGACATGGTCCTGAATTTCAAAAGCTACTCAACAGGTTCCAACGTCGCGCAGATGCTGACCTATACCTTGATGCTTTCCATGCAGGCTATAACTCGCACGCCGCAGAACACGGACAGAATGCCGAAGCAATTGACGGATTTGGTCAGGACGACGAAAGCTAGTTAAAACACAATGTCGGGGATGAACGTTATTCGTTCATCCCCGACATTCGCTTACTACTTACAAACTACTTCTGCGGATAATCATCCGCTTCAGGATCGGTTGGATCCTTCGGATCGGTTTCCGGGTCAACATTGTCGAATTCTCCGGAGAGCAACTTATTCAGAGCTGCATCAAAGTCATCAAATTCTTCATTTGCCAATTCACGGCGCTGAGTGAAAGTTGATGGGTCTTTGAGATCTTCTTCGGTTGGCATCAGATCTGGGTGATCCCAGACTGCATCGCGACCGTCGATTCCACGCTCCTCGTGGAGGTGCTCCCACAATGTTGCTGCTTCACGCAGCTTGCGTGGACGCAGTTCCAGGCCAACCAATGAGGCGAATGCCGACTCTGCTGGTCCACCCGAAGCACGGCGTCGACGCATGGTCTCACGCAGGTGTTCAGCGAAAGGCAGGTTTGCGGCGGCCAACGAAACAACGTGGTCAACCCAGCCCTCAATCAGAGCCAGAGTCAGCTCAAGATTTTCTAGAGCCTTGTCCTGCTCGGCGGTCCGCTGTGGAGCGAACAGACCTTCACCGAGTACCGATTGCATCGCTTCAGGGTTTGAAGGATCAATATCTCGCACTGCTTCTTCAATACGGGACATGTCAATATGGATGCCGCGCGCATAGGATTCAACAGCGCCGATGAGCTTCGAGCTGAGCCACGGAACACGACTGAACAAACGGGTATGGGCGTTCTCCCGAAGGATGACGTAGAGCAGCACTTCCTGCTCCGGGATTTCTAAACCGTCGCCGAACTTGGCAACGTTAGTCCCGATAATTCCGGGAGTACCACCGGCCAAGGGAAGACCGATGTCGGTGCCGCCTAGGACGTCAGTAGCCAAACCACCTAAGGCCGTACCCAACTGCATGCCAAACATGCTGGCGCCGAGGTTCCGGAACATTCCGTCGGAATTGCCCAGCATGCCCTTCATCTCTTCAGGGATCTGATCTTTCATGGCTGCAGTGATGGCGGTAGCAACAGACTCAGCAACTGGTTCGGTAACCTGCTTCCACGTCGCCAACGTCTTGTCGTACCAACGCTTGCGAGTCCACGCTTCAGTCACCTGACCGTTGGACTCGAACGCAGTTGAATTGTTCAGCCAGAGATCAGCCAAATTTGATGCGTCGCTGATGGCGCTCAGGCGTGCTGGCGAGACTTCAGGATCATCGCTGGCGTAAGCCTGCAACGCAGTGTCTGAAGCGAGCTTCCAATTGACTGGTCCAGATGAGGCGTTGTTGCTCATCATTGCAGACATCATTGCTTGGGCCTGCTGCATCATTTTTTGCATTGTTTCAGGGTCACCCTGGGCGCCGAGCGCATCGCGCAACTGCGGAGGAAGATTGTTGGGATCAAATCCGCCACCGAAGAGCTGACCAAACATGGCAGAAAGTGGATCCTGCGGGTTGTTATCGTCGTCGTCGCCGTTGGGGCGGTTATTCGGGGGGTTCTGTGCCATGCCTTTAAAACTACCGTGCCACGCAAAAAGTTCCCATGAATCTTAGCTTCAGTTCGCTTTCGGCACACTGAATACGCCATATTGCTGATGCCTTTAGACCACAAGGTTCAGTAGGCTAAGAGTGGTGACGTCTGCAAGGCGGATCTACAGATATTTTGATAGTTGGCGGGAGCAAGACCAGTGCACGAACGGGAAGCACAAGACGCGATGGTGGAACGTGACGATAACAGTCATGAACCACGAGGTCCTAAGCCCCTCAAACGATCCAGCGCCGGTGTCATAGCTCTGTTGCTGGTTGGCGTAATGATGTTCTTGCCAACGAATTTTATGATTCGTTCGCCAGGCCCAGTCTTTAATACTTTGGGCAAAGACGAGGGTAAAGACGTCGTCTCTATCGAGGGCGCAAAGACGTACGCATCCGACAGCGAACTTGATCTGCTCACTGTTTACGTCCAGGGTGGCGGACAAAACCGCGTCACAATTCCGGTTGTTCTCGAAGCAATGCTCAATCCGACCAAAGATGTCGTGCCTGAAGAAACCATCATGGCTCACAACACCTCGTCGCAGCAGCAAAATGAACAGAACGACATGATGATGACTTCATCCCAAGACTTGGCCATTGCTGCGGCCATGACCGAACTTGGCTACGACTACAAAACTTGGTTGTCCGTTGCTGACTTCTCAAATGAGCTCAACTCTAAGTTGTTGAAAAAGGGCGACCGATTGCTCAAATACAACGGCAAAGACATTTCGTCCCTTGAAGAGTTGAAAAAACAGCTCAACGCCAATGGTGAGAAGCCCGCAACGTTGACCGTGGGTCGAGCCGACAAGCAGGGCGACTACAAAAATGTTGATGTCACAGTCAAAACCGAAGCAGCCGACAACGGAGAACGACAGCTCGGCATCTTCTTAGGAACCGAACATAAGTTCCCTATCGGTGTGAAATTTGGACTCTCAAACGTTGGTGGACCAAGCGCAGGCATGATGTTTGCGTTGTCCATCATTGATCGACTGACCGAAGGATCTTTGGCGGGGGAGCACCACGTAGCCGGCACCGGCGAGATCGCGGCTGACGGAACTGTCGGACCTATCGGCGGAATCGCTCAGAAGATGGTCGCTGCCAAGAAATCCGGAGCAACGATCTTCCTAGCGCCGGCAGATAACTGCAATGAAGTAGTAGGACGTGTGCCCGATGGCCTGAATGTCCTGAAGATTTCGACTCTTTCAGAAGCACATACTGCTTTGGAAAAAATCGCAGATGGTCAAGATCCATCGACTTTTGCGACATGTGAATAGATTTAGCCCTGCGTCAGGGGAAGAATGTGACGCAGGGATCAAAAGCTTGTACTCGCTCGTTCAAGATTTAGGTATACGAGTTCTACGGCTCTCATCAGCTTGTGGGACCCAAAGTAAGGAATAGATAGTGTCATATGGATCGGATAGTCCGTTCGGGGGCCCGCCAAGGCCTCGTGAACCGCAACGACCTTCCAGCCCCTCAGGCAAGAAAATTTCGCCGTTGACCTTGACCATCTTTGCGGTGGTAATCATAGTTGCGGTGTTCGTCTTCTTGTCCAATTTCTATGCGGACATCCTTTGGTTCAACCAGCTTGGATTCTCGCAGGTCTACTGGACTGAGCGCGTTTCGAAGCTTGTGATTTTTGTGATCGCCTTGGCTTTCATGTCTATACCCATGTGGTTCTCCATGCGCAGTGCCTACAAGCACCGCCCGGTATATGCACCTAACGCGGGTCAGCCAGACACCATGTCGCGCTACCAAGCCCAGCTGGAACCAATCCGTCGCTTCTTGATGGTTGGCATCCCGCTGGTTGTTGGCATTTTCGCGGCGGTGGCTGTCGCCGGACAGTGGAAGACTGTTTTGCTCTTCTTCAACCAGGTCCCTTTTGGAAGTAACGACCCTCAGTTCAACATGGATCTGGGCTTCTTTATTTTCTCGCTTCCTTTCATTGCTCTGATCAACGGCTTCCTCATCTCTGTCGTTTTGCTTAGCGGTGTAGCCGGGCTGTTGACTCACTACCTTTACGGCGGAATCCGTGTAGAAGAACGTGGTGGCATCACTATCGGTAAGGCCGCTCGCGTTCACGCTGCGGTTGTTGCGGCAGTGTTCTTGGTCTTGCAGTCAGTGAATTTCTGGATTGGCCAGTATGAGACCCTGACTGATCAGTCCGGCCGTGTCGCCGGCGCACTGTACAAGGATGTACACGCTGTAATTCCTGCGAAGATGATTCTGGCGATTATCGCTGTCTTGATTGCGATTGTTTTTGTTATCGCTGCGGTTAACGGACGTTGGCGTTTGCCACTGATCGGTACTGCCATGCTGGTGGTCACCATGATTGTGGTCAGTGGCGTTTACCCATTCTTGGTTCAGCAGTACAAGGTTGTTCCATCCCAGCGTGAACTTGAGCGCAGCTACATTGATCGGAACATCGAAATGACGCGTCTTGCCTATGGGCTAGACGATGTTGAGACCACTGATTACGATGCCAAGATTTCCACGGAGAAGAACGCACTGGCCGAGGAAACCTCGACCACTGCCAATATTCGACTTCTTGATCCGAACTTGGTCTCCACCGCGTTCGCTCAGCTTCAGCAGTTCCGTGGTTACTACACGTTCCCAAAGAACCTGAATGTTGATCGCTACAAGGTTGATGGCAAGGTGGAAGACACCGTCATCGCCGCCCGTGAAGTTAACGTGGATCAGAACGACACCTGGGTTAACCAGCACATTAACTACACCCACGGCTATGGACTTGTTGCTGCCTACGGTAATCGTGTGGCCGCAGGTGGTCGACCTGACTTCATGCTCGGTGGTATTCCTACCTCCGGTGACTTGATCACCGATAAGGACTACGAACCACGTATCTACTTCGGTGAGAATTCACCTGAGTACTCGGTGGTTGGCGGGCCTGATGAGGGCTGGACCGATCAGGAACTTGACCGTCCAGGTACCGGTGGTGAAAACCAAGATACGCGTTACACATTTACCGGCGAAGGTGGGCCAAACATTGGCAATATGTTTAACCGCCTGGTTTACGCACTGAAGTTCGCATCGACCGACTTGCTGCTCTCTCAGCAGGTTAATGAGGAATCCCAGATCCTTTACGATCGTGACCCTCGCGACCGTGTGAGCAAGGTAGCTCCATACCTGACCTTGGATTCCAGTGCCTACCCGGCCATCGTTGATGGGCGTGTTCAGTGGATTGTCGACGGGTACACCACGTCAAATGACTTCCCTTACGCACAGCAGAAGCAGCTGGATTCGGCGGTAGCCGATTCGCTGACCAACGCTCAGGACCTGTCCTTGAGTGGTCGTGTCAACTACCTGAGGAACTCAGTCAAGGCCACCGTTGACGCCTATGACGGATCGGTAAAGCTTTACGCCTGGGACACGGAGGATCCAATTCTGAAGTCTTGGCAGAAAGTCTTCCCAACCGCAATGCAGCCGCTGGAAGACATGTCAGCGGACCTGATTGAACACGTCCGCTACCCAGAGGACATGTTCAAGGTTCAACGAGAAGTACTGACTACCTATCACGTGGACAACCCTGACGCATTCTACGAATCTAACGATGCGTGGGCTGTTCCGGATGATCCAACATCCTCTACCGCGGGTGTAAAGCAGCCTCCTTACTTCATGTCATTGAAGATGCCAACGCAGGATCAGGCCTCGTTCTCACTGACCTCGACGTTCATCCCTGCAGCAGCGTCCAATGGGCAACAGCGAAACGTGCTCTTTGGATTCCTTTCAGCCTCGGCTGATGCAGGTTCTACTGCCGGCGTGAAGTCGGAGAACTACGGCAAGCTCAGACTGCTGGAGCTTCCACGTGACACTGCCGTACCTGGTCCAGGCCAGGCGCAGCAGAACTTCGATACCAACACCCGTGTCACGCAGGAACTGAACCTGCTGCGTCAAGGTGCTTCCGAGGTCAAGAACGGTAATCTGCTGTCCTTGCCTGTCGGTGGCGGTATCCTCTACGTTCAGCCTGTCTACGTTCAGTCTTCCGGCCAGACAAGCTACCCAACGTTGCGTAAGGTCCTCGTGTCCTTCGGTGACCAGGTTGGCTTCGCCGATACCCTCGCGGAGGCTTTGGATGAAGTCTTCGGCGGTAACTCAGGTGCAGTGACCGGTGAGAATGAAGGTGTCTCACCGGATAAGGATGCACCGGAAAGTGAAAAGGCGCCGACTCAGTCTGACGCTCAGAAACTTTCCACCGCGCTTTCGGATGCTAACAAGGCCATCACCAAGGGTCAGGATGCGCTCTCTAAGAGCGACTTCGCTGCCTACGGTGAAGCTCAGAAGCAACTGCAAGATGCTTTGAACCGCGCTATGGAAGCTGACTCGTCCATCAACGGCACGGACGTCGATGGAGAAGTGAAGCTGGACGACAACGCAGCCAGCGAATCTGCTGAGCCGTCGCAGCCTGCTGAAGGCTCGAATGGCTAACCAGTAGGTAAGCTCACCGATTTGCTTTCGCCCCTTGATGATGCAAGAATTGTCTAGTCATCGCGGGGTGGAGCAGTTCGGTAGCTCGCCGGGCTCATAACCCGGAGGTCATAGGTTCAAATCCTATCCCCGCCACGAAAGTGGAAATGGAGATCCGAAAGGGTCTCCATTTTTCGGTTTAAGCATCGGTGCTCTTTGAGCGGCTGGGTGCGGGAAAATAGCCTGCGATCAAGGTCACTTCGCTCGATTGGCTATTGAGTTCATCAGTTGGTAATGTTGTATTTACCGACGCGGGGTGGAGCAGTTCGGTAGCTCGCCGGGCTCATAACCCGGAGGTC
>CAACWO010000282.1_pt1 | contig 18797 bp, 20 predicted proteins | sample 2275661 | NCBI WGS metagenome assembly CAACWO01 (sample SAMEA5312466, study PRJEB27640) | indoor metagenome | biome: indoor environment; feature: uncontrolled; material: polymer concrete tiles wood | place: Germany | collected 2014-07-07 | reverse complement strand
AAGATTGAAAAAATCACCAGCGAAGAAATGCTGGAAATGGCCGCTAGCGGCTCAAAGATTCTGCACCTACGTTGTGTGGAGTACGCGCGACGCTTTGGTGTGCCGCTGCATGTGCGTTCTTCATTCAGCACTCACGAGGGCACTTGGGTGCTCCCGAACCCCGACGACAAAATCAAAATTCAAGAGGGAGAACCCTTGGAACAGCCAATCATCTCAGGTGTCGCCCACGACCACTCCGAAGCCAAGGTCACCGTTATCGGCGTGCCAGATATCCCTGGCAAAGCAGCCCAGATTTTCGGTGTCATCGCCGCAGCTCAGGCCAATATCGACATGATCGTGCAGAACATTTCGACTCGCGGCTCGGGCAAGACCGATATCTCCTTCACCCTGCCAATGACTGAAACCAAGAACGTATTGGGCGCGCTCACCACCGCTCAGGGCGAGATCGGTTTTGAAGACATTGAGCACAACGACGAGGTCGGCAAGCTGTCGCTGATCGGTGCCGGCATGCGCTCGAACCCAGGTGTCTCCTTCACCTTCTTCGAAGCCCTGCACACCGCAGGCGTGAACGTGGATATGATCTCCACTTCAGAAATCCGCATCTCTGTGGTCACCGACGCTGACAAGCTTAATGACGCTGTGCGTGCCATCCATACCGCTTTTGATTTGGATACCGACGTAGAAGCTACCGTTTACGGCGGCACCGGACGCTAAGTCCGCTCTACCCAAGATCAGGCCGGTGTCTGCTGAATTTTCAGCGGACACCGGCCTGATCTTTTGAGCGGATATTTCGATTACTTGGCTGGTTCCAAAGTTTTGGAGTAGACAGTTTCGCCCAACCCGTTGCGCAGGCTGACGGTAAACATGTCTTGATCATCCAGATCAACATGTCCAAAGAACTGGCTCTTGCCATCGCGAGGTGACTGGTTAGCGACGGTACCGGCCAGAGCGAAGTCCACCTTCGGCCCAAAAGTTCCGTCCATCTTGTTAGGGCCGAAGGAACCGGCGTTAACCGGGCCTGCAACAAATTCCCAGAACTCGTTGAAATCGCTGAACGCTGCTCGCTCGGGCGAGTAGTGGTGTGCCGCGCAGTAGTGCACATCCGCGGTCAGGAAGACGACGTTCTTGATGTCACGGTCTTTAATGGCTTTGAGCAGTCGCGCCAATTCCAGTTCTCGACCCAACGGGGCACCGTGATCAGCGTTAGCAATGGATTCTTGTGCCTTGCCGTCAGGAACGATGATGCCCAGAGGCAGATCATTGAGGATGACTTTCCAGGTCGCCTTGGACTGGCTTAGCCCGTCGACCAACCAGCTCAGCTGTTCTTCACCGAGGATCGCAGTTTCCTTTGACTCCATGCCAGCGGTGTTCTCTGACTTGAAGGTGCGCATATCCAATGCGAACAAGTCCAAGGCCGGACCGCGGGAAATCTTGCGGTAAATTCGTGCAGCTTCAAAACCGGTGCCACCGCGCAAAGCACGAGGATCAGCGATGGGCTGATATTCCTGCCACGCTTGGCGTCCTCGGGATGCCAAGGTATTGATATCACGCACGGTGTAACGCTCATCAGTGATGGTCTCCCCCGGCCACCAGTTGTTGTGCGTTTCATGGTCATCCCACTGAGCGATGACAGGGACTTGTGCATACATCGCCCGCACGTTAGCGTCCATCATGTTGTAGCGGTGGCGCCCACGGTATTCGGCCAAAGTTTCGGCAACCTTGGAAACTTCTTCAGTCACTAGGTTGCGCCAAATCTGGCCATCGGCTTCTTTAACCTCGGCAAGGATCGGACCGTCAGCGTAGATCGTGTCACCACTGTGCACAAAGAAGTCAGGCTTGGTGGCGTGCATCGCGGCGTAGGCACGCATGCCTCCGATTTCCTCATTGATGCCCCAGCCCTGACCGGCGGTGTCGCCCGACCAAACGAAGCTTTGCGCTCGGGCAGCCTCATGGTTGCGGCGGCCGTTGAGGGATGGTGCGGTGCTAAACCAGCCCTGTTCGGTTTCACCTACGGTTCCGTTCTCATCTTCAAAACCGATGCTTACCGAGAAGCGTGTTCCAGCTGGCAGATGGGCGGCACTGATTTTTGCGGTGAAGTCGCTCGCCTCGGTAGCCTGGGCACCTCTTAGGGTGCGGGCGAAGGATCCCCGACCGCGAATGATCTGTCCGGTTTCATCCACGGCACGCAACTGTGCGCGCAGTCGGCCTTCACCAGAACTGCGGGCCCAGAGTACCGCGCTGTTGGTGGAAACGTCACCCATGGAGAAACCACTGGTGAGTCCCAAACGTGAACGGACCAAGCGTGGGCTGCTAGAGGCCAGAGCGGCACCGGTGGGCCCAACGAGGCCTAGGGCTCCTGCGCCCAAGGCGCCGGTCAGCAAATTTCGACGCGAAATATTAGTCATGGAATTCAGTGTTCATGACTAATTCAGCCGCTTCCTTGAGCTGAGATGAATACAAAGAGAAATTATCCTAGCGACCGCTGCACCGAAAACTCGCTGGGCTAGATCGCTTGAAAGCACCTTCTTCAAATGCCAAGCTCACATGGTGTCACAGCTTGTATTGAATGGGCCCCTACTCCGAGAATTCTATCCGGCGGGGTGTACGGGAAATCAAAACTTTTGAGAATTCGCAGTCATGAAATCATCACGAGTCAGATCGACGCCTGTCCCGTAAGACGACCGGCTCACGGGACTCTCCAAAATGGCATTCCGGGCACACCCCTCACGGCGCTGTTTCAGCGGTGAAGCAGTGCACTTGCCGGTTAGACGCTCATTGAAGTTCGGCGTCATTGGAGGTGGTCCGAAGTCACTCTGCCTGCTGGTCACATGCGACAATTCAATGCATGGATACGCTAGCTTCGCTGCATCGTGCCACTCGCTCATCAGCAAATGGAATCGTTGAACTTCGCGACTCTTTAGCTCTTTGGCAACAGGAACAGTCGATTCAGCAATGGTCACCAGGAGAACTCCCCGTTAGCGACGTTGCAGAACAAATCAGCCTTGCTGAATGGTGGATTCGCACCGACGCACAAGATGTCACAGCCGCCGTACGCCTAACAAATACTGACGACCTCATTTGGCCTGACCGCAATCCAGCTGCGGCATATATCCACGGCCTGATGGTTGATCGTTCTCTATCCGGGCAAAGGATTGGTCAGGCTATCTTGAAATGGGCGGAAGAAAAAATTCGAGGCAGCGGTCGTGCTGTTGCCCGACTGGACTGCGTCGCAACAAACGACAATCTACGTAGATACTATGAAGGGCTCGGTTACCGCGAACGCGGAATCATTGAATTCGGGCCTGACTCGACATGGCATCCGGTACTCAGATTCGAGAAGGACATTATTTCAGTACAGAACGTGGACTAGATGCTCGGTGATTTACGGAATCCCGCGGAGCATTTATCCTGCGAGGCTAGTCGACGAACTGGTTCAATCAAGGTTTCCGGTGCGCGTATCTGGCAGGATTCTGTCATGGATAACAACTACCCAGCCATCCCATTTCGTCCCGAACCACGCGACTTCCCGGGGCACCTGATGCCACTGTCCGTGCCAGAGGGGTTACGTCTCGAGCTCAGCCGCTCAAAGAGCGTTGAAGGCCAAGAAGAAAAGTTTGAAGAATGGATGTCCGTTCTCAACGATAGATACGATGAGTGCCTCGCATCAATACCTGCTCAACGTGCAGTTTTTGAAGCGACCTTCCGCCATGAGGAAGCTGATGGTTCAGCATGGATGTATCACCTGAGCCTCACGGGAACCGAGGGGTCTGGTCTCGATGAGGAGCACGCTATTGATGCGACCCACGCAGGATACAGTCGCCAAGTTAAGCAGCCAGGTTGGGAAGAGCTAACACCGAAGTTCATGCTAACCCCAGAGCATCTTCGTTCCGCGATGCTCAGCTGGGCAAAAAGCGGGGAGGAGCCAAAGTAGGGTTTCGTTCATTGCACTCGGCTCTCAGCGCATCCGTAATCCGGCACTTGTCTTCAGCTGATTTCATGGAAAATGAGTCCATGAAGAAGTTCATGAAGTCATTGGCAGAAAGAGTTCTCGACAACGTCGGGCCAGGACGCAGACTAGTGGCGATCGACGGTGTGGACGGCAGCGGCAAAACATCTTTCGCAGCTAACCTCATAGCGGAGATCAATGAACGGCCTGTCATCATCATCCACGTAGACAATTTTCTGAATCCAGCTTCAATCCGTCATGCCCGGGGGCGCTCCTCCCCCAAAGGCTTCTGGGAAGACACCTATGACTATCATTCGTTGATAGACCACGTGTTAGAACCACTCAAGGCCAACGGCAACGGACAGTATTCGCCGGCTTCATACGACGTTCAAATGGACAAGTTCAGGTTGGCTGACAAGGCACTGGCCCCATCAAATGCACTCATCATAGTTGAAGGCATGTTCCTCCACCGTGACGAACTAGTTTCACACTGGGATTGCTCAATGTTCCTCGACGTCCCATTCATAGAAACTGCCGCTCGGATGGCAGTTCGCAACGGCAGCAATCCAGACCCCGAGCATCCAACGATGAATCGATACGTCGGCGGCCAGCGACAGTACTTCGAAGCCGCCAAACCGTGGGAACGCGCCACCTTCATCATTGACAACACTGATTACTTGTCTCCGAAGCTTATTGATGCCGGATCAGTTTCAGCTACGCGCTAGAGGATTCGCACTACGGACAGTTCAGTTACGCTGAGTGCTAACCTGACCCTCAACATCTAGTATTCAGATCAGCCAAAGGCAGGATTGCCTTGTTAGCGGCAACCGTCATCACGTATCTGGGACGCTACCTAATCCACGTTTCTAGCGTGCCACGTAGCGATGCTCGGGACGGCCTCGGGTCCCGTAGCCCAACTGCAGCTCCAAGGATTCGTTGGCTACCAGGGCAGCGAGATAACGCTGGGCAGTAGCTCGTGCAACGCCTACGGCTTCTGCCACCTCGGCCACACTCATTGGTTCAGCTGCTTCCTTCACGCAGTTGAGCACCGCCTGTTCGGTGGGAGCAGCACCCACACTCGGGGCTGTTTCTTCACTGCCTTGCAAGGCTCTGAAGAGTCGGTCAACACCCTGCTGATTAAATTCAGTCACGCCGGTGAGTTGACGTCGATATCGTGCCCACCCTTTGAGTTTGGCACTCAAAGTTTTAGCGTCAAAAGGCTTGATAATAAATGCCAGGGCGCCGTGCCGAATGGCTTTGTCAATGTTTTTTGGCTCGGTGGCCGCCGAGATCATGATGGCATCTACGTCCAGTTCACGCAGCAGCTCAATGCCACTGACATGTGGCAAGTACAGGTCCAAGAGTAACAAGTCAGGCTTAAGCGTAGTGACAAGTTTAGGCACCATGCGCGGGTCTTGGACTGGTTCCAAAGCTTGGAAACCCGGAATGGAATTGACCATCTCTGCGTGGAGGGCACCTACACGAAAGTCGTCATCGACGATCATGACTTGATAGTTTCCATTGGCGTTTTCGCTCATCACTACGCTCCTTCAGTCTTGTTGTTGTTCTCTGGGGTGGAAGGTTCCACCAGTACCGCAGGCAATCGGGCGGCAAACACCGCGCCGTCGGTGCCGTTGCCCGGATCAGCAATCCAGACATCCCCACTGCGGGCCTGTGCCAGTCGCTTGATCAAGGGCAACCCGACCCCGCGCCCATGTTCATTGCCTAGATGCGATCCGGTACTGACATCCCGGGCAAAAATGTCTTCCGTGGTGGTGATGCCGGGACCGGAATCTGCCACCGCCAGGTGCAGCGTTGTCGCCTCGGAGAGCAAATCAATTTCCACCCACGGCTCTCCGCTACCGCGCAAGGCCGCGGTAAAGGCGTTGTCTAGCAGATTGCCCAGCACCGCGGTGGCGTCTTGAGCATCATGAGCCGAGGCGATCTGGCCAAAGAGCATCGATTGACTCGACACCCGCAATTTGATGCCCTGTTCGTGAGCACGGACCGCCTTGGCCGAGATAAATGCCGAAAGATAGGCGTCTTGGATCGCTTCCAGTCCGGGCACCTGTGCGATCTTCGGCCCGGTTTCCATCACTTCACGCAGGTAGGCTTCGGCCTGCTCAATTTTGCCCAAATCAATAAGTCCCAATACCGCGTGCATACGGTTGGCGAACTCATGGCGCTGAGCACGCAAGGCATCAGCCATATCTTGAACCGCATCCAGCTTGGTGCCCAGGGCCTCGATGGTGGTGACATCATGGAGCAGCACCACCTGCCCCAAATCCAGTCCGTCACGGTTCACCTCGTTTACTCGGGCAACCAGTGAATTGCCGTTGGCTTCCAGGCGCACCGGGGCCGGATCTCGTTCTTTAATGGCCTTGACCAACCGTCGGTCCAGACCAGCAGATTCAAAGTGCCGCCCAACTACGTCTTCGAGTTCGGTGCGATGTGGCAGGCCCAAAAGTTGCCGGGCCGCTTTGTTGCGCACGGTGATCCGTCGGTCAACGCCGATGCCCATCACGCCTTCGGTCACACCGTAGAGCACCGCCTGCTGATCACGGACCAGCTGGGCAATTTCGGTCGGTTCAAGTCCCAGCGTCTGGCGTTTGAGTCGGCGCACGGTGATCCGTCCGGCCACCGTGGCCAGCCCGGCAGCCAAGAGGGCAAAGAGCACGATCCAGCTAAACGATTGTAAGAGTGCACCGGTCAGTGACTGGGTGGTCACGCCCACCGAAACCTCGCCGATGATCTGGCCGGATCCGCCATGGATAGGGACCTTGGCGCGCACCGATTCGCCCAAGGTGCCATGCTCCCTAGACACCGCTTCGATTCCGTCCAGTGCCACCGGATCGGTGGAAACCATCTGGCCTATTTCTGCTGGATTGGGATGACTCAGGCGCAGTCCGCGGTCCTCGGTAATCACCACAAAGTACGCCTGTTTTTGTTCCAGAATGGCATTGGCCAGCTGCTGCAATTTCCCGTTGGATAGCTCTTTTTCATCAAGGTCTTCCATCGCCGAGTAGCGGTTCACCTCGTCAACAACTTCCGGAAGTACCGCGACAGATCTAGCGATGGTCAGCGAGGTGTCTTCGGCGCGCGAATACACCCGGTCATAACTGGCATAAAGCGTTCCGGCGGTGACCAGCACGATGAGTACACCAACAACAAGGAACTGCAAACGCATAATGCGCGATGCAAAATGCCTCGAGCGAGGGCCAGAACGGAACATGCCACCCAGCATAGACGCACTGAAGAGCCAACGCGATTTTAAAGAGCAAAAAGATGGTTAAGAACTTAAGCGTTCAATAATCAGCACAAGGCGCGCAACGTGAGCCCCGCCACGTACTTTTGACTGGTGCCCTGAACTTCTGGGTGACACAAAGACGTACCACTCACCGAAATGGAGGTCGGGGCAATGCTTGTTGCACTCGGATTCCTCATGGTCGCCACCTTTATGGCGCTGATCATGACAAAACGCATGACGCCACTTCTGGCATTGATTCTCGTCCCAACCATCTTCGGTTTGTTCACCGGCGCCGGCTTCGGCCTGGGCGACATGATCATGGACTCCATCAAGGACATGTCCGGCACCGCAGCACTGCTGATGTTTGCCATCATGTACTTCGGCATCATGATCGATGTTGGCCTCTTTGACCGCCTGGTTGCTGGCATTCAAAAGCTTGTAGGCAATGACCCGGCCAAGGTAGTTATGGGCACCTCGCTGCTCACCGCAGTCATCTCGCTAGATGGTGACGGCTCCACCACCTTCATCGTGGTCACCGCAGCCCTGCTGCCGATCTACCAGCGTCTGGGCCTGAGCCCAGTAGTACTGACCTGCGTTGCAGGTTTGACCAACGGCACGCTGAACATCGTTCCTTGGGGCGGCCCAACCGCTCGTGCTGCCGCAGCGCTAAAGGTTGATGCAGCTGACGTCTTTGTTCCAATGCTTCCTTCCTTGGGTGTCGCACTGGTTGTTATTGCCCTGTTCGCATGGCAGATGGGCGTTGCTGAACGCCGTCGCTTGCAGCGTGAACGCCCAGAGCTCTGGGGCACCGAATTCGGTGGCGGCAACATGAGCTCCCCAACCGGTGGCACCTCACCAGCTGGCACTTCGCCATCCGGTGGAAACCTTGCTGTCCTTGAAGCTGTAGCCCGCAAGGGGGATGGTTCAGAAGCTGCCACGATGAACGGCACCGTACTGGATCCAAACCGCGAGACCCTGCGTCCAAAGACTTTCTACTTCAACTTGGTGCTCACCGTAGCCATCATGGTGTTGCTGGTTGTTGACGTTCTTCCACTGTCCTACCTGTTCATGGTTGGTACCGCAGTTGCCTTGGTAGTGAACTTCCCGAAGGTCTCCGACCAGGTGAAGATGATTGCAGCGCACTCCAGCGAAATCATCGCTGTGGTCTCCATGGTTCTCGGTGCAGCAGTACTCACCGGCGTGCTCTCCGGCACCGGCATGGTTGATGCCATGAGCCAGTGGCTGGTTGATATCATCCCTGACTCCATGGGCCCATACATGGCAGTTATCACCGGTTTGATCTCCATCCCGGCCACCTTCCTGATGAGCAACGACGCCTTCTACTTCGGCATCCTGCCAGTGCTCACCGAAGCCGGTGCACACTTCGGTGTTCCAGCCGTAGACATGGCTCGCGCCTCGATCACCGGCCAGCCGGTACACATGCAGTCCCCACTGGTTCCTGCCATCTTGCTGCTGGTATCGCTCTCTCGCGTAGATCTGGGCGATCACCACAAGAAGGTATTGTGGCGCGCATTGGTTGTGGCCTTGGTTATGCTTGCCACCGGTGTGATCTTCGGAGCAATCCACATGGGCTAATGCCCGCAGACAGTAATTAGTTCAAAAGCGACGTCCCGCAGTCCTCAATCTTGAGCACTGCGGGACGCCGCATTTTTAAGCGTCAAACCATGAGGGGAGAAAATCCTGCGGCGGATCTTCACCCACCCTGCCGTCGATGGCTTCCCGCAGTAAATCAGCGTGTCCGGTATGCCGGCCGTACTCTTCAATCAAGTCGCAAACGATCCGACGTACCGACAAAAATTGTCCGTCAAAATCCAGGGCTGATTCGGTATCCAACAGGTTGTTCTCGAGGATCTGTTGCGTGATCATTCGACTATTGGCCACCGCTTGGTCATAGAGTTCATAGAGATTTTCAGCTGTTTGAGAGCTGTCTACAGCAAATGGATCGTGTCCCTGAGCGGTGAGTTCCAGCAACACTTCGGGACGCTTTTGTGCAATGAGATAAGTGAATTTCTCATCCTCTACTGCTGCAAGGTGTTGGAGCAGACCGCCAAGGCTCAAGGCACTACTGGGCAGTTGTGCAGTTAATTGAGACAACTGCAGCCCGTCAGCCTTGTACCTAAAAGTCACCCGCAACCGATCAAGCATGGCAAATAGGTGCAGCTCTTCGCTAGCAAACACTGGCGGTTCCCAAACAGGAAAATCATCCATGGCCTACTCCTGAGGTTGGTGTGAGTTGGCGTACCAAAGTGGTCTCACCGAGCGATGAATTGAATAATGAGAAGTATGCCCGTTACCGCCACCATTTTGGAAGCCTCACAGTGGACGCCCTTGGCCAACCACCACGAGGCCCGCGCGCGTGCCTTCGGTGAACCATTTGTAGACCGACGCATGAAGGGAAAGAAGCATCCGATTGAGGACTTTCTTTTCACTTACTACACGCAAAAGCCGGGTCAGCTGTATCGCTGGCATCCAGGAATGAATGTTGTGCTCAGCGGGGAGCAGGCTCAACAGCGTGCTGATTGGAAGTTCTATCGACCGGTTCAAACCGCCTCGGGCACCGGCTACGAGTTTGATGCACAGGCCTTTGTTCAGGCACGTGCCCGGGCCATAGATTTTGCCCGAGTAATTCTGGCTGGCACCTCGCAACGGGCCGGAAATTTTGCATGCTTCGGCTTGCACGAATGGGCCATGGCCTACAAATCTGAGGTTAATGGCATCCGTCATGAGTACCTACCCCTGCGCTTGGGCGCAGCGGGTACCGACGAAGTAGTGGAAACCGAAAAAATTCGTTGCACGCACTTTGATGCCTTCCGTTTTTATACGCCACAAGCAGTGGGCCTCAACGAGCTACAGCCCACCCGCGAAACTCAACGCGACCTGGAACAGCCCGGTTGCCTGCACGCCAACATGGACCTCTACAAGTGGGCCTATAAGCTCTCCCCAGCCGTGCCTAGCGACTTGGTTATGGATTGTTTTGAACTCGCATGGGATATCCGCACCATGGACATGCAAGCTTCTCCCTATGACCTGGGCGACTGGGGCCATGAGCCGATTCGTATCGAGACTCCTAGCGGAAAAGCCGAATACGTTCGGCTGCAAAAACAATTTGCCGATAGGGCTGATGTGCTGCGTCTTAGACTGCTGGAAGTCGCCAACAACCTACCGCTTATCGTCCAAGACTAGATCTTGGTTAGGGTCACGGCGCACAATGTTTTTATGGGCACCATTACTCGCCCTAGTCGGGTTCTAATCCATGGATTCATCGTCGTACTGATCTTGGTGGCGACTTCTTGCTCAGCGCCACAGCAACCTTCTGCGCAAACTCAACTGAAAATCATCTTCCGTGCCGACGGTGAAAAAGTTACCGCCCAGCACACCCTGGACTGCAATGGGGAAAAGGCCACCAATACCAGCACTCTGCCCGATGCTTTGGCTGCCTGTGCTTCTTTGGAAAAGTTAACTACCCTAGTAAATTCCTCGCCCAACCCCACTAAAGTCTGTACCCAAATTTACGGTGGGCCGCAACGCGCCCAGGTCTCTGGACTGTTGCGCGGACAAGCGGTAAACCTCGAATTCTCCCGATCCGACGGCTGCTTGATTAGCCAATGGGACGCAGCAAAATTCCTCTTGGATTCCGGTACATGAGGGAAACAAACCACAAATTAGTTGCAAGAATCTACTACAATTAGAAGACTATGGATTTTTTCCTTCTGGTCATCGGATTATTGTTCGCCACTATTCTGATCGTCGGTGTCGGAGAACGCATAAAACTGCCTTACCCGATCCTGATGTTGATATTCGCGTCGCTGGCGGGCTTCCTCCCGTTCATGCCCGAAATGCATATCGAACCAGAACTGATCCTGCCAATATTCCTACCGCCTCTGCTCTTTGCCACAGCGCAGCGAAGCAGCTGGTCGGTCTTCCGACTTCGGTGGAAAGCCCTGATCCGGCTAGCGGTAGTGCTCATTGTGGTCACTGCGGGTACGGTCGCGGCCACAGCCATGGCCTTCACCCCCGTCGTTTCGATCCCATTGGCACTGGCTTTGGGCGCGATTGTTGCCCCGCCTGACCCGGTAGCAGTGGACGCCATTGCGACCAAGGTAAAAATGCCACGACGATTAACTTCGTTGCTGGAAACCGAGGGTCTGTTCAACGATGCCATGGCTATCGTGATCTTCCAGTTGGCTGTTCAAGCCACCGTGGATAACTCAAGTGTCGGGCTGGAGCTCATCCCACAGTTTGTCATCGGTGCTGCTGGTGCAGTGGTCTTGGGTCTAGCCATGGGTTGGGCTATTGGTGCGCTGAACCGCTTTGTTCCTAACCTGGCCGCACGTAGCGCCGCCACCTTGGTGGCCCCCTACGCGGTGTACATGATCGCTGAAGAAGTCCATGTCTCAGGGGTTATTGCAGTGGTGGTCACCGCCCTGGAAATGGTTCGTCGTGACCGTCCTCAGGACTCGGCGGAACGCTTGACCCGTCAGGCCTTCTGGGAAGTACTGGAACTGCTCGCCACCGGTCTGGCCTTCGGCTTGATGGGCATCGAAATGAACCAGGTTATTCAGGAGGAAGGCAGCAACCTGATTGGCTACATCCCGGGTATTGCCGCCATCTGTTTCGTAGTAATCGCGATACGTGCACTGTGGATGTTCGGCACGTATTATTTGCCTAACCGCAGCAAGGCCAAAATCCCCGCACGCAAGGACTCACTGGTACTCACCTGGTGTGGCATGCGCGGTCTGGCAACCTTGGCCCTCGCCTTGGCGCTACCTCATGTACGAGCCGACGGAACGGTCATCGAAGAACGCAACTTTGTTGTGGTGACCGCGTGCGCGGTATTGCTGTGCACCTTGGTGGTGCCAGGTCTGACCCTTCCAGCTCTCATGCGTGTACTGAAGCTGCGCAATAACGAGCAGGACACCAAACGTGCTCGTCGTGCTTTGGCCCGTCGCGCTGAAGCTGTTGCAATGTCAACGCTGCGCAAGAACGTTGACTTGCAGGAGTTACCGGAGAACTACCAGCAGGCAGTACGCCGCCGCATGAACTCATTGCATTCAATCTTGTCTAAAGATCCGGACCCGCACGATGCGATCTCTGATGAAAAATACACTCAGATTCGCGCCGTGATCGCCAAGGCAGATTCGATCCAGGCCATTGCCTTGGAAGCGGCCCGCGACGAGTTGCTCAAGGCTCGCCGCGAACCGAATATTGATCCGCATTTGGTGGACGAGATTGTTGTCCGCTTGGACCGACGCACCGCCACCTTGGACCGCTAGGAGCTCTTGCGCTCCAGCTTGACCATGACTTCGTAGTGGTCAGTCTGCGGGAACATGTCCATTACACGGGCCACCTGAGGCGTGTAGTTTTCTAGACGCTCAAGGTCCCGGGCCAAGGACTTGGCATTGCAGCTGGAATAGATCAGGTGCTGCACATCAGATTTGTTCAGCCACTGCGAAAGTTCAGCTGAGATCCCTCGTCGCGGTGGGTTCACAATCACTGCGTCCGGGGCCCAGCCTGCGTTCAGTGCAAACTCGGTGGCATCTGAGACAACAAAGTGCGCATCGGTGAAACCCATTGATTCAGCGCTGATCTTTGCGGCAGCAACTGCCTCTTCGCTAGTTTCAATTCCGTAGACGGTGCGGCCTTCGCCAGCGGTATGCAGGGCAAAGCCACCGACTCCGCTATACAGGTCCCACACGCTTTCAGGTTCAACGTCATCAATCCATTGGCGTGCCTGACGATACAGGGCCGCAGCGATCTCGGTATTGGTTTGGAAGAAACCTTGTGGACGCAGATGCATTGGCACACCGTTGAGCCCAAATTCCAAGGTAGTGCGACGGGTAAGGATAATTTCTTCCTCACCTTCCAGCACTGCCTTGTGCTCCGGAAGGAAGTTCACCGAAACCACACTGTGGTGCGGCAACAGTTCCAAGAATTGTGGCAGCGAATCGCGCAAGGCCACAAAGTGCTTCTTTGTGCGCAAGACCCAACGCACCATCACCGCTCCGGTGTCCGAAAGTGTGAGGATTACATGCTTGAGCTCACCCTTGCGCTTGGGAACGTCATAAGGGATGAGTTTGAGTTCTTTGATGAATCGCTCAATCACCGGCAACAGTGTGCGCAAGGTTGGCGCAATGACGCCACAGTTGCGCAGGTCCACGCCGTGCCCCTCGGTATCGAGGATGCCGATGGTCGGAGCCTGGGTCGTTCCGGAGATGACCATTTTGGCTTTATTGCGGAAGCCCTGTTCATTGCTTGGTTGAGCGGGCAAGAATTTCAGTGTGTCAAAGTCGGCAAGCAGATGTTGGCAATCCTCAACTTTTGCTTGCAACTGGCGGGCATAAGGAACCGTCATTTGTGTGCATGAGCGGCAACGGGAGGCAGAAAAGTAGAGGCATTCCATGATGTCTACGATTTTAGCGAAGATCTGCTACAACAAACGCCAAGAATTTTTGGCGCTGATTGACCGTAAATTTTCAGCTTCAGCCGATATGCTCACAAAGGAAATCGAAAGTTTCCAAGCGAAATCCCCTATTGGCATTAATTGTCATGGGAAACGGTTGCCGAAACCGCGAAAGGACAGATGGCACTTCTAACCGGGCTCTCCACGCGCCGCCGTGGCATCGCGTTAATTGCGCTTCCATTGGCAGCCGCGATCGGTGCATTCACTGGTTGCGCCCCGTCCTCACCGCAAGCCCAAGGAACGCAGTCCAGCAGCCCTTCGGCAAGCAACACCCCTAGTGCCCCTAGTGCCTCCAGTGCCACGCCAGCTCCAACCGTCGCTCAAGAATCTTCGACAGCTTCAAAATCCTCAGCGCTACCGTCTAGTTCCGCTTCGCAGGCACCAGTTCAAAGCACGGCGGCCACACCGTCAGCTACCCCCGCAGCCACTAGTGCTCCAGCAACTGTTGCTTCAGCAATTGCTACAGCTAGCGCCACCCCAAGTAGTGCAAGTTCGCAGAGCACCCTCTCACCTTTGGCTTCCGGAGCCGGATCCGGCGAGACCCTGAAATCAGTGGAATCCACCGTGGCGGCTCTTCCCGCCGAATCAAGCAAGCTATTTGCTGCCATCAAGGCCAATAATCTGAAGGGCGTCAAAAAGGTCCTGAAGTCCGGCGTTAATTTGGCAGTCAAAGATGGCTCCGGACGCACGGCACTGATGCAGGCAGTCATTGCCAAAAATGAGCCCATCATCAAGACACTCTTTGATGCCGGCTCCAACCCGAACATCAAGGACAATTACCAGGAATCCCCGTTCTTACGCGCCAGCGCTAACGGTCAAACCGGTGCGCTGCAGATGTTTATCAAGGGCGGCGCCAACGTCCAAGAGGTCAATCGGATGGGTGGCAGCGCCTTGACTGTGGCCAGCGAAAACGGCCAGGTTGCGGCCGTACGAATTCTGTTGCGCACTAACATCAACATTGACCACGTGAATGATCTGGGTTGGACTGCCTTGCATGAAACTATCGTGCTGGGCCAAGGCACCAAGAGTTCAGTGAATATCGCCGAGTTGTTGGTTGCCAACGGCGCAGATCCACGGCTCAAAGACCGTACCGGAGCCGACGCTTTCAAGATGGCCCGTGATCGCCAGCAGACGCAGATGTTAACCATGCTGCAGACTGCTAGCCGCCGCTAAAGCTCACAGGGCGTTAACGTAAAACCAAGCATCAGCTTCGCGGACAAAGGTGCTCACCTCATGTTGCGCAGCTGCATTGCCCCCATCAACATAGTGCGCGGCAAATTCCACAACACCACGGGTGGCCTGAGCACCACCAGCACGAGTGGACAGGATTTCTAAACCCGCCCAGCGCATCTGGGGGTCCAAATCCAATTCTTGAGGGCGAGTACTCTCATGCCAGGTGGCCAACAAATAAGGAACTAGGCCCAGCACAAATCCGCTGTAGCGCGAACGCATCAGTTCTTCAGCGGTTTCAGGCAATACCGAACCGTCCGCCCGTCCGTCATGAAAGCGCTGGCAGCACTGAGCGTAACTGAGCTTGACCGAGTCCAATTCACGGCATGAACACGTTGTTTGACTAGAGTTTTTCACGCTTTCAGAATACGCGCCGCACACAGTTTTGCGCCCCGTGAGCCAAAGATCACATGACTTATATCTAGGGATATCGGCCCGATCAGGCACAGGCACGTCTGGCCGGTCATATTCACGGGTAGACTGTTAGGGCAAGCTCGCGGAGCGCCAAATCCCCCTGGTGTGAGACGGCATCTCCGTGTGGCATTTAACTTAACCTCGCCAACAGGAGATATGCCGGATGCCCCGCATCGTTGTAGATGTCATGCTCAAGCCAGAAATCCTTGACCCTCAGGGCAAGGCCATCGCGGGAGCACTTCCCCGCTTAGGCTTCACCTCCTTCGAAGCTGTCCGCCAGGGCAAGCGCTTTGAACTTTCCGTGGACGGCGAGGTGACCGAAGAAATCCTTGCTCAGGCTCGTGAGGCAGCAGAAACCCTGCTCTCCAACCCGGTGATCGAAGATGTCGTCAACGTCGAGGTAGTCGAAGACTAATGAGCACCGAACTCCCCCTGATTGGCGACTACTCAGCGCCAACAAACGAATTGTCAGGAGCACGCGTCGGCGTGGTGACCTTCCCAGGCACCCTTGATGACCGTGATGCCGCCCGTGCAGTGCGCGCCTCCGGTGCCGAGGCAGTGTCCCTGTGGCACGCCGACACCGACCTGCAGGATGTTGACGCCGTGGTAATCCCTGGTGGCTTCTCCTACGGTGACTACCTGCGGGCTGGCGCGATCTCGCGTTTTGCTCCAATGATGGCCAAGATCGCCGACGCTGCGAACTCCGATGCCAAACTGCCTGTACTGGGTATTTGCAACGGTTTCCAGATCCTCACCGAGTCGCATCTTTTGCCTGGCTCGATGATCAAAAACGATCACCTGAAGTTCATCTGCCGCGATCAGCTGCTGCGTGTGGAGAACAACCAGACCGCTTGGACCAATGGTTTTGAAGCTGGCCAGGAAATCACCATCGTGCTCAAAAACCAGGACGGCCAGTACGTGGCTGACGAGAAGACCCTGGATGAGCTTGAAGCCGAGAACCGCATTGCGTTCTCCTATGTGGGCTGGAACCCGAATGGTTCGCGCCGTTCGATCGCTGGCGTCAGCAACAAGGCTGGCAACGTGGTGGGTCTTATGCCTCACCCGGAGCATGCCATTGAGGTCGGCTTTGGCCCCGATGCCCGCGGCACCGATGGGCTAACCTTCTTCACCAGTGTTCTGACCCACCTTGTTGGAGGAAAAAAGTGAGCCAGGAAGTCACCAAAGAATTCAACATCGACACCGTCGATAACGCCGCCGGCACCCCAGATGTAGAACTGCCTTGGGCAGAGCTGGGCTTGAAGGACAACGAATTTGCCGAGATCGTGAAGATCTTGGGCCGTCGTCCCACCGCTGCTGAATTGGCCATGTACTCGGTGATGTGGTCCGAGCACTGCTCGTACAAGTCCACCAAGAACCACCTGCGCCAGTTTGGGCAGAAGGTCACCGATGAGATGAAGAAGGACCTGATGGTCGGCATGGGCGAAAACGCCGGTGTTACCGACCTGGGCGACGGCTGGGCCGTGACGTTCAAGATCGAGTCGCACAACTCGCCTTCCTACGTTGAGCCATACCAGGGTGCTGCTACCGGCATTGGTGGCATCGTACGTGACATCATCTCCATGGGTGCCCGTCCGATCGCCGTGATGGATCCATTGCGTTTTGGCGCCATCGATCACGAAGACTCGCAACGCGTGGTGCACGGCGTAGTCTCGGGCATCGGCGGCTACGGCAACTCGCTGGGCCTGCCGAACATCGGCGGCGAAACCGTCTTTGATCCGATCTACCAGGGCAACCCACTGGTGAACGCCTTGGCTGTTGGCGCACTGCGCCACGAAGACCTGCGCCTGGCTAACGCCTCGGGTGTGGGCAACAAGGTGGTGCTCTTCGGTGCACGCACCGGTGGCGATGGCATCGGCGGCGCTTCGGTGCTGGCTTCCGAATCCTTCGATGACACCAAGCCTTCCAAGCGCCCTGCTGTACAGGTCGGTGACCCGTTCGCCGAGAAGGTACTGATCGAGTGCTGCCTGGAACTGTTTAAGGCTTCACTGGTTGAAGGTATCCAGGACTTGGGTGCTGCAGGTATTTCCTGTGCAACCAGCGAACTGGCATCCAATGGTGAAGGCGGCATGCAGGTTGAGCTGACCGACGTGCTGCTGCGCGACTCCACCCTGACCCCGGGCGAAATCCTGATGTCGGAGTCCCAGGAACGCATGATGGCAGTTGTCACCCCTGAAAACGTTGACGCGTTCGAGGCTGTTATGGCCAAGTGGAACGTGGAGTACTCCTGGTTGGGCGAGGTGACCGATACCGACCGTTTGATCATCACCTGGAAGGGTGAGGTCATCGTGGACGTGGACCCTAAGACCGTGGCCCACGACGGCCCGGTTTACGACCGCCCTTACGCTCGCCCAGAGTGGCAGGATGCTCTGCAGGCTGACACCTTTAAGTCTTCGGAGGCCGGCAAGAACTTGCCAGCAACCGGTGATGAGCTCAAGGCTGCCGTGCTGGAACTGATTGCCAGCCCAAATATGTGCGACAAGTCCTGGATCACCAACCAGTACGACCGCTACGTTGGTGGCAACACCGCATTGGCCGCCCCGGATGATTCCGGTGTGGTGCGTATTGATGAGTCCACCGGTTTGGGTGTGGCCATCGCTACCGATGCCAACGGCCGTTACACCTATCTGGATCCATACGCTGGCGCTCAGCTGGCACTGGCCGAGTCCTACCGCAACGTTGCTACCTCTGGTGCAATCCCTGCGGCGGTCTCGGACTGCCTGAACTACGGTTCCCCAGAGAACCCAGATGTCATGTGGCAGCTAGCCGAGGGTATCCGTGGTCTGTCTGATGCTTGCATGGTGCTTGGTGTTCCAGTCACCGGCGGTAACGTGTCGCTGTACAACCAGACCGGCGACAAGCCGATCCACCCAACCCCAGTGGTTGCCACCTTGGGCAAGTTCGACGACGTTGCTCGCCGCACCCCTTCGGGCTGGCGCGAAGAGGCCGACGGCCAGGCGATCTACCTGATCGGCACCACCAAGGACGAGCTGGATGGCTCGGAGTTCGCCAACCTGCGCGGTCACCTCGGCGGTGTACCGCCGGTAGTTGACCTGGAAGCGGAAAAGGAACTGGGCGCGATCCTGATCAACGCTAGCCGCGATGGCATGATCGATGCAGCTCACGACTTGTCAGAAGGTGGTCTGGCCGCAGCATTGACCGAGATGGTTCTGCGCTTCGGCGTTGGCGCTCGTGTAGCACTGGATGAGATCAAGGAACGTGACGGCGTAGATTCCTTCACCGCTTTGTTCTCGGAGACTCAGGCCCGCGCCATCGTTGCTGTCCCACGAAGCGAAGAAGTTCGTTTTAAGGATATGACCAGCGCCCGCGGTGTGACCGTGGCTCGCTTGGGCATCGTTGATGCGCAGTCCGGTTCTTTGGAAGTCCAGGGTGAATTCACCGCTTCGGTGGATGAGCTTCGTGAGGCTAACGAAGGCACCATGAAGAAGTACTTCGGCTAA
>CAACWO010000061.1_pt1 | contig 19197 bp, 17 predicted proteins | sample 2275661 | NCBI WGS metagenome assembly CAACWO01 (sample SAMEA5312466, study PRJEB27640) | indoor metagenome | biome: indoor environment; feature: uncontrolled; material: polymer concrete tiles wood | place: Germany | collected 2014-07-07 | reverse complement strand
CTTTCCAGAGTTGCCTCGTGATGGCGGTACGGGGGCCTGAGAGTTTCCTGGGGAGGAATTGCTCCTACGGCGCCCGTCCATGGTGTGAACGGGACTCTCCCGCCATCCGTCTATGGCGTGTGCTGCTGATCTTAGATCTGCAGCACACAACCATGTTACCTGCCTCGCGCTTTAGGTCAAAGAGTCGCGCTGCGTTGAACTGTCACAAAAGTTTTACTTCGTGACCGCCGTGAGTTGAACGTACTGCGGATACCTTGCTGACAAGGAATCACCCGAGGATGTGCCCGAGAGCCTGCGCCTAACCCAAGGAACCAAATGTTCGGTAGCCCAACCCAATTCTTGCTTCAGCTTTTCGCCGCGAGAGTTCACCGCGTGATCCGGCAGAACCGGAGCCTGAAGTTTATCTGCCCAGTTTTCGTCGGTGACCTGGTGTCGTCCAAGAACGTCAAGAACCCTCGCGGCCATCAGTGCATGTCCCAGCTCGTTCATGTGCAGGCGATCTACAGACCAATAACGCAAGTCTGAGAATTCGCGCCAACGCCAGTAGTCCGCAATGACCGCGCCGTACTTATCGGCAATCTCGCGAATTTTCTCGTTATAGATCGCAGTACGCGGACGGGTCTTGGAGAACAAGGGAGATTCGACAGTGTCAAAACCGGTGAAGAGTACAACGGTGCTTCCGGCCTCGGTGAAGCGTCGGACCATCCCTTCATAACCACGCATCAGCGCATCAAGATCTGCTCTGGGGCGCAAGATGTCGTTTCCGCCGGCGTAGATGCTCACCAGATCTGGCTTCATGGACAGGCCTTGGTCCAGTTGCTGGTTGATGACCTGACCGATTTTCTTTCCGCGTACCGCGAGGTTGGCGTATTCCCAGTCGCCCTGCGCGCTGAGCACTTCAGCGACTCGGTCGGCCCATCCACGCACCTGGTTAGGTCGATTCGAATCTACGTCGCCGACGCCTTCGGTGAACGAATCACCCAATGCCAAATACTTCTTCACTTCAATCTCACTTTTGTATCTGCTAAATTTTTCTGTTCGCTGCCAAGGTTCAGTTTGCCGAGGTTCAGTTTGATTTAGCCTTGGCGTTCTTTGCGAGAATCAGCTGGCGCGCCAGCTGGCTGAGCTTGACCCCGGTAGATGTGTCCTTGGGTCCTTCACTGCGCGAAGGAATGAAGCCAAAGCCGAGCTGGTAGGCAGGGTCGGCAAAGGCCAAAGATGAGTTAGCTCCGTCGTGACCGTAGGCGAAGATGGAGCCGTAATTATTGCGGGCGGTAGCCTTCATGAATCCCAAGGCGAAGGCCTGCAACAAACCGCTACTTCGATCCAGTCCGTAAACCAGTTCGGTGGAGACCTGTGACCAGGTGTCCGCGCTGAGGAATCCTTGCATCGCGTCGAGGGATGGAACGGCGCCGAAGGATGCGGCATAGATTCCGGCCAGGCCTTGAGCGTTGGCTACCGCACCCATGGACGCCGGACCGATCTGACGTACCTGGGCTGAGTTGGCCAGCTCATGCCAGTTGTAAACCGGACCGTCTGCCAAGGCGAATCCGGAGGCGGAGTTTACCGCCAGGCCAGCTGGCGAGAAGGGATCAAAAAATTCGCTTGGCGCTTCAACGCCAGCTAAGACATCTCGGTAGCGTGATTCCAGCGACGGGTCTTGTCCGATATAAACGTCTGCCGACAGAGGTTTACGGATGCGCTCTTCAAAAACATCTTTAAGCTCTTTGCCGGCGACGCGGCGAACCAGTTCTTCCATCAGTACGCCCATGGTGATGGCGTGATATCCAACGATGTTCTGACCCAGCGGCCAGATGCTTGGCATGGACGCCAGAACCTTGGCATATTCAGCCGAGTTCAGTAGGACTTCACTTGGTACACCGCCGGGAACACCAAGAACGCCAGCCTGGTGACTGAGCACCTCGCCAACGGTGAGCTTATTCTTTCCACCGGCGCCAAATTCTGGCCAGTAGGTGGTCATTGGGGCAGCTGGATCAATCAGGCCATCTTGGACGAGTAAGGCGATGACCAGTGCGCCCATGCCTTTGGTACACGAGAAGACACAGGTCAGTGCATCCGCCGCTAAATGCTCACCGACGCTGTGGCTGAGCACGAGTTCACCCCGGTGATAAACAGCGAGCTGTGCCGAGTAGTTTTCTTCTTCAGCAGCTCGTGCTTCCAGAGCTTGAGCCAAAGGTGCGAAATCTTCGCTAATCACCGAGTCCATCTACGTCCTTAAAGTGCTTGTCGCTTTTCAACTAACCCTAGTCGGATCCAGCGCAATTCTCACTTGGCTCGCCAACATGCTACTAAGATCCCATCCGTATGTCAGGTCACAGCTAGAGGGGCGTAGTACCGCTTATCGTCATTTTGCAACCTTTGGACTCGTGATACTGTGAGCCAACTCAGAAGACGGTTTGCCGACTATGGGTGCAACAACTAAATTTGTCATGCTTGCCACCTATATTGAAGGAGATGATCTCGATCGCATGACTGTGAATAGTGACACGCCAGTACCCCAGGGCCAGGATACAGAACTCAAGCGGGTGATCGGCCCCAAGCTGCTGCTATTCCTCATCATGGGCGATATCATCGGCGCAGGCATTTTTGCCATCACCGGTAAGGTTGCTGGCCAAGTGGGTGGCGCGGCCTGGTTGCCGTTCCTCGTTGCTTTTGCCATCGCAACTTTGACCGCTTTTAGCTACCTCGAACTGGTCACCAAGTACCCACACGCCGCTGGCGCGGCTCTGTACGTGCACAAAGCTTTTGGCATCCATTTTGTCACTTTCATCGTGGCTTTCACCGTGGCCTGTTCAGGCATTACTAGTGCCGCGACCTCAGCAACCTTGGTTGGTCAGAACCTTCTGATCGGTTTTGGCCAGTTCATTGATGGTGTCCCCACCACGCCACAAGCGGGCATGTGGGCTGCCATTGCCATCATCGTGATCCTTGCGCTGATCAACTTGCGAGGTGTGGGTGAGAGCGTCAGGTTCAACCTCGTCTTGACCATTATTTCGCTGGCCATCATGGCAGTGATCATCGGCATCGGCTTCTCTGTTATTGCGTCCGGTCAGGGTGATATCAGCCGTCTTGTAGTCTTCGAGACCCCGTCGGACCGCAGTCTTTTTGCCGCGGTAACCATGGGTACCGCCATCGCCTTCTTCGCCATGGTTGGTTTTGAAGACTCGGTGAACTTGGTGGAAGAAACCAAGAACCCAAACAAGGTATTCCCGAAGATCATGTTTATTGGTCTGGGTTTGTGTGCAGTGATCTACATGCTCGTGGCAGTTACCGTGATCATGGTGATCCCTACCGGCGACTTGCTGAACCCGAAGAATCCAGATGCCGGTATCTTGCTGGACGTGGTGCGCCTGGGCGCCCCGAACATTCCGGTGGACGCTATCTTCCCGTTCTTGACCGTTTTTGCCGTGGTCAACACCGCGCTGATGAACATGCTGATGGCAAGCCGATTGCTCTACGGCATGGCCCGTCAAGGCGTGCTCCCGCAGTTCTTGGGCAAGGTGCACTCCACCCGCCGCTCCCCTTGGGTAGCCATCTTGTTCAGCACCGCGCTGGCCATTGCTTTGGTGGCTTACGTCAACTTGGATAGCGAGAACGGCATTGTTGGCTCGCTGGGTGGAACCACAGCACTGCTGTTGCTCTGCGTCTTCGCCGTAGTTAATGTTTCATTGCTGGTCTTGCGCCGCGAAAAGGCACCGGAAGATGCCTTCCGTACCCCGACCGTCATCCCGATTCTCGGCGTAGCCTTCTGCCTGTTCCTCGCCGGCCCGTGGGCCCGTTCGCGCGAGGACTGGGTGCAGTACGAAATTGCCGGCCTATTGCTGGTTATTGGCGTACTGCTCTGGGCAGTGACCTGGCTGGTCAACCGCATCAATTACAAAAAGGGCATTATCGAAACCCGCCCCGGGCACTACGAATAAATAGCATCGGGTACAGCTGTGGTCCACCGAGAATTTTTCTCGGTGGACCACAGTTCTTTAAGCCTCTAATCTCGCACTGGCCGCTATGCGGACTGCTCGATAGTTTCCTGACGGAAGCGAAGCTTCCAGCCCTGTTCGCCTAGTTGCCACCAGGAGGAGACCACCAAAACTTCAGAGTCGCTTGGCTTCATTCGGTAGGCCAGCAACACCATTTCTTCACTGATCTGTCGGGTGGCCAGAACCTGCATCTGCCCCGTGGTGGGCAGGGAGGATCCGGAACTCAACAGGGTGCCGATGGTTGCTACATCCAGTAGCCCACCGTGGCGGGTCACCTCTTGGTAGCTGGGGTGCAAGAAGTCGGCGATCTCAGTAAAGCTGGTGCGGATTTGTGGGTCGAGGAATCCTTGCTCCAGCTCATAAACCGTCGCGGCAAAGTCCCCGGATGTTGACACTAGCGCAGATACCTGTGCGGGTTGTTCGGCTTCGTGAGCTGGCTCAACTGGCTCTGCCGGCGCGGAAGTATTGGAAGCACTTGCCGCGGCTGGCGCTTGTGCGCTTCCCACGATGTAACCGGGGCCAGCGTCAGGGGAAGTTCCCTTTTGATGAGCTGTGGCCGCTGCGCGAGCACGTTCGTCGGCAGCCTCGTTCAGGTCATGCCCGGCATGACCCTTGACCCATTCAAAGGTGTACTTGCGGCCGACAATGGCCGAATCAAGTTCTTTGAGGATGTCTTGGTTCAACACCTGTTTGCCATCGGCTTTTTTCCAGCCGCGCTTCTTCCAGCCCGGCATCCATTTGCTGATGCAATTGATGGCGTACTGCGAATCACAGAGGATCTTTAGCTCTTCATCAGGCAGGTGTGCGGTGGCCCGGAAGAGTTCAAGGACTGCTTGCAGCTCCCCCATATTGTTTGTTCCGTGGTCCCAACCACCGGCCGCCCAATTATTGTCATCCACGTACCAGGCCCAACCGGCCGGCCCTGGGTTACCTAGGGCGGATCCATCTGCAGCTGCAATGATCGTCATGCTTTAATCCTGCCACGCCTGATGCCTGCCTCTGACCTACCTATCGGGCCATGTCGCTGACGGTTCGACTCAAAACTAAAACTGAAGAAAAGCTCAAGAAATGGAAAACCCCTGAGCTGGCAGGTTTTGACGATTTCAAAACGTCACCCGAACCCAGGGGTTAAGACCACTTAGCCTAAGCGTTCTACTAGCTATGCCGAGTACAACGGGTTGTGGCCGGCTTGCACGCGCTCTTCGGCTCGAACTTCACCCGGTGCGGTGCCGTTGAGGAACGGACCGTTATCGGCCAACTGATCACGACCCGAGAGTTCTAACCAGTTTTCTAGCACTGGACCCTTCGGGATGATCTGGGTTGGGTTAATGTCTTCATGCACCACGTAGTAGTGAGCCTTGATCTGTTCAAAGTCGATGGTGTCACCAAAACCAGGGGTCTGGAACAGATCACGGGCATAACCCCAAAGGTTAGGCATCTCGACCAGCTTGTTGCGGTTGGTCTTGAAATGACCGTGATACACCGGATCAAAACGCACCAAGGTAGTAAACAGACGTACGTCCGCTTCGGTGATGTAGTCCCCCATCAAGAAACGACGGGTAGCAAGTCGCTCTTCCAGGAAATCCAACGTATCAAAAAGACGATCGTAAGCGTCGCTGTAGGATTTCTGATCCCCAGCAAATCCTGCGCGATATACGCCGTTGTTCACTTCGGTGAAGATCCGCTTGATCAGCGGAAGCATTTCATCTAGCTGATCTTCCGGCACCAAATTTGGTGCACCCTCGCGATGGAATTCTTTCCACTGGGTGGATAGGTCCCAGGTGATTTGTGGGTACTCATTGGTGACAACGGCACCGGATGGGATATCCACGATGGCCGGAACGGTGATGCCACGAGGGTAGTCAGCAAAGCGCTTGAAGTAGTTTTCTTGGATTCGTTCGGTGCCTAGAACTGGATCTTTCCCGTCTGGATCTAGATCAAAAGTCCAGCTGCGGGCGTCGTGGGTTGGCCCGGGAAGCCCAACGGACAAGGCATCTTCTAGGCCAAGCAGTCGGCGAACAATGAGGGTGCGGTTGGCCCAAGGGCAAGCACGAGCTGCCACCAAGCGGTAGCGCCCTGCTTCTACTGGCCACAGCTGGGCACCTTCAGAAACACCGGCCAACGGATGACCGATCTTGCTGTCGTTATGCTCATTGCTGTAATTTTCTGGCGCAGTATCAGCGACAATCCGGTCTTGGATGTAGTTGGTATCACGGGTGAATTCTCCGCCGGTGACATAGGCACCCTTCGTTGAATATTCTTCGCTCATCGTTTCCCTCCAAAGTCCTTCATGCTCTACACATTCAGTGTGCTTCCACATCGACCCTAGAACAACGGCTGCCCGTTGAACATGATGATGTGAATCAATATTTCGGCAGGTAGCTGGCCATCAGTTAATTGACGTGTCAGCCTATGTTGCCAAAACCAACCTTACACGAGATGATTGATGCGTCAACAAAATTTTATTGGGCTAACGATACAAGGGTGAAAGAAAATCATGAAGAGCGACGAGACCCGCTGGCTCACCGATAGCGAGCAGGAACTCTGGCGCACGATACGCGAGTTCCTCTGGCAATTCCCCAGCGCAATGGACCGTCAGTTACTCCGCGATGCACAAATGCAGTCCGGGGAATATTCGGTTTTGGCGGTACTTTCAGAGACTCCGGAACCAAGTTTACGTCCCGCTGACGTTGCTCAAGGACTTCGCTGGGACCGCTCCCGACTTTCACACCTGCTTCGTCGTATGGAAGCCAAGGGCTTGATCAGCCGTTGCTCGGATGAAACCGATCGCCGCGGTCACCAAATTGCGCTCACCGAATTGGGTCAACAAACCATCCAAAGTGCAGCGCCGACCCACGTCACCTTTGTGCGCGAAACGCTCTTTGATTCCCTTGATCCTGCAGAACGCAAAGCACTGGAATCCGCGTTGCCAAAGATCCTGGACTCACTGGAAAAGCAAGGGCTCAGAGACTCCTCCTGCTAGTTCCTTTGCGCGGCTAGCTCGCTGTTTTGAACTAATCGCGCAAAGCGACCACCAAGGGCCACCAGCTCGTCGAAGGTTCCTGCCTCAGCAATCTGGCCATCTTCGAGCACCACAATTTTATCCGCACGCATCACAGTGCTTAGCCGGTGTGCAATGAGCAGAGTAGTACGCCCAACTGCAAGCTCATCCAGCGCCTGCTGCACCAACGCTTCGGTGACTGTATCCAGTGCGCTAGTTGCCTCATCCAGCACCAGAACCTTTGGCTTGCGCAGCATGGTTCGAGCGATGGCCAGACGTTGCTGTTCTCCACCGGAGAACCGATGGCCACGCTGACCTACCTCGGTATCTATGCCCTGAGGCAACCCGCGGATGAGCTCTGCAATCTGCGCAGCTTCGAGCGCCTGCCACAGTTGAGCTTCGCTTGCTTCCGGTGCAGCCCAGAGCAAGTTAGCCCTGACAGTATCGTGCAACAAGTAGCTCTCCTGAGCCACCACAGAGACCACATTCGCGATGCCTTCTGGCGCATAGTCTTTGAGGTCAACTCCGTCGAGCAGCACCTGTCCCGAAGTTGGGTCCAGCAATCGTGGAAGCAATGAGCCTAGAGTGGACTTACCGGAACCAGTAGAGCCGACCACTGCGGTCATCGTGCCGGCTTCAAGTGTCAGATTTAGTTGATCCAAGGTCGCCCGATTAGCTTGCGGGTAGCGGAAGCTCACGTTGCGAAGCTCTACGTACCCATGAACATTTTCTGGTTCCACCGGCTTTGGATTCTTCGGCACCGGTAATTCTTGCTCAGTATCAAGGTACTCAAAAACCCTGCTGAACAAGGCCATGGCCGAAACCCACTGAACCGATAGTTGCATCAAGCCCATGACTGGACGGAAGATCCCAGCTTGTAGCCCAGTGAAGGCAACCAGGGTACCGATACTCATTCCTTCGCCTGTCACCGGCAATCCGGCAGCCAGATAGAGGGCAGCTGGAATAGCCGCAAAAATGATGCTCATGGTGGCCATGCGCCAGCGTCCGGCTAGGGCGCTTTTCATTTCAAGGTCAATGAGCTTATGGCTGGAATCCGCGAAGACCGCAGCGTCCGCACTACCAGTGCCCATGATCTTGGACAGGCGTACTCCTGAGATGCTCAGCCGCTCTTCAATCAGCGAGGTCAGGTTAGACATCTCGCGCTGTCGCTTACCGGTGACCGCGCGCCGCAACTTTGCGGTCTGTTTGGCCAGCAAAATTGCCGGAGGGAAGACAATCAAAGAAATCAGACTGAGCTTCCAAGAGATAGCAACCATGGCTACTGCTGTTGCCACCACGGTGGTCAGGTTTGAAGCGATACTGGTTGCCGAATTGGTAATGACCGACTGCATCTGCCCGACATCATTGATCAATCGAGATTGGACGTCCCCTGAACGGGAGTTGGTGAAAAATCCGAGCGACTGTTTCTGTAAGTGGGTAAAGAGACCGGTACGCAGTCGGTGCATAACGCGCTGCCCCATCAAGGTGGCGCGCCACGTTTGCAGCACTTCCAGCACCGCGGTAGCTAGCGCAATGAGCACCAGTCCCCCGGCGCCGAACATCAGAAGCCGAACATTGCTATTGGGAATGGCGTCATCAATCAGCTCGCGGACAATGAAGGGTTGAGCGAGGCCAATGATGGACGAGGCTACGATCAGTAGGACCACGACGATGACAGAGCCCAGGTGCGGTCTAAAAAGTTCGGCCACACGCTTGAGTGAGACCGGATGCTCGGCTAGCCATTGTTTATCTTGGGCCGAATTTTTCATGCGGCCACCACCGGTAGGCGCGGCCGGTGCTCCGTGCGTTGCTCCTGAACTCATAGACCCTCCCTCATCACTCTTTCCACACAAAGAATAGCAGAGGTAACCTCACTATGTGGTTTCATCTTGAATTTGTTCTGAAGAACACACTATTCTTGAAAGCATGCAGAACGAAGAGTCCAAGGATGACTTGGCAGATCTCTTTCTCCGGGCCTCGCGCGTTATCCGCGGGCGCTGGCGAGAAAACCTCATCCCCTTAGGGATCACCCCACATCAATCGCGAGTGTTGAGCCTGCTCAGCCATGCCGAAAACCAGGGGATGCGCAACTCGCACTTAGCAGAGCGACTACATATCGCCGCGCGCTCCACCACCGAGGTTGTCGACCAGCTTGAAGCTAAAGAGCTGGTGATCCGCACCCCGGATCCTGCAGACCGACGTGCCACACTCATCGCACTGAGCCCCAGTGGCAAGGCTCAAATAGGTGAGCTGACTCGGCTTAGACGCGAGAGCATGGACGGGTACTTTGAAAAGCTTCCGGGCGATGATCGCAGGGAGCTCACCCGCCTGCTGGAGATCCTAGACAGGGAAAATCCTCGCCCACGGCGTTCCGATTGCAAGCCTGCGAGCAGCAACTAGTTCTCAAAACCAAAAAGCGGCGGCCCTGAAAACCATTTAATGATTTTCAGGGCCGCCGCTTTGGAATAGTCCAAGGACTAAAATTCAGTTCTAGTTTTCGGTCTTCCCACGACGCCAGTAGCCCATGAAGGCCACCTGCTTGCGATCTAGACCCGCTTCACGCACCAAGTAACGGCGCATTTCCTTCACGGTCGCTGCCTCACCGGCAACCCACGCGTAGAACGGGGCGTTGTTGGCTTGGCCGGTCTCCCAAAGAATTTCGGAATCAATGTCAATGTCTTCAGGCTCGGCGTTGGTATCAACAACACCGGCTGCCGGGATTGCCACGACCTGACGCAAGGCCGATCGTAGTAGCTCCCCGTGCTCACTATTTCCGCGGGTAAGCCACTGTACGGACACCCCAGAACGAGTCGAAGCACCCAGAATGTCGGTGGTCTCTGGCACCTCGATCAGGGCATGTCCGGTGACATGAGAAGGTAATGACTCAAGGATCGCACAAATTGCCGGAGCGGCCGTTTCATCCCCGGCCAGCACAATGCGGCCGGCATCGCCTGGACGGAATTCGATGCCGCCGTAGCTGGAATCATTGAGGAACTTATTAGGGCCAAGGACCAACAGTTGGTCACCCACCTGGGCGCGATCACCAAACTCGGTGGCTGGACCGCCGTGTAGCTTTCCATCCACCATGTGTCCGTGCATCACAAAATCAATATCTAGCTCTGCAGTGAGCCCAGCGTTATCTCGGTGACCGGCTTCGCGGAAGGCACGAACGGTGTAGGTGCGCATGTGGCCGCGGGTGTCCGGATCAATGGATAACCAGCGCTTGTACCAACCGACTTGATCCGCTGGACTGGTCATCGCGTTCGGGCGCATCGAGGCAATTTCGTCGGTCAGCGCGGTACCGCCAGCTGGTGGCAGCAACAACTTGATCCGCATATCCAATGGGTGACTGTTGGTCCCAAAGTAATCCAGGTCGTTGCCGCTGAAAGTCAGACGGCGGAAGGAAGGTGAGAGTTCTTGACGTTTGATCAAGGTGGTCTCAAAAGCCAACGTTGGAACGTGCTCGTAGGCCGGGCGAACGCTCTGTTCAGATTCGCCGGTCGTCTCATCTTGTTCTGCTTCAGCTGGCTGCGTACCGGTAGAAGGCTCAAGTGCTTTGGGCTCACTGCGGAAAATACCCTTGGAGGCCAGCACCTGCTCGGTGCGCAATACCCGGTGACGTCCGATAGGTAGAACCAGTGGAGTGCCACCCACCGGGTCAGGGATAACTCGGCTTGGCATCCCAAAAACGTCTTTAACTGTCTTTTCGGTCACCACTTCATTCGGGTGCCCGGCAGCGTAGATCTTTCCGTGACGCAGGGCCACCAGATAATCGGCGTAGCGCGCTGCCAGGTTCAAGTCGTGCAACACAATGACTACGGTGATGCCGCGACTACGATTCAACTCGCTGACCACATCAAGCACCTCAAGCTGGTGCGCCACGTCCAAGAAGGTGGTGGGCTCATCAAGTAACAACAGGTCAGTTTCCTGGGCCAGCGCCATGGCGATCCAGACACGCTGACGCTGCCCACCAGAGAGCTCGTCGACTGCACGGTCGGCAAGCTCGGTGGTGCCGGTCATTTCCATTGCGTGGTTCACTGCCGCTTCATCTTCAGCGGAGAAGCGCTTGAATAAGCCCTGGTGTGGGTAACGTCCACGGCTGATCAGCTCGCGGGCGGTGATTCCATCCGGCGCGGTTGGTGACTGTGGCAGCAGACCCAAAGTCTTTGCGACTTCCTTGGCCGGCTTGGAATGAATATCCGCCCCGTCCAACAGCACCTGCCCACCGGTGGGCTTAAGCAGTCGTGATAGGGCGCGCAAGAGGGTGGACTTGCCGCAACCGTTTGCGCCGACCACGATGCTCACCTGCCCGGTGGGGATGTCCAAGGACAGTTCGTCGACAATGGTGACCTTGTCATAGGCCAAGGTCAGATCGCTAGCCTGCAAAGTGGCCATGGATTAGCCCCCGTTTCCGGTTGAGTTGGCGCGCACCAAAATCCAAATCAGGAACGGTGCGCCGAATGCGCCGGTAATTACTCCTACCGGCAGTACAAGATCTGCGAACAAATTTGCTGCAAAAAAATTGGCGATAATCACCAGGGTTGCGCCGGTCAATCCGGCAAGGGGAATGTTGATTGGCCCGCGCGAAAGGGCCGCGCTAATCGGACCGGCAAGGAACGCCACAAAGGCCAGTGGCCCGGTCACTGCAATGGGCATCGCCCCCATAGCGACGGCCACAAACACCAGCAGCGTGCGAGCCTGGCTGACATTGACGCCCAGTGCGGCTGCCGAATCCTCGCCCAGTTCCAGCATTTTGAGCTGACGCAGCACAAAGGGAAGGAAGACTCCCCCAATAATTCCTAGGCTGATCAAGAGCACCAGGGCGCTACGCCAGTTGCTCGAAGACAGTGAACCGGAGAGCCAATGCATCACGTCGCTCGCGGTATTCACCTGAGCTTGGGTCAGAAGATATTGGATCAGTGCCTGCAGCATGGATCCGATGGCTAGCCCAGCCAAAATCAATCGTGGCCCGGTGCGTTTACCCGACGCTGAAAGCCAATAAATCAGCGCGGCGACAATCAGTCCACCGGCTAAGGCGAAGACGTTCAGTTTCCAGTCGGTATAACCCAGGGTGATCATCGCGAACACCGCGGCGGCCGAGGCACCGTAGCCCACGCCGATCACATCGGGGCTGGCCAGTGGGTTGCCCAGCCAACGCTGGAAGAGTGCGCCGGAGATACCAAGACCCGCACCAGCCAAGGCGCCAACAGCTACTCGTGGCAGCCTATCGGACATGATAATAAAGCTGGTTCCGGGGACCTTTTGGCCGCTAAGCACCTGTAGTACTTCGGTGGCAGGTAGGCGGTCGCGGCCCCAAAACAGGTAAGCCACGATGGAAAGAATGATGGCGGCCGACATCCAGATGGTGGTTCGAAGCACCCGGTTTTTAGTCCTTTGCGGCCGGCTCTGTTCCGCTTTGTTTTGCTTCACCGTCTCTTGCGTCATTTCGTTGGTGCTCATAGGCTCACCGACTTCATGCCGCTGCGCATCATCAGGATAAAGAGGGGTCCGCCAATCATTGCGCACATGACGCCAACTTGGATTTCACTCGGTGGCGCGATCACTCGTCCCACGGTATCAGCCACCAATAAGAGGATCGGCCCGGCCAGCAAGGACCCAGGCATTAACCACCGGTAATCCGAGCCCACCAGTAAGCGCACGGCGTGCGGGATCATCAAGCCAACAAAGGCGATGGGCCCGGCCACCGCCGTGGCGGTACCGGCCAGGATGACCACACCGATCGAGCCCAGCAGGCGTGCTCGTCCTAAGTTGAAGCCTAGCGCGGTGGCAGTGTCATCTCCCATGGAGACGGCGTTGGACACCCGCGCGGTAGACAAAACAATTAATGCTCCAACGGCCACAACCGGCGCCGCACCAAGGAACGTGTCTAGTGGAGTGCTGGACAGGGATCCGATCTGCCACATGCGGAATCGATCTAGGGTGGAATCCGAGATCATCAGAATCGCGTTGGTGACGGCCCCTACGCCCACGGCCAGGGCCGCGCCGCCTAGGGCCAGCTTGATGGGGGTGGCACCTTCACGCCCCACATTGGCCACCACGTACACCAAGGTCATCACCAGCGCCGCACCAATAAAGGCGGCAATCATGATCCCGGTCAGCGAGCTAACACCCAAAAAAGCGATGGCAACCACCACGCTCATCGCGGATCCTGCGTTCAGTCCCAGAATTCCGGTATCGGCCAACGGGTTGCGAGTTAGACCCTGCAGTCCTGCACCGGCCATGCCCAAGGCGGCCCCGACCACGATGGCCCCGATGGTCCGTGCAAAGCGCGAAGCGACCACGCCTTGATCTCCGTTGGTGGCATCAAAATGCCACAGCGCATCACTGAGCGCGGACAGCGAAACGGCGCGTGCGCCAAAGAGCAACGACGCGCAGATGGCAACTACCAACAACACTCCGAGGATGATAAATGCCCCGAGTTTGCGTGGCAGACGCGGACCGGCAGCTTCGTGCTCTGGGCGCGTCACACTTTCAGTCGAGGTCATAGGTTCCTACACTCATTGCTATGGATCATCTTTCCGCTCCCACCCTGATTGCTCCGGGTATCGCTTTGTTGCAGGCCGATAACCCTTCGGAAATGACGTTGGATGGGACTAACTCCTATTTGCTCTTCGACCCGAAAATTTCTGCGTTGAGCCCCGGTACCCCGGTGGTGTTGATTGATCCAGGACCCGAGCTTCCCGCTCATTTGGAATCGCTGGCCCAATTTGAAATTCAGTTGGTGCTGATCACGCACCGCCATGGCGACCACACCGACGGTATCAACTACCTGCATCGGCTGTGCCAGGCACCGGTTCGCGCCCAGTTGAACGAATACTGCCGGGATGCGGCAGCGTTGGAAGACCACGAAGTCATTAGCTGCGCGGGCATCAACGTTCAGGTTCATTTCACTCCGGGCCACACCTCGGACTCGGTGTGCTTTACGCTCAACGGTGTCAGCCCGCACCTGTTCACCGGCGACACCGTATTGGGTCGCGGGACCACTATTTTGGATCATCCGGACGGAACGCTGGAAGATTACCTTGCTTCCTTGGATCGGCTGCTGCGCCTTGATGACATGCCCCTGCATCCAGCGCACGGTGAGCAACACACTGCCTCGCATCAGTTGTTGCGTGCCTACCTTGCGCATCGTGAGTCCCGATTGGATCAAGTTCGTGGGGCCCTGATTAAACTCGGCAAGGCCGGGGCGGACGTTGACCCAGCTCAATTGCTGGACGTTGTCTACCCCGACCTGGATCCGCGCCTGGTTGGCGCGGCTAGCCGATCCTTGGAAGCGCAGTTGCACTATCTAGCGTCGAATCGCTAGCAGTTACTTTGCTTTGGCTGCGTTTTCGGCAGCCTTCACGATTTTTGGAACAACCTTGTCCAGTGACCATTCAAGGGACAGCGGCGAAGCGGCCGAGATAGCTAGGGTTGCTTCATCGGTGCCTGGCAGTGCCACCGCGTCACTCTTCACTGCAGGGATCTGACCGTACAGCGGCTGCGACTTCACGATGTCTTTCGTGGTGTTACCGGCGATCGCTGAGGAGAAGACGATATCTGAATCCCACTCGTTGACCTTTTCAGGAGAAACGGTGAAGAAGAACGTATCCTTGGTGGCGTTCTTCTGCACGTAGTCAGCCTGCTTCATGCCCAATGCGGTCAAGAAGCGTGGACGGGTGTCGCCTTCGGAGTACACGTATGCGGTATCCGGTGCGGACAAGTCAGCTGCGATGAAGGTTGTATCCTTCAGAACTGGGTTGTCTTCACCGACCTTAGCCAAGTCGCCTTCAACCTTCTTGATCAAGGTTTGTGCTTGATCTTCCTTACCCAGCATCTGACCGGCAACCTCGGTGACTTCCTGCCAGCTGGAGGTGTAGTTCGGCTTGATTGGACCAACTACCGGCGCGATCTCTTCGAGCTTTTCGTACTGTTCCTTCTTCAGTCCCGAGTAAGGAGCGAAGATCACGTCTGGCTTGCTCTTGGCGATGGCGGTGTAGTCAGGGTCATCACCGGTTGTGAACTGTGCTGGAGCCTTCTCGGAACCGATGGAGGCGTCAAGCTTGGCCAGCGCCTCATCCTTCCACTGAGTGGAATTGTTTTTGTTCTGGCCGTAAGTGTCGGCATCCATGCCCACTGGAACGGTGTCCAAAGCCAGCAGGGTGTCAGCGTTGACCCATGAGATGGTAGCTACGCGCTCTGGCGCCTTATCAATCTTGGTCTCACCATAAATGTTCTTGATGGTGACCGGGGCGAAATCTTCGCCAGCTTTGGCTGATGAATCAGCCGAAGAATCTGCGGAAGTGCCCGAGGAACCGCAAGCGGTCAGGCTCAGAGCGAGGATAGCGGTGGACGCGGCGAAGATTCCGGCGCGGCGTGAAATTTTCATGGGTCGGTGATTCCAGACTATGCGAGGTTCTGTGAAACATTACTGCCAAGATAGGTAAGGGTTACCTATCCGAGCCGTATGCCACGATACGCGGTAATCGGATCAATACGCAACATGAAGCGTACCTAATCATCGAGCCTGAAGTGATGCTACCCATCTACGCAACCGGATCCTACGCTCTGATCACGGTTTTTATTCTCCAGTTGCTAGCAACTTTTGCGGATCAGCAACCAAAATTGAGACCCTCACGAGAGCCAATCCAAGTAACACAGCGACAATTACAGTGAGCACCGTCAGTGGACTGATGATCACGCCATCCCAGCCAACGGCAGTACCAGCGCGGTCGAAGCGATCGCAAAGCCGATCGATGCAGTTAGCGCGGGAATCATCAATGACTCGGTGCGCGCCGAATTCATCGTGGAGTACGGCATCCCCAGTCGGTGCAGACCTGAGTACAGCTCAGCACGATCCAAGGTACTGGCGCTCTGGCTAATCGCAGAAGAGGCTGCCACACAAATGAAGGTGATAGCTAGGGTCACCAGAACACCGGTGAGAATATCAGCGGGTAAATAGTCATACCAAGAGTGATCTATTTCATCTGTTGCGCTCTGCTGCATCATGGCAGCTCCGCTGCCACCAACCACCGCAACAAATGAAGCCATAGCCACACCGGAAACCTGACGCCAAGACACGGTGGGATTTTCCAAGATCATTCGCGCCGCCAGTAGCTGTTGTGGAGTTTGAGCTTTTTTGAGCTTGCTCTGCCCGACTTTGGATACCAGGTAAGTACCAACCAGGTTCAGCGCAAGTAACCCAAGTCCAAAACCACCAAGGATCACCACGATGATCGCCGCAAGACTTTCTGTCACCTTCCCCAAATTCAGGAAGAGCAAACACAGCACAATGATGCTGCCTACGGTAATCAGGGCACGGACCCAGCTCGGTACCGGCACCGTTCTACGCGTAGCCACTGCTAAGGGTGAGATGACCAACTTGCGAAGGCCGGCAGCTGCACTAATGGCCGAAAGAAGAACAACAGCGAATACTGCTACTGCCACGATCCACATTGGCAGGTAGATGGCCCTACCAATAGGTGCACCTTGGAATGGAATCAACGATGCCAGTGGGGCACAAGCCAAGTACAGAACTAGTCCGGCGAGCGCACCAGCCAATGCCGTTGCGGCCGCCTGAATCACGGTCACCACGCGAATCTGCATTCCGGTGCCACCGAGCAAACGCAGTGACGACAGTGCGCGGTCGTTGGCTCGCGCAGATAATCTAGCGGCAGCCGAACCGAGCACTAAAAGCGGAACCACCAAAAGTACAACCGCGGTTGCCGCCAAGGGCAGATAGGTTCCTTGGGCTTCACCTTCAAAGCTGGTGAACGAGTGCGCCCCGCCTAAAACGATCAGCAGAATTGTGCTGACCATGGCGTAGGCACTGGCGGTGAGAATCTGTGGTGCCAATCGAGCCTTGGAAGGACGTGAGAGCAACCACGCTAGGTGCAGTAAATTCATCGGGCTTGGCCTCCGACGGTACTGCTGCTTCGAGAGCTGTCACTGATCAGGTTCCCGTCGCTGAGTTTTACAACGCGGTCACAACGCTCAGCTACCGACGGGTCATGGGTCACCATGACCAATGACTTTCCCGCACCCACGGTGCAAGCGAGCAACACGTCTAGTACTTCGGCACCGGTAGTTGAGTCCAAAGCGCCGGTAGGTTCGTCGGCAAAAACAACCATGGCACCAGTGACCTGCGCACGGGCAATCGCTACTCTCTGCATCTGTCCGCCAGAGAGCTGGCCTATTCGACGTTTCTCCATTCCAGCAAGACCTAACGCAGCCAAGACTTGGCCTGCCTGCATCATCGCAGTTTGACGCGAGGTTCCGTTGATCATCAAAGCCATTGCCACGTTCTCTTCGGCAGTAAGCTCTGGGATTAGCAGTCCTGCTTGGAAAACGAATCCGAAGGACTGGCGGCGCAGTTTGGTTCGAGCTTTGTCATTGAGCTGTTGCAGATCTACTCGTGCTTGTCCGGGAAGGTCCAAGATTAGGCTTCCCGCATCTGGCAGTTCAATGCCTGCCAGCGCGTGAAGCAAAGTTGATTTGCCGGAACCTGACGGACCCATAATTGCCAGTGATTCTCCGAGGGAGATTTTCAGATTTACGCCATTGAGCGCGGTGGTGGAGCCGAAACTACGGCGTAGGTCCTGTGCATTGAGTACGGGTGGATGATCTATGGAATTTTCAAGCATGATTCAATGTTTTCAATATTGGTCTGCTTGCACATCGGTGCACGGGCCGAAGTAGCTGCGAGCAGGGTTCATCCCGCAGTAGGAGCGATTCTGACTTGAACCAGTACTACAGGAGTTCTAGAGCAACTAATGAAATTGGAACTGTACACGCAGCCCTTTTGCGCCCCCTGCGTTCGCACTCGCCAGACTGTAGCTAGAGCCCAAGAACTACTTCCTGATTTAGAAGTAGAAGAAGTCAATGTGGTGGAGCAAGTTCAACGCGGCGAGGACCTGGGAGTCACCAGCACGCCAATGATTCGCTTGCTGCAGGGCGACACGGAAAAATTCCGCGCCAGTAATACTCCTACTTTGCCTCAGCTTTTGACTGCTATCGCCCGTGCCAGCGACTAGTCTCACCTAGTTCAGTAGCTGCAGATGCACGGTTCTTCTGGGTTTATGGGGAAGAATAGATCAGGTGATAACTGTGCCCGGCGTTGAACATGAATGTTTCCAACGCGTCCTCGCTGATTCAACTAATCGTATTGAATGGCTGCGGGCACGAGCGCAGGGCATCACCGCCACCGACGTGGCCAAACTTTCCACTGAGAAGTCCATCAAGAATGCCGCGTGGGACAAGCTCTACGGCAACGGTTTTTCCGGTAATCCCTACACCGATCACGGTCGCAAGCGCGAGCCAGTCATCGCCGCCTGGGTGCAAGAAAATTTCAACATTTTCCCTTCGTCCCAGCTTTTTCATTCCGAAGCTTCACGACTTCATTTAGCCACCCCCGACGGGCTGGGATTTGATGCTGACGGTGCTCCGGTCTTAGCTGAAATCAAGACCACCAATAAGCCACTGAAAAGAATCCCCAAGAACTACCTGCGCCAGATTCTGTGGCAACAGCATGTCATTGGGGCAGAACGTACGCTGTTTGTTTGGGAAGAACATCAGGATTTTATTCCGTTGCGTGATGTGCCCGAGTACCTCTGGGTGGAACGCGATGATGAACTGATTCAGGACCTCATCGACAAGGCCGAGTCTTTGATTTCCGCCCTGCGCGAGGCCACCGCCAGACAGCAACGTTACGACGACTATGGCCCGGCAGCTCTTCGCCTCTAAATCACACTGAACGCAATTGACCCCCAACACCTAATGTGGTGTTGGGGGTCAATTGCTTAATTACGCTCTTACTTCAGGATCAGACGGTGTTGCCGGGAACCATCCGAGGATCGGGTAGGCACTCCGGGTAGCTTTCTAGTAGCTCGCCCAAAAGCTTTTCGCGGATCATATTGCGCAGACTCCACAGGTCTCCGGCATTTCGTGAGGAGAGGTAGATGGTCACGGTCTGTAGACCATTCTGAACATCCGTCACCAGAAGCTCATTTTCTCGGCCATCCCACCAGTCCGACGCTTCAAGTAGCTCGGTGGTGCGCTCGCGCAGGTAGGCCACCGGCGCATTAAGTTTCAGTTGCAACGCGACGTTGCCAGAAATTTCAGTGCTGCGACGTGACCAGTTCTCAAACGGTGTGGTGGTGAAATACGTGGAGGGCAGAATCATTCGGCGACCGTCCAACA
>CAACWO010000206.1_pt1 | contig 20281 bp, 19 predicted proteins | sample 2275661 | NCBI WGS metagenome assembly CAACWO01 (sample SAMEA5312466, study PRJEB27640) | indoor metagenome | biome: indoor environment; feature: uncontrolled; material: polymer concrete tiles wood | place: Germany | collected 2014-07-07 | reverse complement strand
CTGTGACCGCTACCGGTGCTGGTACTCGGCGCTATGAGTGGAATACTGCTGGCCTAATTTACAAGGTCATTGATGCCCATGGCGTTGTTGAAGCAGAGAACACCTATGACGAGAAAAACCGTGTCACCACTCAGGTCTCTGAGTTTGGTCGCACCACACGTTTCGTGTACCTCCCGGGGCTGGTCACTAGCGTCTCTGACGTGGACGGTTCACGTTCGAACACCTATGTTTCAGATCAGCAAGGCCGATTGATCAGCATTACCGATGGCAATGATCAAGAGCAACGCATGGCATATGACCATCACGGCAACTTGCTCAATTCTATTGAGCGTGACGGTGGCGTGACCCGTCATCTGTACGATGACCGTGGACGCCGAATCCGCACCAAAACTCGTGAGGGTGCAGAACTAACCTACGGTTACGATGACTTTGACCGTATTACCGCTGTGGTGGCTGGCAATGGGGGCACCACTGCGTTTGAATACGATGATCAGAACTTTGAATCTGATGCTGAAAGTGGTTCTGCTTTCGGGCCGACTCGTAACCCGTCGGTCATCGTTGATCCCATGGGCGGACGCTCCCAGATGACCTGGGACCACGGTAAGCTCACCCGAGTTGTTGACCCAACAGGTGTTATCGTCACTTTGGGTTATGACGAGTTTGGGGACCTGGCCACGGTTACCAACGCGTACGGCAACACTGCCACCTTTGAACGTGATGGCGCGGGACGACTCATTCGTGCCATCAGCCCGTCAGGGGCCGTGACCTCGTTTGATTACAACGCTGTGGGCAACCTGATTCGCCTCACCGATGCAGAAGGCGGAACCTGGCACTACGAATACGGCACCAATGCCCGGATCAGTGCCAGCATTGATCCGACCGGTGGCCGAACAGCCTACGAATACGATCCTGTCCATGGCCATTTGGTGTCCACGATTGATCCACTGGGCCGTGCCACCAAGCAGTCCTACGATGATCTCGGACATGTAGAAGCGATTACTCTCGCCAACGGCGCACAGTGGTCTTTCGAACATGACCTACTCTCACAGTTAACTTCAGTCACTGATCCGCTCGGTGGATTGTGGCGTAACGAGTACGGCGTGAATGGGGATTTGACGGCCACCGTAGATCCGACCGGTGTGCGGGAATCAGCCTCCAATGATCAGAAGTCTAAGACGCTGACTGTTTCGGATGCGTTCAGCAAAGAAACCATCAAATTTGACGAGTACGGACGTCCCGTCAAGTCCGTTGCTAGCGATGGTTCAGCAGAAGTTATGGTCTATGACCTAGCTGGCCGTGTTGTTGAATTCTTGGACGGTGAAGGACACCTGACCAAGTTCACTTATGACCTAGCTGGCCGCATGATTGAAGAGACCTCTCCGAGTGGTGCAGTGTCCCGGTATGAGCATGATGCTGCCGGACGTCCAAGCCTCATGACTGATCCTTCCGGGGCTCAAGTCCGTTTGGAGTACAACGAGAATTCTCTAGTCATCGCCCGTCACTTCAGTAGTGAAGATCCGCAAGCTGTAGATGGTTGGCTGAGCGAACGCACCCATTACGACAGGCTAGGCCGCGTGATTGCTCAGGGTGCTGCGCGCTTCCAGTACGACGCTTGCGGTCGTATCACCGCGTTGCAAGATCCGCTGCACGGTACACGACGTTTCCAATATGATGCTGCCGGTCAGCTCACGGCCGTCGCTAATGGTGTTGGTGGAGTCACGCAGTACGAGTATGACGTGACGGGTAACTTGGTGAAAACCATTGACCCTCTGGGTAACATAGCCACGCGAGAATACGATGCTGCAGGACGCCTGGTCGCGCAGGTTGATCCGCTAGGACGCAAAACCTCTGCCGGTTATGATGCTGCTGGTCGTTTGATCTGGCAGCGCACCGGTGATGAAACTGGTGTTGAGCAAGAGCTGCGCTGGACGTACGACAACGCAGGCAACCTGAAAACAGTAGGCACCCCAACTCGTGTTTTGGCTGAGTACGCGCGTGATGCTTCCCGCCGTTGCGTCACCATCACTGATCACACCAAAGACGAAAAGCTCCCTGTTGAGCATGTGTTGCGTTATGACGGTGTAGGGAATCTTCTCTCACATACCCGTGACGGTCAGGGCCCATCGTGGGTTTATGACAATGAGGGTCGGATCGTTTCGGTCACTGACCCGACCGGCATGAGTATCTCGTATGGTCATGACATTGTTGGTCGCGTGACGTTGGTGGAACATCCGGTCTTCGGTCAGATTGTTTACACCTATAACCACGAGGGGGAGCTGACTTCAGCTACTGCACAACCGAAGGATGCTTCGCATCCCTCGGTGACTCAGTCGTGGGAGTACGCCTACGGTGCTATTAGCCGCCATGAGGTCTCTGGCGATGGCCAGGATCCACTAGTCACCAATATTTCTCGTGATGATTTGGGACGTATCGCTGGTGTTCAAAGTTCTGATGGCGTCGAGGCGCGCTACGCCTTTGATGGGGCGCATCAGCTGGTTGGTGCGTATTCGTTGTCGGGTTCCGAGGGGGTGCAGTTTTCAGAGGAAGCCGTTGTAGTCACGGATTCTGTGGCCGGCGGGCCTGGAACTTTGGTGAGTTCTGAGTGGGTGTATGACACTGCCGGACGATTGATCCGTGAGACTGACGGCGGTACCACTACTGAGTATGTTTATGATGCTGCAAGCCAGTTACTCTCACGGACCACAACCAGTGCTGACGGATCTGAAGAAACTGCCGTCTACGTTTACGACGGCTTGGGCCGTCGCATCAGCGAACGTTCTGACTCGATGGAACGCGTCTTTGAGTGGGCTGAAACAGGTCGACTAGCAAACATCACCACGACAGCTTTGAATCCTGCGACGGGTGCACGTACAGGAGAGACCACAAAGCAGGAGTTGTGGGTTGATGCGCTGGGTGACCTCGCCCAAATTGATGGTACTGATTTGTGGTGGGACACCACTACAGCGACCCCTCAGCTTCTTGCGGTGGGTCAGTCGTCGGTGACTCACGCTCCGGCAGGTAACACGATTGTTGACGGACAGATATCTGTTTCTGGCTGGCGCAGTGAACACCCTTCACACCCTGCAACTCCGTGGTCGCAGCAAACCGTACCCGGCCGTGCGACAGTATCCGGAGCCGGAATGGGCACTGGTTTCGCTGGTATTCCTGGGTTGCCGGAGCATGTTCAGCTCACGGGTAATGGGCAGGTGAATGTTCAGGGTCTGGACTGGCTTGGTGCTCGTTTGTATGACCCGTCGACTCGTGGGTTCTTGAGTACTGATCCGTTGGAGCCGACGACTGGGGCTGGTTGGGCTTCGAATCCTTATTCTTATGCGGGTAATGATCCGGTACATCAGATTGACCCGCTGGGTTTGTCACCGGTGAGCGCTGACGGGCTCAAGTCGTATAACGAAGGCAAGCAGAGTCAGAACATCTGGAACCAGGTGAAATCCGGTGCGGCTTCTGTGGGCAACGCGATCAGCGACAGCTTCTTGGGGGATGCCTGGCGTGGAACCGGTAACTGGATCAAGAAGCATCCCTACATCGCTGGAACAGCTATGGTAGTTGCTGGTGCGGCCCTCATGTTCACCGGTTTTGGCGGACCAGCCGGTGTAGTGCTAATTGGTGCTGCTTCAGGCGCACTTACTTCAGGAGGAGCATCGCTTATTTCTCAACAGGCCACGACCGGAAAAATTGACGGTAACAAAGTCTGGGCAGACGCGGGGATTGGAGCTGCAGGCGGTGCCATCGCCGGTGGACTTGCCGGAGGATTGGTTAAGGGAGCCAAAGCGTCAGTTAGTGCGGTGGGGAATGGGTCAACACGGATAGTGGATAAAGTTGGCCAGAGGTTGTTGAGCAGTGGCACGTCACGTTCTGCGCTTTCTGCCGGTGGGGGTGGTGCGACAAGCAATGTCTTGAGCACACTTTCTGACGGCGAAAAACACAGTTGGGGGGATTACGTTGCCTCTGCGGGACTCGGCTTCGGGTTCGGGGCCGGGGGATCAGTTGGAATTGGTAAATTCTCTTCGGCTATGGGCAACTCTGTTACCCGTCGTATTAATAGCTTGAAACCGGTTGTTCGAATGCCAACTCATCGAGCTGATCAGTTGTTGCCAGGGGGGCGGGTCCCACTAACGCGGAGCAATACCCATAGGGCAGACGAGCTGAGGTTTAATTGGGGCGGATTTGCCACGGAACAACTATTTGATCGCTTCACTTCCTCGGGCGTAGCGGTTCTCAACACTAGAATGAGTGGAGAAGATTCCGCCACTGGCGCCATGAACTCAGCACTGCAGGGCTTCGCTAATGGCTCCGCCGGAGCCGTAATTGGTCGCCACTAACAAATGAAGAGACTGAACCAATGCCGTCTAACTATTCACGAGCTTTAAAATTGTTTGCGTCCGCCGGCACGCGATTGCGCACCTTTTGGGCGGCAAAAGGCTGGGTTGTAGCGTTGATCGTGTTACCGTTCTTGGCGCTTTGGGTCGGTTTGATCATTATGGGTCCTTGGCTCAACACGGTAGATCGCCAGGAATGGAAGTGCGAGGTGGTTTCTGCCGAACCTAAAGTTGGTGGCGCAGGCCTGCGCGGGGGAGCTTTGAACGCTTCTGTGGAGGTTCAAACTAAGAACTGCGGAGAGATCATTCTTGAAGGTAGGGCCGTCGATTTTGATAACAAGGAAACTGTGGCTGCTTCCTTAGAGCCTGGTAGTGAGTGGATCTTTGAAATTGGATGGTTTGCCAGAAACTATTCGATGAAAATTGAGAGGGTTTCGCCAAGCACGCAGTATTATCACCGTGCTGGCTGATTAGGGCTGGTCACGGTGGCCTGTATGTTCGAAGTGCTGTTTTCCAGTGAGGCGTTAGCCGTAGCCGTAACCTATGAGTGAATGGAGATTGCGGATGCGATCACTGGCCTCGAAGGTCTCGCGAATGGCTGCTTCGTTCTATTCCTGGTGGGTTGGCGTGTGGCAAGCAAAAGGTGTCACCATCTCCTTTACCCTTTTTGCATTGATGGCGCTTTCTGGTGGCATGTCCGTTGCCAGCCAAGAGCTCACCACTGGTTCAGTTGACTTGAAGACGGCAGCAAAGGGCGCTCTTGTCGGTGCCCTCTCTGGTGGGCTGGGGTGCCGGCTCCGGGGCTTTCATTGCAACAAAAACGGCTGGAAAGACATTGAAACTAGGCGCTAGGGCGACTATAGGTGCCGGCAGTGGCGCCGCTGAAGGTGCAACATCTAGCACTGTGGAACAACTGGTTAAGAATGATGGCGACTTTAGTCTGAGTGAACTGGGCGGCACAACCCTTGCTGGTGCGCTGCCAGGTGGTATGACAGCGTATAAACCTAAATGATTAGGTAAAGACGTGACTAGAAATTTCACGGGCAAGCTATACCGATCGGGATACACGAAACAGGGCGAGACCCTGTTCCGAGCAGGAGACTCCAAAGGGTTTAGATACGGCGGGTACTGGTCCCATGACCGCCCGGTGGACGAGCTGACGATACGTCATAGCAAAGCAGTTCCGTATCATTGGCCGGGTGACAACGGAGAGCCACTGCCCCGTAATACTCTAGATATTGGTCTCGAAGGTCGCTGGGAGGCGGGAGCCGCAAAATATACCGGCTTGGTGGCGCCACAGAAGGATGCGAAGACAGGTGAACTATTTGAAGGCGGCGGTGGACAAGTACACATCCCTAGACTTTATGGACACCCTGAACGAAAAGAATGGCGCATCAATCAGAAAAAATTAGTCGAAATTAGCGAACCTTGGAACTTGGAATGAACTTAGATAAAAAGTCACATGAAGCCTTCGAGGTGGTTATTGATGTATTACTTGAGATCAATAAACCCGAGTGGTCGAGATCTTTGAAAGCATTAAAAAAGGGGATAGAAGGTACATCTGATTCTCTTGAGGTTCTGCGCCTAAAGAAGCAGGTGGGCGGACTTGTTCGCGCAGGATGGGGAGGTGTCGACGATATGTCCATTCCATACGACGAGGACAAGGATCAAGCTTTCTTCGCGTCAATTATAATTTTGAGAAAATTTGCTCGAACTAATTTAATGGCTCTTAAAAGTTAAGCGTGGCGCAGGATGCTCAGCACGGCCGTAGCCCCGCCGTATACAAGAGTATCCGCACCCGGTAATGATCATGATTCCGGTACCCTCGACCAATACGTTTCAGGTTCTTCGCCGTCAGATTCGCCGCCTCACTCCTAGCGTTGGTCAACCTCGTACGCACGAACACCAACAGTTCCCTTCGCCAAGCCGTGAGCGTGCGGAATAAGGACTTCGCTTCCACCATTTTCGTGGCCTTCACGGATTTCTCCACCACCGCCCACCGGGCCTGGAACTCATGGACATCCGTGGCATTCAACAACTGCCTGACGTGTTCTTTAATCCCGTAAATCACACCCAGTTCAGGATCGGATTCCAGGATCAACTTCAACCGTTCCACTTGCTTGATGGATAGGTTCTCCAGGTTGCAGGTCAATAATTTCCGATACTTATACGCCGGATCAGACACCCGGCCGCGACGGTCAAAGACTTCGTGGGACCTGCGTCGGCGCACCTGAGTAATCATCAGATTCGCACGCTGGATCACATGGAAATGATCCACGCTGATCTTCGCCCTCGGCAGATTCTCTCGCACCGCTTTACGAAACTCTGATGACATGTCGATAGCAACGTATTGGACGCGTTGACGCCAATACCTTGGCCTGGATTTCAACCACTTCTTCACTGCTGCGCCGCGGCGTCCGTCCACGATGTCCAGGATCTTGCCGGTATCCAGGTCCGTAAACACAATCGACCATGGCTCAATGCGAACGACTTTTCCCCTCCGACCTCGGGCGTAGCGGACTTTGCGGGCTCTTCACAAATGAGGGTGTAAAACCTTCCTAAATCCACCGGTCTCCAACAATGACCGTGCGACATAGTGCGTCAAATTTCGGAACCCCAAAGCGATACCCCGCAAATGCTCCAACCGCCCATTCAACGCCTCAGTAGGACCGTTCGAACAGCCAACATGGTCAAAATACGCCAGAATATCGCTCTTCCTACGCCGCAGAGTTCCACCGACCTTCTTCAACTCCGGCAAACCCTTGGGCACCTTCGTTCCTATCTCCTCAATCAACTGCCCCATAGCCCACCGACCGACTTCTGGTTTCGATTGCCGGTACGCATCAACCATCTTCTGATAAACACTCCACACCAGTTCAACCGGCTCATACTCAGGTTTCTTGAACAACGCTTCAACCTTGGCTTTCTGCTTCTCCGTAGCCAATGACAGCCCGGTAGTCAGGGTCCGCCGGCACTGATACAGCGGATCATCTTTGCGCCCTCGATGACCGTGCTGCACCCGTTGAACCCGCTGCCTTGTCTGGTCCAACGCGTCAGATCCGAGCTTGACCACATGAAAAGGATCCAAAACTTCCACGGCTTGAGGTAGCTCTTCAGCGGCAGCGGTTTTGAAGCCTGTGAAACCATCCATCGCGACCACTTCAATACCGTTTTTCCATGCTTCATCGCGTTCAGCAAGCCAGGTCTTAAACACGGCCTTGGAACGGCCGGGAATCATGTCTAATAAACGGGATGCTCCGGTGTCTTCCATGACGGGCGTGAGGTCCACGATGACCGTTACGTATTTATCCCCGTCGCGGGTATGACGCCACACGTGTTCGTCAACGCCAAGGACTTTGACCCCGTCAAAGCGGGTGGAATCATTGATCAGTAACCGTTCACCCTCGGCCAACACCGCGTCATTGGCCGTATTCCACGAAACGCCTAATCCTTCAGCAATCCGTGAGATTGAAAGGTGTTGGTTGACCAGGCCATAGAGCGCCCAACGCAAACCAGTTTTACTGATTTTCTGTCGTGGTGATACAGCTTGGGTGAGGTCTTCACGCCAGACATGGTGGCATTGCGTGCACCGGTACCTGCGGTGACGGATAGCTAGGGCGGTGGGCCGCCAGCTGAACGGTGCGTGCGCGATACGTCTGATGACGGTATCGCGTGGTATTCCTTGGGCTCCGCAGGATTGGCACCATGGGTTTGGGGTGGTGACTTCGCAGAGAATCTCAGCCCTGGCTGAGGTTATGTGTTGAGCGATAGCCGTTAGTCCTAGACTGTCGAGGCCGGTGAAAGTCGTCAGATCCGCTGGGGAATAGATAGAATGGTGCACAGTCGAGGTCTTTCAAGAATCGTTAGTGTGGTAACTTCCATTCTCGTGAAGGCCTCGACTTTTTATTGATTTATGACATGCCTGTGAGCTGTGGTGTTGGGTTTAGGTATCTACACTCTGAATTCGGAAGAGCCTCTTTCGTTGATCGAATATGGGGGAGCTATGGCTTCGACACAAAAATGGTTAGCGTCAATATCGACGGTGCTAGGTTCGTAATTGAACAAACGATAGAGCAGGATGACTGAGCAATGAACGACGAGGATGCGCCAACGACGAAGAAGAAGCTCCAGTTAAATGGACCTGAATCTGAGAGAAACGGAATCCTTGTATCCAGAATCATGCTGGCATCCGCGATTATATCTTCAATTATTGGTGTCGCAGGAATGATACTTATTCCGTTTGACACTGTGCTCGAAAATGTAGGTCGACAAGGCGCTAACATCGGCCCATATGCATTTATCTTATTACCGATTGGTGCATTTATGATCTATAAACAGTTAAGAAAAGGGGTTATAGAGAACAGAGCGAAAAATGACGATGCGAAGACTTCGATCGCAATGCTGAACACGGGAACAGTGTTTGCTTGCTTGTTCGCTTCGCCATTCGTTCTAGGTCAACTTGCTTTCTTGCATGGCTTTGCAGTTGTTGCGGGTCTTTGGTGATTCGTTTTTGCGAACCAAAAGTCACAAATTGAATCTCGTCTGATTTTGCCGGGAACGAATTCGACGTGGACCTGGAGAGCTGTCAATCATACAGGGCGATATACCTGATAATTATCTGAGTAATATGCTCGTGCTTCCACCTTTGAATCGTCTCAGGTTTGTGCCATTTTCTTTTCAAAGAATGGGTAGCAAGCCCACACAGTACACCTCTGAAGTTGAGATCCGCGCAGTGGCCAACGCCTTGGAATGCTTTGACCGGTATAAGTCCGTCTACGCAACCTACGCAGACATGGCACTAAAGCTGAACGTCGGCAAAGAAACCTTGTGGTGATGCGTCATTCCAATGCACTTTGCTAGACCAGCCATTTTCTGTTTGGCGGGTGGGACCGTTCAGCATTGGCCGCGACTGGGTATGTGCACCTCGTAGATACCAAGCTGAAGAGGGGCAGAATCAGGGGCTCTAATCCACTGGACGGAAAGTATTCAGAGTTGCCGAGCGGCCAAATTTCATTGAAGCATTCCTCGAGTACCAATCGGCTCCAAAGATCCATTCGCTGCCAGGGTCAAAGGACGCAGCGAGCTCTTCAGGCGTGGCAAAGCGTTGGGGCAGTCGCTCGATTAGGACCCTGCCACAGTTGGTGGTGTGCACGATAACGTAGTGGTCACTGCTGTATCGGGAAGTTCTGTGGGTACGGTCATCCGAGGCTGGCGAGGCGTACTCGACTTTGCACCTAATATCTTGACGGTCCAAATTATTGAGAAAAAGATTCCCTACTAGATCACCCATGACGAGTATCAAGCACACAACACCAAGGCATGCGCCAACTACCTTAATCCCATGGCCTTTTGCTTCCCAGAATTTGGTCCACCACTTGTGCAGCGATCTGAGCATTTCTAGGACTTTTGTCTTCATGCTTTGCGTTGGCCACCAAATCAATTTTGAGATTGCTACTGCCAGTAAGCCTATCGGTTGGTTTCCATATCATCTGTTGAAAGCCATCAAGGGCCAGTCTGGCTCGACAGACAGTCAACCGAAACATCAGGTCAAGTCTCATTCAGAAATATGAGGGCATTCTCATCCAGTTCTACTTTTGTCTTCATTCTGTTCACCTACAGTTCACCTAGAAGAGATCATCGCCTCACGCTTTTTGAAAGGGATAAGAATGTTGTCTTTCTGGACAGGACTAGCTTCAAACGTCATTGGTATTACCGTGCTGGTGTACTTCGTATACTTCCGCCGCCACTTCCGCCGAGACCTTGTTCTTGCGTACATCGCGTTGAGCATGGGCATCTTTGCGGTCACCTTGCTACTTTCAGGCAGCGGGGCAGGCATGGGACTAGGCCTAGGCCTCTTCGGCATCCTTTCAATCATTCGCCTGCGGTCTGACACCCTGACCCAGGAAGAAGTTGCTTACTACTTCATTTCGCTGGCTATCGGTTTGGTCAACGGACTACACCCAGACCCAGCCTGGCTTGCTCCGTCTGCCACCGCGGCTCTTGTACTGGTGATGTTTGTAGCTGATCACCCGAGCTTTGCCCCGCGCACCGAACGCCAAACCGTCACCTTAGAAAAGGCCTACCCGAAAAAGGCCGAACTACAGGCGGCGCTTGAGCAGCTATTAGATGCCAAGGTTTTGCGCACCGTAGTTATTGAGCTGGATATGGTTCGAGATCTGACCATCGTTGACGTCCGGTTCCGTACTAACGCTGGCGCCTTTGCGAAGACGGCGGACCATCCTGGAAATGCAGAGTCCTTCCCCGGAACTTACGAACTGGCCAAGGGGCAGACGCCGTCCTCGGCTTCCTCCGTACAGAACGGAGCCAAGCAGGAGACGTGGTCCTAATGACTGTGCTTGATAGTCGCAGCCACACAGCAAGGGCAACAACGGCCCGTGCTGCACTGGAAGAAGCCGTTGCCCACCGAGAACCAATCAGCTTGGACGAAGTGGTGTCCGAGGCTGCTTTGCAGACCCGTGTTGATAAGAAATTTTTACTCACCCCTGAGCAGTTCACCGCTTTGTCAGAGCATTTAGGTGAGAAGTTCAAGATCATGCAGATTGATGGTCTGCGTACCTTCCGGTACGACTCCGTGTATTTCGATACCGAGGACTTTGACCAGTATCGGGCTCACCGCCAAGGGCGGCGCAGGCGTTATAAGGTTCGTTCGCGAACCTACGCTGACACCGGACTGTCGATGTTTGAGATCAAGACCAAGGGCTTGCGCGGGGCAACGGTGAAACATCGGATCCAGCAGGATCTGGATCAGGCCGGAGCGCTGACCGAAGATAACCTGCAGTTCCTGGAATTCGTGCTGGAGAGCGAATACGGTCAGCAAGTCCCTGAACTGCAACCGGTGCTGGACAGTTCTTATACCCGGGCGACCTTCGTGAACCCGGTGGATTCTGAACGCCTGACCTGCGATGTCGAATTGGAATACGCCAATTCGGGTAGGAAGATCAACGGACCGGATTTGATCGTGGTTGAGACCAAATCTGCTGATGGACGTGGGGCTTCTGACCGTGCGCTTGCAGGGTTGGGCATTAGAGAAGTATCCATGTCCAAATACTGCATCGGCGTGGCTCTACTGAATCCGCATCTTCCGGCCAACCGGTGGAGCAGATTATTGCAGCAGAACTTTGTCCCGGACCCGACCCTTCGCTAGGCCGCGCACCGCGAGCTATTTTGAGGTGGCTAGCCGGTAGCCAAAACCTCGCACGGTTTCAAAGCGTGTTGAGCCGAGCTTATTGCGAAGGTACCGCACATATACATCAACCACGTTGGAACCGGGATCAAAATCGTAGCCCCAGACTCGGGAGAGCAGCTGCTCACGGCTGAGCACCTGACCAGGGTTGCGTAAAAAGGCCTCGGCCAGAGCAAATTCGCGAGCAGAAAGATCCACTTCCGTTGAGTTCACGGTGACCCGTCGGCGCAGCAGATCCATGTGCAGATTTTCATGGCTCAGTGAAGAGACTTCAGGAGCATTGTCTTCGGTCCGCAAGCGTAAGCGGACCCGGGCTAATAGCTCATCAAAGTGGAACGGCTTGGCCATATAGTCATCGGCACCATTTTGCAGTCCGGCTACGGTATCTTCGACACTTCCGCGCGCGGTCAGGATGATTACCGGGGTAGAGATCTGCGCTGCGCGCAGTCGTCGTAGGACCGAGAAGCCATCTTCATCTGGTAGGCCTAAATCCAAGATGATCAACTCGTGCTCACCATCGAGCGCTTGAGTGAATCCCTCGTGCCCGGTCTCAGCGATGGAAGAGGTCAGCCCAGCAGCCCGTAGTCCCTTGGCCACAAAAGAACTGATGCGCGGTTCATCTTCAACGATCAATATTTGGCTCATGATTCCTTATTTCCGGTCGACAGTGGCAAATCAATATAGAACGTGGAACCCTTGTTTGGCTCCGAACTTACCCAGACTCGTCCACCGTGAGTTTCGGCGATGGCTTGCACAATATTTAGCCCCAAACCGGATCCGGAAGAGCGGGCAGAATTCTGTCCACGTCCGAAGCGTTCAAAGATTCGTTCCAGATCATCGGGGTGAATGCCAAGGCCAGCATCGGAGACCCACCAACGCAAGGTAGTTTCACCCTGCCCGTTGCGCAGGATCTCGTTGCCTAACGCAATACGGCTATCGTCCTTGGAGAATTTCACTGCGTTAGCGCATAACTGCAGCATGGCCTGGGTCAGGCGTATCGGGTCCAGCCTGACCGTGGCCTCGGTGCGGTAGTCGATACGCCACTGGCGTTGGCCCAACCCACGAGCCTTATCCAGAATGTCATCAAGAAGCTTGCCCACCTGGACCGGCTCAATCTGCAGGAAGTCCGTACGGTTGGATTTGGCCAAGGTCACCAGATCATTGATCAGCAACGACATTCGGCCCAGCTCATCCATGGCAATATCGCGGCTCTGTTTTACATCCTGTGGGTCCGCAGGATCCATGAGCTCTAGATGTCCATTGATGATGGTCACCGGGGTGCGAAGCTCATGTCCCACATCGTCCAGTAGCTGGCGTTGGGCTTTGAGCGCACCTTCAAGACGGTCAAGCATTTCATTAACGGTGACGGTCAAGTCCGCAAATTCGTCATTGCCGGAGACCTCAATGCGCTGGGAAACATCGGTTTCGGAGATCTGCTGAGCGGTTGTTTGCAATCTTCGAATCGGCTCCAGCATCCGGCCCACAAGCAACCAAGCGGCTAAAGCAGCAACAAGTATGACCGAAGCACCCACGGCACTGTAGATCATGAAATTCCGGTCATTGGCAATGGCTTCGGCCGAGTAGTCGTAGGCCAAAACAAAAGAACCGTATTCGTGGTCCGCCGGCAAGCTGACCGGAACAACAACCGCACGATAGGTGGCGATATCCGTTTTTACCGTACCCAGCCGGATGTGGTTGCTTTCTTGTACCTGGAAGGCCCATTCCAGGAATTCGGGGTCATCTTCCAACCGGGTGCCCACGATATCCGGTGCCGTCCAGCGAACCTCTTTACCAACGAGGGAGACCATTCCCTGTTTAGGCGAGGGCAGGGTGCGCTGCATGGCGATATAGAGCAGGTCTTCGGCGTGCTCAAAACGTTTCATGGTTCGCGGGTCCACGCCGGTTTCGGTCAGGACACCGAATTCTTTGACTGACCGGGAGAGTGATTCATCCAGACGTTCATTAAGTTCGTGGCGTTGCACGGCGAAGCTCGCCGCTCCGGCGGCCACAAGCGCCAAGCCGACCAAGAGCAACATGCCGGTGAGCACACGAGCGCGAATGGACCATCGGCGTTCGGGCGCTTTAGTCATCGTCATCTACGTCGTCGGCCTCATCGTCATCATCATCAGACTCGTAATCGTCATCATCGTCGTCGTCATCGTAGTTTTGGTTGCCTGATGGAGGCAAAGGTGTGACGGTTTTTTTAGGCGGAGCGGGAGTCACAGGTTTTGGTTTGGGCTTTGGCGTCGCGGTGGGCTTGGGCGAAGGTTTCTTGGTAGAGCTACTTGGCTTGGGGGTAGGGCTAGGCGTTGGTGTTGGTTTGGCCGTTTTGGACTCTGCTGGAGTGGACGAGGGGGTTGGTCCTCGGGGTGCATCGGTGGTGGGGGACGGCGAATCTTCCTTGAAGATAAACCCTTCGCCTAGATCCTGATCGGAGGGGCCACCTAGTGCACGGCTGATTCCAAATGCTCCTAGACAGATGAGCGCTACAACAGCGATTGAAGCCACGACGCGGCGCAATGTTTCCTTTCCCATGCCACTCATTGTTCCGGACGCAAATGAGATCTAGATGAGAGATGCCACGCGACGACGCTGAGGGCAGGATTAGCGTAGATGCTCAAAGATGATCACTGTTTGGGTTGAAGAAAACGCTCTGTTTGATCCCAGATGCGTAGCGACAAAAGTACGCAGATCATCGATGCTCCGGGTGGCTACTCGAACCAGTAGATCGGGGGAGCCACCTAGGACAAAGACTTCTTTAACTTCAGGCAGTTCTTGCAGGGACTTCGCCGAAGAAAGCAGCCGGTCCCGGGCGGCTGGAGAAACGAGTACAGAGATCATCGCATTGACCGTGACACCAAGGAGTTTTTCGTTGATCGCTGCGTGGTATCCGGTGATGATGCCAGCGGAGGATAAGGCTTTGACCCGGCCCAAGCAGGTAGAAGGAGCCACACCAACCTTGGCAGCGAGAATGTTGTTGGCAATCCGGGCGTCTTTGCTCAGTTCCGAGAGGATCGCTAGGTCGGTGGCATCAACGCGAACAGGATTCGGAACGGCATCACCTTGCACCGTCCAGAGGGAATTATCCACGGGTATCTCATCTCATTCTTTATCAAAGTTCGAATTTGGTCGCATGATCTCGTGTTTGATTCTACGATGTCTACAGCGTAGAGAACTGAAATCTTAGGAGCACAATGCCTGCCGAGCTGACCCGCCAATCTTTAGCCCAGCTGGATGAGGCGGATCCCTTAACCGCTTTTGGGGATCGTTTCATCTTGCCTGAGGACACCATCTATCTGGATGGAAACTCGTTGGGTGCCCTTCCCAAGGGGGCATCAGAACGAGCAGCCCAAGTGGTCAGCGAAGAATGGGGCCAGGGGCTGATCCGTTCGTGGAATACTGCTGGCTGGTTCGATTTGCCACTCAAATTAGGCGACAAGCTAGGCAGCCTACTTGGTGCAAAGCCAAATGAAACTGCCATCACGGATACGACTACGTTGAACCTGTTTAAGGCGTTGGCCTCAGCCTTGCGCACGCAAAAAGCTGACGCTCCTGAGCGCCGGGTGATTCTGACCGAACGAGATAATTTCCCCACCGATATCTACATCGCCGAAGGTCTGGCTGACCTGGTCAACTCGCTGTCGCAGGAGACTGGTGTCGCTTATGAAGTGAAGCTGATTGATGACGAGGCTTCACTGCGTGCCGCATTGGACGATACCGTGGTAGTAGTAGCGCTGTCGCACGTCAATTACCGCACCGGTGCCATGTGGAACATGGATGAAATCACTGCGGCGGTTCATGCTGCTGGTTCGCTGGTTATCTGGGATCTGGCCCATGCCGCCGGTGCGGTACCGGTAGATCTGAACGCAGCAGACGCTGACTACGCGGTGGGTTGCACCTACAAATACCTCAATGGTGGACCAGGCTCACCGGCCTTCATCTGGGTTAATGCCCGCCACCATGAACGTTTCTGGCAGCCACTGTCGGGTTGGTGGTCCCACAACAGGCCGTTCGAAATGTCCCAAAGCTACACCCCTGCCAATGACATCCGCCGATTCATGTGCGGTACCCAGCCAATGACCTCACTGGCCATGGTTGAAGTAGGGCTCGATATTGCCATAGAAGCAGATATGGCTCAGCTGCGTGCCAAGTCGCTGGAGCTCGTGGACCTGTTCATCAACCTAGTTGAGACGCGATGCGCTGGCTACGGACTGGAACTGGTGACCCCACGAGAGCATGCCGCACGTGGTAGCCACGTGAGCTTCCGCCACGAACACGGTTATGAAATCATTGCGGCGCTCATCGACCAAGGAGTGATCGGGGACTACCGCGAGCCTGAGGTCCTGCGCTTTGGCATTACCCCGCTGTACCTAACGCGCACCAATATTTGGGATGCCGTGGAGAAACTGCGTGAAATTCTGCACACCGACTCGTGGCAGCGCGAAGAGTACGCCGTACGAAATGCCGTGACCTAACCGGGAAAGCGGTAGCCACTACTTTGGGGGCTCTAGACTCTGGCCAGCAATGGCCAGAGTACGCTTATACGCAGCACGGTATGTTCTGATGCCGTGCTGTTTGTATGAGATTTGAAGGAGCATTGTTGGGCAAGCAGCCGGTACGCGCCACTGACGTCGGGTCGGGGCTGAAAAAATCACTGACCCCTGCGCAGATGTCCATGATCGCCCTGGGCAGTGCCATTGGCACCGGACTTTTTGCTGGCAGCAAGTTGGCCATCATGATGGCTGGCCCGTCGGTAATCCTCAGCTACGTGATCGGTGGTGTGGTTGCCTTGCTGGTCATGGGTGCGCTCGCCGAAATGACGGTCAAGCAGCCGGTGGCTGGATCCTTCGGCGTTTACGCTGAACGCTATCTGGGTCGATTTGCCGGATACCTGACCAAATATTTGTATTGGTCTGCACTGATCTTTGCGGTAGGCACCGAGGTCAGCGCAGTAGGCGAGTATATGCAGTACTGGTTCCCACAGATTCCCGGACTGTGGTGGGTGGCCATTTTCTCCGCCGTTCTTTTGGCGGTGAACTTCTCCAGCGTGAAGATCTTCGGAACCACCGAATACTGGTTCTCGGCAATTAAAGTTTTTGCCGTCCTTGCCTTCATCATCATTGCCCTGTGGCTGGTCTTCCATAATTCTCAAGATCAGTTTGGGGTGCATAACTACAGCGCTGAAGGCGGATTCTTCGCCAACGGATTGTTTGGCACCTGGAGCGCGGTGATTGTTGCGATCTTCTCATATATGGGAATTGAAGCCATCTCGATTGCCGCAGCCGAGGCTCACAATCCAAAGATTGCGGTGCGCAAATCCTTCAAGGTTTCCTTTCTCAGGCTCTTGCTGTTCTACGTATTCACCATGGCTCTGATCCTGGCGGTGGCACCAACCAGCGAACTGATTTCCGGTGGTTCACCCTTTGTCACGGTGATGTCCCAAGTTGGTATTCCCTTTGCTGATTCCGTGCTGAATTTTGTGTTGATCATTGCTGCGCTGTCGGCCATGAACGCACAGCTTTATGCCGCCACACGGATGTTGCATTCTCTAGCTGACTCGGGCCACGCGCCACGCATGGCTTTTCGGACTAACCGTTCCGGGGCGCCGATTCATGCGGTGTGGATGTCTGCCGGCGGCATTGGAGTCGCAGCTATTGTTTATGCGCTGGTTCCGGATGGAGGATTTGGCATCATGCTGTCCTTGGCCACCTTTGGTGCCTTGGCCACGTGGTTCATGATTCTGATAACCCATGTGTCCTTCCGTCGCAGAGTGAAGAAGGAGCAGGTGGTTTTGGAGTACAAATTGCCTGGATATCCAACTGCGTCCATCTTGGGTGCTCTGTTATTGGCGGCGCTGCTGGCGACTTCCTTCTTTGTTCCTCAGTTCAAGTACACCTTGATCTTCGGCGTGCCATTTGTTGTGGTGATGTCAGTCTTGTACTGGGTGGTCTTTGCTAGAAAGCCAAAGCAGGACACCCTCTAGATTTCGGTAATTCGAACTTCCAACGCCAGCTGTGAGTTGAGTTGGATTGGGCGCTGCACCGAGTGTAACTACCGTTGAATAACGGAGCTGGCACTAAGATCGTAGGGTGCCCGCTAGTTGGTAGGCGCAACGATTCTTCAAGGAGCGATAGTGGCCAAGTTGTATTTCCGCTACGGAGCAATGAATTCTGGCAAGTCCACGAGTTTGCTTCAGGCTGCTTTCAACTATGAAGAACGTGGCCAGCGCATCCTGCTGGCCAAACCGGGTGTTGATACCAAGGGTGAGAACTCCATCGTTTCGCGACTGGGGATCAAGCGCATCACGGACTTCACCATTGGGCCAGAGGATAACGTCCGGGAGCAGTTCGCAGCCCAAAGTTCAGGGGACGACCCAGATGCATTGCTCACCCATGTAGATGCTCCACCCGTGGCCTGCCTTTTGGTGGATGAAGCGCAGTTCTTGTCGAGCGAGCAGGTTGATGACTTGTTGCGTATCGCGGTGCTGGATAACGTACCGGTCTTGGCTTACGGCATTCGCACTGACTTCCGCACCCATGCATTCCCTGGGTCGGCACGCTTGATGGAGCTTGCCCACTCTTTGGAAGAGCTGAAGACCATTTGCCGTTGTGGACGCAAGGCCATGTTTAACACCCGACGGGTCGGCGAAGCTGTGGTCTTTGACGGGGATCAGGTAGCCATTGATGGCGAAGACGTTTGGTACGAATCGCTGTGCGCCTCGTGCTACCTCGAAGCCTCCGGCGGGAAACTCAGCTAACACTCGATGCGATGGGCTTCTTGCAAACTATGTAAGTGAAGAAGCTCCCTTTTGCCGCAGCAGAGTCCGGGAGCCCGCAACATTTACAAAGCCAGAGGCCGGTGCCAGTTGCGTTTCTTCAGAATTCAGTATAAAGCTATTTTCCCAGCGGTCAGCTAATCAATCCCGCAACAGCCCGTTGCAGTCCCCAGTCGAACCCATCCGCTAATGGTGCATCAACGTCCAATTGCACGAGGTTCTGTCGGAAGGCAACAGACCCCAGGATGTGGTTGAGCAGTAATTGTTGTCCGTGGCGGGCCTGCTCGGTGGAAAGCCCTGAAGATTCCAAAAGGTCACGCAACTGCAATACTGGCGCCAATTCGGTGACTTGCATCGCGGTGGCAACTTCGATGACTTCAGGGCTGTCTTGTATCGGCAATAACGCGAGATAAAGGCGGCGCGAGAGTTGAAGAATCGCATCTGCAGGAGCGCTAAAATCTTCAGCATTAACCGAGAGCTGCGGGGTATTAAGCAGCTTGGCAGCCACCTGAGCTAGCAGTTCCTGCTTGTTCTTCACATGCCAGTAGAGAGCCCCAACTTGAACATCCAGCTCTTTGGCCAAACGACGCATCGACAAGTCAGCTAACCCGAATTGCTGCAGGATAGTGACTGCGGTGTCCACCACCGTATTTTGGGTCAATGCCATAATTCCAAGTCTAGCCTCCGGAACCCTTTGACTCTGGAGGTTAGCTGTTGATGAGCTCTGGAAGTATGCCGGAAACTTGCTCGTGCTGCGTAGCTAGGCGCTGAATCAACATGCGGAGCTGGGTGGAGGCAGTCTGCGGATGTTCCGGGTGCCATTGCACGGCGGTCACTGGCGCTGACTCATGAATGACGGCTTCAATAATGTCATCGGTGGACATGGCAGCGATTTGCAGACCTGTGCCCAATTCGTGAATGGCTTGATGGTGCGTGCACTTGTGGCTGGTCTTGGAAGATAGATCTTCCTGAAGCTCAGTGCTGATCGAGTCCAGGCGGGTATCAACAAATGGATCGCTGCCGGTGCTGCGGTGAGCATCTGCGTTCTCCAGATGTTGAATCAAAGTGCCACCCAAAGCAACGTTTAATAACTGCAACCCTCGGCAGATTCCCAACAGTGGGGTCTTGGTAGTGATGGCATGCTGGATAGCTGCGATCTGGTTCCGATCCGCTGCAAGCTCATGATAACCACCGCCCGGGTAAGCAGAGCTGCGACCATACAGCGAAGGTTCAACATCTTCACCACCCATGATGATCACGGCGTCAGAAGCATCAACAATCTGCAGCATCTGCTCGACGCTCAGATCATTACAGGGCACTAAGGACGCATTGTGTCCGGCATCGATGATCTGACCTACAGTGTTTTCGTTGAGCTCATCAAGTTCCGTTTGGAATTGCGGGTTGTGGGGACGAGACTCACGAATGTGCAGGACCGAAAAATTCAAAGGTGCCAAGACTAGCTCCAACTATTGCGTTTAGGGCCAATGAAGCTGGCCCGTAAAGGTTGATACAACCCACGCTACAAGTTGCGGATTTCGCAGTGGAATCAGAGGTGTTTCCTACGCGTTTCCACAAGTTCATCTATAGCGACTGACTAATAAAGCCACGTCGGAGCCTAATAATTGCCATTCAGAATATCTTTGACGTGGCCTGCGACCAAAAAGAAGTCAGTAGATGACCACGCTTTTACAAAGAATTCACACCCTTGATATTTGATCCGTGAAACGAAACATTGTGTTGCTTATTAGAAACGGATTCGAAAGCGAAGCGGAACCTGGCCTCGATAGTTTGAAGTTGCTCGCAAACACAAACTTCGAAAGGGGCGCCCATCATGGAAGCCGCTGACATGGCATGGCTCCTGGCGGCATTCGCCATGGTTCTGCTGATGTTCCCAGGACTGGCAATGCTTTACGGTGGCATGCTCAACGGACGCAATGTCCTGAACATGATGCTGATGGTGCTCAG
>CAACWO010000037.1_pt1 | contig 20468 bp, 27 predicted proteins | sample 2275661 | NCBI WGS metagenome assembly CAACWO01 (sample SAMEA5312466, study PRJEB27640) | indoor metagenome | biome: indoor environment; feature: uncontrolled; material: polymer concrete tiles wood | place: Germany | collected 2014-07-07 | reverse complement strand
CCCAGTCAAGGGCGCTACGCGTCGCTGCGCGATGGGCTAAATCCCACCCTGGACAGAGGGACAGAGCGTGTAGCGTAGCATTTATCAGAGGACGGGGAAGATCTGTCGGGGACGCCTCAGCGAGAGCACCACAACACCCATGAAACCCCCTGTCTCGTCGTGGCTTCTACTCTCGCATTCGTTACTCGCTAGACGCCGCGAGTGCCCGCGCCACACTACTTTTTCCCACGCCCAGTACCTCGGCTATCTGCACCAACGTCTTACCCTCCTGACGCAGCTTGACCGCCGTTTCAATACGCGCGTCGGTCATCACCGTAGGCCGACCACCGACCCGCCCCTGGCTGCGCGCATGCGCCAGCCCACGCATCGTATTCTCACGAATCGTAGACACCCTCAACTGCGCCATCACCGCCATGATGCCGACAATCGCTTCCCCCATCGGCGTGGACGTATCAACATCCAAAAACGGCTCAGACAAACTCTTTAACCGCACCCCACGCTGGCCTAAATCACGGATCGTCTCAATCGCCATGCGTTCAGTGCCCGCCACACGATCCAGGGCACGAATGATCAACGTATCCCCCGACCGCAAATGATCCAAGCACGCCACCCACTGCGGCCGCTCAGTGATCCGGCTGGACTCGCCCCGGTCAACATAAACACGCGTCGCACCAGCGGCGCGCAGCTCCGCTTCCTGCGACTGCGGGTTCTGCTCCCGAGTGCTCACCCTCGCGTAACCAATAACCTCGTTCAACGTTCCATCCCCTGATCTTTGCCGCGCGAAACACCACGCGGAGTATACGGCTTCGCCACGCCAACAGACGGCGAACCAGTTGGGCCTCGCCCCGGCGCATAAGCAATATTCGGATTCCTCACCCTGACACGCTCTGCACCGGCCTCGGAGCTAGCCGAGGCCGGGGCACGCTCAACTGCGATCTTCGTAAACACCGGTACCAAAGACTCAGGAAAAACCGGATAGCTCCCCAGATCCGGGGCACTCATCGCAGAGGCGTTATTCCACTCCAACGGCGACACCCGCGCATAATCCAACGTGAACGCCGACCGCTGTGCCACGTGCTCCATAAACACCTTAGAAGTGCGCCCGTTTCCTTCTCGGAACGGATGAGCCTGATTCAAATGAGCGAAAACATTCGCTGCTGCTTGCCCAAACTCCACCCGATCAAGCTTCGCCCACTCAGTGCCTTGCACCAACCGGGACACATCCCCCAAATAGCGATCAATCTGGTTCGATCCAACATCAGCAAAACCACCCGGTGAACCACCCTTAGACATGTTCACACGGCGGTACTCCCCCGCCCAATCAAACGCGTCCTGAAACAAATGCGCGTGGATCTGCTGCATGTGCGCAGCATCGAAAGTCTTATCTACCGACGCGACCCCCGCCATGAGCTCGAACTGTCGCGCCTGAACCGCCGCATACTCAAACCTGCGCAACTTATCAGGATCACGCAAACCCTCTTTGTTCCGCAGCGTGCCCTGATCCGGCGGCGGATACAGATACGACTCCCAAGAACTGAAACCAGCCATGACCTAGCCTTGCGGGTTCGCCATCGAACGTCGTAGGAACTCCGCCCGGTCAATCACACCCGTCACGAAATTCACCAGGTTAGCCACATCAGTTTGGTTTGGCTCCCAGCCCTCATGCCAAGATGCAGCCAATGACTGAACTACGGCATTGCGCTGCCCTGGTTCCAACCCGGCGAACAACTCCGGCCACCGACGCTCAACATCTAAAACACGATCCACAACAAGAATCCCCCTAATAGACACCTACTATCTATTTTACCCGTCTTCCCAAAAACGGTACATGGGTTATGGGAATTTCTTGATAGAACCACTCTTTCGGTCTGCCAGCTTCCAAGTATCGCGCGGGTCACTCAGAATCATTACATGAGCAAAATGAATCTCGAATGGGCCATAGAACAGATCAACCGATTCCTGCACCTTACCGATCAGGTTGGATACAACAATTCTGGTGGCGTGTTCATAGTAGGTACCCGCACGCGGGGTTCATCCACAGAGATCTCCGAGCAACAGCTTGTTCTCGAAATGGTCTTAGACCAGACAGTCCCAGGCTGGTCGCGCGAGCGACCAGCAAAGGACAGGGAATTTCAGTGGTTACGGGATCAGGCAGTGCGCGCGCGAGTACTTATTCAACGAGGCGAAGAACTCAGTAAACACCTGGGAACTGATGCACCAGACATGGATGCCTCAAATTTGCATCCTTGGGCCTGGGAACGAAGCAAATCTTTGTGGAATAGCGGGCACTACCACGAGGCTGTGATGGAGGCAGCTAAAACTATCAATCACGAAGCACAGAAGAAGCTTGGACGCATGGATCTTTCGGAGCGAAAGCTCTTCAACGACGCATTCAGCACCAACCCGGCCAAGCCAGGCGCGCCAAAACTTCGACTCGCCAAAAATGATGGCGGAGATACATATGCGAACCTGCACCAGGGCGCGCGTGCATTCGCCGAAGGGCTCTATGCGGGCATCCGCAACCCAGGCATGCACAAACCGCAGGAAAACCATGGCGGACAACAGCAACTAGCCCTCGAACAGCTCGCAGCATTCAGCCTGCTAGCGCGCTGGATAGACCAAGCAGAAGTGGAAACAGCTCCCGCCAATTAGCCGGCACTCAATGAGCGTTCCCATAAACGATAAAAACACTTTCTGGGAAGAATCTATTACGGGAAGCAGTTTCGGGAAAACAAAAACATTGAAAAACCGCTGTCAGTTTCCGAAGTCGTCAGCACTTCTGTCCATAGTCCACAGCACTGCCGCCCGTAAGAGGAACCCTCTACGGAACACCAGATACGATCGATTCTGGATAGCTCAGACGCTTGAACGTATTCCAAACGAAAGAGGTTAGGTTCCGGTCCATGAAAGATGACCAAGAGGTACTGAATTACCTCGCCCAGCTGAAGGCTCTGGTTGAGAAGGTCATCATGACCTTGCCGGAAGGTGTCAGTGGTCGAGTCTACGTTCGTAAACACTCTGTCGATTTAGATCTTCAAGGCCCACGGCTCGGAGTCTTCACACTGGTGCTGGGAGGCGAGGCACCGGAGCTTGTCTACGATGAGCAATATGTCGGATTCCGGACGATTCCCGAAGGGTTGGACGCGGTCATTGAATTTGCGGAAGAAACCATTGACGACGTTGCAACTTTTGTCCTCAGCTCACAACCTCTATTGGTGCATAAGAGCCCCATTTTTCGACGGTCTTATCTCTGCATACCGAGTAATCACGGACCGGAGTGGAAGCTCAAGAGATTCAGCTAAAGTATCGAGGGCTGGCGTCAGTGTCCAAAGCGGTCAGCACTTCTGCCAGAGGCCTCCGTGCTGTGCCACCCGTAAGCGGAACGCTCACTGGGAAAGGATTTCTCATCCTGCCGTCAAATCGTGGTGGCCAGGGAACTTTCGTGAACGCTTCCCCGGTATTCCACCCGTGGACCATCAGGAGCTATTGGTCATGGGTGCCAGTTGGAACGGCCTGAAGGGTTAGCCAACTGCCTGGGTCATGACACCGCGCTGCTGACCTCGCACAACTGCACCGGCCCCGTCAGATCGTCGAGTGCATGGTTGAGCTCATCGATCCGTTCCTGTGCGGCGGCTCGAAGCCTGGTGCCGACGACCGCCCAGTCCGTTGGGGACGGCTCCTGTGGCAAGCCGGTCAAGAGCTCCGAAATTTCCACCACCGACATCCCCACCCGTTGGGCCACTCGGATCACCTTGATCCGGCAGGCATCTTCTTCGCCAAAGCGGCGCTGGTTCCCTGAGGTTCGCTCACCGGTGATCAAGCCATGCTTGTCGTAAAACCGCACGGCCGAGGCATTGACCTTGCTGGCGTGGGCCAGGTCCGAAACCGTCATTGATTTTGTGGACATTGCGCCGTGAAACCTCCCGAATTGACTTCAACCTTTGTTCAAGTCTTAGCATTGCAGCATGACCGAACGCAACCAGGTTGAGACCAGCCACGAGCCCCGGAGCCCCCTAATTGGTGGGTCGGTGGCACTCATTGCAGCAAGCATGCTCACCGTCATGGCGGGCGCAACGATCTCCCCGGCGCTGCCCAAAATGGCCGAACACTTCTCAGGGGTCGAGAATGCAGGCTTCCTGGTCAAACTCGTCGTCACCATCACCGCCCTGTCGATAGCAATCTCCGCCCCGGTGCTGGGCTGGCTCAACGACAGGTTCAGCAGGGCCCTCGTGCTCAAGCTCTCCGTCATCCTCTACGCGATCGCCGGATCGGCGGGACTGTGGATTGATGACCTGGCGGTACTCATGGTGTCTCGCTCGATCCTCGGTGTCGCCGTGGCAGGTGCCATGACGGCCTCCACCGCATTGATTTCCGAATGGTTCACCGGTGAGCGGCGATCCAGGATGTTCGGCCTGCAGGCCGCAGCAAGTGGGCTCGGTGGAGCCGTGTTCCTGTCCCTAGGCGGTGCGCTGGCGGACATCAGCTGGAACGCGGCCTTCGCGGTCTACCTCTTATCGCTGCCGGTCGCCGTCCTCGTCGCCTGGAAAGTCACCGACCCGCCTTCCTTACCAACAAGCAAAACCGCCCACCAATCGCTACCGAGCCCCAAGGCCACGGGGCTCATTGCGGGAATTGTGGTCCTCGCGTTCGTGATCCAGATTGTCTTCTACGTCGTACCGACCCAACTGCCCTTCCTCCTCGGGACAATGGATGTCGATGCCTCGACTACGGGGTTGGTGATCGGCTGGATGGTCCTGGTTCAGGCCCTCGCCAGCCTGGGCTACCGCTGGGTGTCCCGGCTGGGATTCCGCAATGTCGCGTTGCTCAGCATGGTGCTGATGTCGGCCGGCATGGCAACGGTTGGCACCTCCGAATCCATCGCCCAGGTGGTGGCAGGCCTGAGCATTTCGGCGCTCGGCGTCGGGCTCGTCATGCCCAACCTCAATTCGTGGATCTCGGTCAGCACCTCGTCCGCGAATCGGGCCCAAGCGATTGGGGCGTTGATCTCTGCCATGTTCCTGGGGCAATTCGCTTCACCCCTCATCGCCGAGATGATCATTCGCGGCGGCGGCACCGCCCAGGCGTTCCTCGCCGCGGCGGTCCTCGCACTGGTGGCGGCAGGTGCGGTCTTCGCCATTTCTACCTCCAAAATCCGGCAATCCACCTCACGAAAGAAGGCCAAGGACTCATGACGCCCAAGGTCTCCCTCATCATTGATATCGCCTGCGCCTGGTCCTACATCGCATTCGAGCGCGTGGCCAGCGTGATCACCGACCAGGGCGGGGACCTGGACACCTACCCGCTCGGCTTCTTGCCGCACCAGCTCGACCCCTCCGCGACAACGACCGGTGAGCCGCTGCTGCGGGTGCTCCGCGAACGGTTTGGTCCGGGCGTGGATCAGGAGAACGAGCGTGTGAGGGCCATCGCGGCCATGGATGGGATCACCCTCGACTATGCCAGCGGTATCCACTCCAACACCTTCGATGCCCATCGGGCCATCTACGATGCAAGCCAAGCCGGGCGTGCGGTATCCATGGTCCGAGCGCTCTTCCGGGCCCACTTTTCCGAGGGAAAGAATATTGCCGACCCGGTATTCCTTGAAGCCACGGCACAGGGCCTTGGCGTCGAGCTGACCCGAGACGAGAGCACGTGGCATGTCCGTGAATCGCTCGACTTCGTCCGCGAAAAGAAGATCTCTGCGGTTCCCGTCCTGCTCGGGGAATCCGGGGCAACCCTGACGGGCATGCACAGCAAAAGAGCCCTGGCAGACCTACTCCACTGACAACCACCACACTTCAACAGCAAGGAAATCCCCATGAAAATTGGAATTATCGTAGGTAGCACCCGCCCGGGACGTCGATCCATTGTCGTCGCCGAATGGATAAAAAACATTGCAGACCAGCGCGAGGGCCACGAGTTCATCCTGCTGGATCTGCTTGACTACAACCTCCCCCACCTGGACGAAACGATTCCCGCAGCCATGGGAAAACCGTACGGACACGAGCACACTCGCGTGTGGTCCGAATCGGTCGCCTCCTGTGATGGGTTCATCATCGTCACCCCCGAATACAACCACTCGATTCCGGGGGTCCTGAAGGATGCCTTGGACTACCTGTTTGGCGAGTGGCACAACAAGGCCATTGGCTTCGTCGGCTACGGCCTGTTGGGTGGTGCCAGGGCGGTTGAGCACCTGCGGACCATCTCCGCAGAGTTGATGCTCGCCGATGTGCGGGCGCAAGTCGCATTGTCCCTCTACGCCGACTTCGTGGACATGGAGATCCTGGCTCCCGGCGATCACCATGTGGGCACCGCGAATCAGATGCTGGATCAGCTGTTGGGGTGGAGTGGGGCCTTGGCCCGGCTCCGGGAATCAACGGCGGATGCGTCGTCGTTCATCGAAGCCTAAAGGAGGCGGGGGAAGCCGACGTTGGGGAGGCAGGCGAAAAATCAGAGTCGTCATGTGGCAGATTCCGTATGAGGAACCTTTACCGGGCTTCCTACTTGCGGGTCATCCGTGCGGAGAACGGTGCCCGAAGGATCTTCGTCCACAGTGACCGACGGTGTGCAGCACCTGGAGAAGAGCCGAATTCGTTTTCTGCGCGATCCAGGCTTTCTTCGATAAGCGCGTCATGCATGGGCCGGAAGAATAGTGGCCAGGTAAGTTTTGCCGTTCCACTTGGCGACATGGAAAGCTCGTGCCGGAGCAGCGTTAATGTGTCTGTAAGGCTGGTGGCAGTGAAAGAGTGGTGCCCGTTAAAGCCCGATGGACTAGTGAACTGAAATTCGATCCGTCTGCCGGGCTCGTATGCAGTCACGAAATAGCGCACTGGCCCATGTCCTCCCGCTGCGCCCACACCAAGCGGTCCGTTCAGGCGCATTGCTGGCCACTCGCTTCGGGGCCATAGTCGATCGTTCTTACCCGCAAGCGAGTCGATGAGCGGCCCTACTTCGCTAGCGGGGGCTGCAATTTCGCGCTGATGAGTGTTGTAGACCATGTGGCAAGCGTATCTTTGATCGTCACCCAGGCAGGCTCAATTCAACCTCGGTGATTGGTGTCCCGCAAGCCGGTCCCCGAGAGGAACGCCCGTAAGAGGAACCCCCTGCGGGACAGTTGCGGAGTCCCCAACATGGATCGGTTACAAAACTTCCAAGCAGACATAGGGACGACTGCGCTGCAATTGTGATTCGCCACGAAAAGAGCTTTCGGGAGCACCCATCCTGGGACTCGATTTTGGCTATTGCAGTGAGAGCCAATCGGCAACGCGACCGTTGAACCAGTCTGGGCGTTCCAGAGGGATTCCGTGTCCACAGCCATCGACAATTTCAATCTCGCTGCCAGGCAGCGCTGTGTGAATGGCCGCAGCGGAGTCTCGCATCAAGGCACGTTCCCGTCGTCCGACCATCACGAGGGCTTGACCACGAAATCCTGACCACGCTGCCGGTAACTCGAACCGCATGTTGTCCCCGACGGCGGCAAGCAGCGTAGCTTTCGTAATGTGGGCACTTGTGTCGAGGTATTCTTCCATCAGCTCCGGGGGCACAAACAATTCCCGAGCCTGCATGCGGGCGAACCTGCGATTTCGCGCCAAGGGTGCGGCGGCCCCGAGTGCGCGAAGGGTAAGCCCGGTAAAAGGCATCGCTTTTGCTTGGGCACTGACAACCATCGCCCGATCTACGAGTTCGGGGTACTTAGACGCAAGTTCGATAGTGAGCTGTGCGCCCAAGGAAAATCCAATTACTACCGCGGGGGTCGAGTCTCCATGCGACAGCACCTGGCTGAGAGCGTCCACCGTGTCAGTGTGTGATCGGTACGGTTCATCGGCGCTCTGGCCATGGCCGGGAAGATCGGGCACGAGCACGTTGCACTTCGATTCGAGGCTCCTTCGAAGTGAATTCCACATCCACCCGGCCACTCCACCGCCGTGTAGAAGAAGCACTGGAGAGCCTTCTTCGGGGCCGAATCTACTTACATGCATGATGTTCATGCTCTCACGTAGGGCTGCGGTGCCATGCTCAGGGGCACGTTGAAGCGCCCGCAAACCGAACCGTTTATGGGAATGGTTGGTTTTTGAGGCCATAGTGTTTTTGACAGCAGTGTCTACCACCAGTACAGCGGATACGTCGTACGTCTGAAAGCGGAGCGGGACAGCCCGAACAGTACGAGCACGATAGCCGCGATTCCGGCGCAGGCGACAAAGGTGAGCTGACCGTCCACGGTCGTTGCTCCGATGACGGCAGTTGCAGCGGCTGGAGAATGCGACGTGCGCGTCAGCAGCATTGCTCCGAGCGCGAGACCTCCAGCGATAGCAGCTGCCCAGAGCGAGTGGCTAGCCAGTCCGACGGTGACGCCCACGATGGCCGAGATCACCTGACCGCCGATGACATTTCGAGGCTGAGATAATGGCAAAGACGGCGCGCCGGCGACGAGCGCCATGCTGGCAGCCATGGGTGGGATGAGCAGAAAGTGCCCAGTCAGGATGCCTAGTCCAACAAGGGTTACGAGAGCTACGGTCGAGGTGAGCGTAGCGAACAGTAGTGTGGTCATGGTCGGGCGCGCGGGGGCCTTGCTGCCCAAGATCTGGTTTATGTCCGATGCCACAGTTGCACTCCTTCTGGATGTGAGAACGAGCGTTCTCCGTTAGTTTGATAGCATAGAGAATGAACGTTCTCAGCGCAAATTCGAAGGATAGTGACCCGTCATGTCGTCTCGCCCCGAAGTCGATCAGCTGTTGGACGCAGCAGAGAAACTGTTCTACGAACGCGGATACCAATCCGTTGGGATGGATGCCCTTCGTTCCGCATCTGGCATGCCGTTGAAGCGCATCTATTCTCTGTTCAAAGGTAAGGACGCGATCGCGGTCGCTATGCTCGATCGACGCGACGACCGATGGCATGCCTTGCTCGCACGGCGAGTTGACCGCGAAACACAATCAGAGAGTCGGGTGCTGGCGATCTTCGATTGGCTGGCTAGCTGGCTTGCAGGCGAAGGGCACCGAGGTTGCGCATGGATCAACGCTTTCGGCGAGCTCGGCACGAGCTCGCCAGACGTCGCTGACGCAGTACGTCGACACAAGACACGGCTTCGAAAATATGTGAACGAGGTGGTAACGGAGGCAGGAGCGTCACTTTCAGTGGCCGATGGGGTCTTCCTCCTGATTGAGGGCTGCATGGTAACCGCAGGGATATCGGGTAACGCAGATGCCGCCGTACAGGCGAAAGGTGTAGCAGCTCGACTGCTGATCGCCTAGCTCCGGTTCGCCACCAACAGCCTTCTGGCCAACGGCCCCATTCGACGGGCCGAAAATTCCGCGGCGCGTGAGCATCGCTCCCTGTATCTGACGGCCTTCCATGCAATCGATGCCGGCCCCGCACAACTACTGGTAACTGCGGTCGATAAGACCGGAACCGTTCTCGCAACCATGCAGTTGACCGTCATTCCCGGTCTCGTACGGTCAGGCGCGACACGACTGATCGTGGATGCAGTCCGGGTACATGAGCGACTGCGTGGCAACGAACTCGGCTCGGAGATGATGAACAGGACTGTCGCTGAGGGCCGTCGCCGCAATGGTGCCCTGGTGTAGTTGACCAGCGACAAAGTTAGAGAAGATACGCATCGTTTCTATGAATATCTCGGCTTTACCCCGTCACGCACGAGATTCAAACTGGCCTTGTAAACGGTGAGCCCGAGAGGGGCCTCGGGGTATTGTCCAATCGACCAATGCCCTGAATTAGTGTTCCATATAGACGTGGCCGGAGAGTCCCGTAAGACGGTCGTTCACCGGTACAGGTGCAGACAACTTCGGACATTAATAAATTTGGCGAGTTTCAGCGATTGCCCTATTCCCATATGCCCCGCCCGAGAAAATGCCCGATGAAGGGTGGCTAAACGGTACACTCCGGAACATGACTGGAATGCTCATCGGGTACGCGCGCGTATCAACTAACGACCAAGACCTCACAGCCCAAAAGAACGCTCTCCTAGCTCTGGGCGTGCCCTCGGAAAAAACTTTCACCGACCAAGGTCTCACCGGCACGAATAGAGCACGACCAGGACTCAGCGAAGCATTGGCCGCCTGCCGCAATGGGGATACGCTGGTGGTCACTAAACTAGACCGATTGGCACGCTCATTACGCGACGCGAAAGACATTGTTGACGAGCTCACCCGCCGTGAGGTGAAGCTCAGCATCGGCGGATCTGTCCACGACCCCACCGATCCCGTAGGCAAGTTACTCTTCAATGTCTTAGCCATGGTTGCCGAATTTGAGGCAGACCTGATCCGTGCACGTACCCGCGAGGGCATGGCCGTTGCCAAAGCGAAGGGCAAACTGCGCGGCAAACAGCCCAAACTCTCCAAGAAACAAGAAGCCCATCTAGTGGAGCTACATTATGCGGGGAACCATACAACAGCAGAACTTGCTGAACTCTTCTCAGTGGCTAGATCTACCGTGTACCGTGCCATCAAGCGCGCGGGTGAGACAGTCAGTTAGGGCCGTATATTCCCTCTGTGCAGGTTAGTGCAGAGGACTATTGATCAAAACCCGGATCTGTGCAGTCGACTTCTGAAATTTTTATGTCCATAGTCGACCGCACAAGCCCGTAATTTCACCGGTTCATGTGCAGCCGACTTCGGAATCTGACAGCTTCCTAGTTCTTGATTACCTGGTCAAAAACGACCGTTACTGATCGTTCAGTCACCGCTCACATAAATGCTATAGGGTCCGTTTTCGTTTTCACCCTGGATAACCTTGCTGATTCTGCGCTGAAATATCCAGTACCAAGTTCCCAGCGAAAGTGCCCCTAATAGGCAGAAGATTCCGACCACCACAGCTCTGGTATCAAGTCCAAAGTTGAGCCGTAAATACGCAGACTGAACTTTATGCGGGTCATGAACGCGGCAGGCGCAACCGAAGTTAAACACCTCTTACCAACTAGCCTCATTCCACTAGGCTATTGAGCCTCGGTCCGCTTACTCTGATTCAATCTGTCTAGTCTCATAGGACGATTCCCTTCAACGAAGCCTACTAGTGCCCTTCAAATGATTGTCGTCGGCGCCACCGACATTTTGAAAAGGTCAGTTTGGGAATCAGCCGATGGGCATGAGATCTCACTAAAGACTTCTTGCAGCTTCACACATTGAAAAAAATAAAAAACCTCGCAAAAATTGCCGCTTCCATGTAAGAATAAGATTCCTGCCGTTAAATTTTCGGCAAGTAGTTCTACAAAATCTAGGATTGGTTCTACACATGAAGATGAAACCGCTTCCAGCTGTCTCCTTGTGCGCGTTTGCACTAGTGGCATCACTTTCGGTGGTACCTGCAAACGCTGCTTCGCCCTCCATGACACAGCCAAAAGAAACGGCACTCATAGGGTACGATGTTGGAAAAGAAATTTTTCCGCCAGCACCAGAAGTAAAACTATCCAAATCGAAAGCTCTTGCTTTAGGCGATTCTGACCTAGCAATTAAGTCCCCTCAGCTTCTAACCCTCGATGAGACAGGGACTCTCTCTAAAAAAGCCCAGCGGTCCCTCGAAATGGCAGCCCCAGCGGTCGATGAAATCAATAAGGGATTTGCGCTGGTTCAAAAAAGTGCCAAATCGCCCGCAGCTAGCCTTGTAATCGACACTGCAACTGATTCTGATCTTGTTCTTCAGAGCAACGATGCAATTTTCATCCAAGGTACCGATGAACGTCAGCAGTATGGCGTCATCGAAGAACCTGTGGGCATCGATGCCACAGGTAAAGAAGTAGAACTGTCGACTACCGTATCCGGCAGCAAGATTTCATACGCAGTAGCAGAACCGCAAAACGCCGTCTTTCCCGTCGCTACAGCAGCAGCATGGAGCTATACGGTCGCATACACATGGAAGGACGTGGGATGGCCTGCCTACGTTTCGTTTAAGAAAGCTGCAGCTGCACTCAAAAAATGCTTCAACTGCAGCTTCCCCTTGAGCGGTGCGCCAAAAGCGTTTCCTGTCAAGGGACAAAAGATTAACCTCAGCATCATGGGAGTTAAGGCGCCTGTCCAGGTGACTAAGGCATCGAAGTCACCCGTCACATGGACATTCAAGACATTACCAGGACATTTTGATGGTGCCGGATCAACGATTCAGTTCAACCTCTTTAGCGGACGCAACAATGAGTTCGCCCTCGGAGTGACCGCCAAAGTGACAACTTCCAAAGTTCCTCAGTGGTTGAACAAAAAAGCTTCACAGAAAACTTGGAGAACTTTTGCCTACCGGATAGCGCGAGAGGCGAACAAGTAGCTCCGGAACTACTTGGAAGCGCGTATATAACTCCTCACAAGGTGGCGGAACTGCAAAGTCAGGCTCGCCACCTTGCGTTTTAATAAAAATTCGCTGCCGAATGACCATGATTCGCGATCGGTCGAGTAGATTATTCTTGACTCCTACTTCAGAGCAAAGTCGAATTACCATGACATCGATGTGTACACAGATCCCTAGCGGAGGATGCAATGCGAGAAACTGAATTGAAAATTTCCAGAGTTTTAATAATCTCTTTAGTGTTCTCGATTATAATACCGTTTACGATTGCCACGTCTTCACTTTTAGACGCAGGAGAAACTTCGATTTCTCAGGCATTCTTACGTTACGCGTTTTTTTATGCCCCGATTTCAATCATTAGTTCCATTTTTGCGACCGTTGTTTCAGTAACAGTATTTATTTACATGATAAATCGTCGAAGCAATTTCATAAGCATAATTTGCTCCTTTATGTCCGTGTCTATAGTCGGTCTGATCGCAGCAGCTTTAGTTGGTCAATTTCAAGAGTTGGATATTTTAAGTTTTGTCATCTTTGGAACCTGCTTAGGAGCCTTGGTTGGTCCTATTGGTGCTTCAGTTCGCGAACCAGCTGTCCTTTTAACCTGATATCTTTCTTTGCGCTCATGGTCCCTGGGTTCTTTACTCTTTAAAGCCGCTTGCTACCTGCTAGAGGCAGCGAGCACCCCAAGATCGCATGTCGTTTGGTAACTCAGGAACGAAACTTTTTGGGGGGTGTGCGGGCGGTCGATTGGTTCCTGCTGTCCACGTGTGTGCAGAAAAAGCAGCGGAGCGGGAGAGCTTTTGCTGTGCATGGGTGAGCAAGAGGCTTAGGAAGGTTCCGGTGCTGTTTTCTCTGCCGACGGTAGCGTTTCCATCCAACGGGTGCTGTCGATGGCCACTTGTAGAGCGCTAATCGCTTGCTTGACGGCCAGGAGGGGTTCTCGGTGGTCTTTGTTCCAGCTGTCTGTGCTCTTGGTGATGCGGCCGGCGCTAGCAAAGGCTTCTAGTTCGGTGGAGAGGTCGATTAGATCTTGGTAAATATCTGACACGTTGCGGGTCATGGATGCTAGTCCTTTTCAGTAGTATCCGGAGGTAGGTTATCGAAGCTGACCGACAGGTTGGGTAGCCAGGTTCCGTAGGTCTCGCCTTTTTCGTCTTCCCAGATCACGTGCACCAGGTGCGGGGTGCGCGCTGTAGCGCGCGCCTGGATCTTTGGCGTACCGATGTTTGTGTATATCGATGCGGTGACGTCTTGGTGGGGCTGAATTGGCTCGCCGGTGAAATCTCCGGGCAGCATTCGCATGACGCGATGTGGTTTGCCCTGGTAAGTGAAGACGTCCCAAGGATTTGGCACCGGAGGTGAGGTTTGAACGCGGCGGCCGGGGGAGCTTGCGGCGGAGGCCGCCGCGTCCGTTTTCTGTAGCCGGCCGTCGTTGTTGTGGTGCTGGTAGCACGTTTCCCAGATACTTGTTTCGTTCATGGTGTTTATTGTCCTTGGGTTAGTGGTGGGTGTGGGTAGATGGGGGAAGATTTTCTCTTCCCCCACCTACCCTGTTTAGTTGTTTTCTACTCTGGCTTGTTCAGTGCGGTTTCGGTCATCTTTCCGCTGGCGATGACTCGCATGAACAGGGTTCCTAGCTCGTGGTTTGGTTCCAGCTCGATTACTTCGGTGAGCATGGCCATCGCCTCGGTGCTGTTGCCTCGTGTCCAGTGCGCCCATGCTACGGCGCAGAGGATGTTGGCTCGTGCTGTACCGGCGATGCGTGCCAAAGATTCGAACAGCATTGCGTGGCCATCCTCGAGGATCTTTCGATCTTCGACGATTCGGTTGCCTAGCAGATAGTCTGCGACGCTTTTGGTGTCGGTGGCGGTTCCGGCCAGTGCGAGGACTGCCATATCTCGCCCTAGCTTCACGCTGAACGTTCCGGCCAGCCATCCGGCCACTTCCGTGGTCACTTCCCCAGCTTCGTTGTAGATCGCGATTTGAGTGGCCATCTCGTGGCCAATCTTTGGTGCGATTTCTTCGATGCTGTCACCCATGCTGAACATTGCAGTTTCTTGGACTTCTGCGATGGCCTGCACTTCGGTGCTGGTTTCTTCGCAGTGCTCGATGTCCTTGGCACGCAGTGGGTTTTTGCCGTGCAGTCGGTCGTCTAGGGTGACGGCTTCGGCTTCAATTTCCTCGTAGGCTACTGCGTCGGTTCCGTCGCCGTTGAAGTCCATGATCTGACCGTTGGCCACAAGTACGGTGTGTCGAACCGGAGTGCCGATCTGCATCATGAGCGTGTCCAGTTCGCCGTACATCCGGCCTTTGAGTTCCTCTCGGTCGTCGTAGGCTACCAGTACGGTTGAGTCGATGGCTTGATCGATGACGATCTGCCCGATGATGCCGTGGATTGAGTTGATCCACTGGGTTACATGTCCACCATGTGCGAGGTCTACTCGCAATGTGGCGACGACGACCTGCCTTTTGCAGAGCAGGATGGCCACGGAGTTCTGTGGTTCGAACTTGAGGCTGGTGCGGACGAAAGCTACGATGCTGACGTTGCTTGAGATGCTAGTCATGGTGACTGCCTTTCCTTGGTTTTCAACCGGGGCCCGAACTAGTCTTTCCAGCGTGGGTTCCTATCCCCTGTTGATACTTCAATTCTACCAGTTTGCTATCTTGCTAGCAAGCTAGTTTGCTGTTTTTCTTTCATCTTTATTGCTATCTTTCGAGCATGATAGAAAAATTGCTTGACAGGTCAACGTAACTTTTACGCGTAATTGCATGGGTTCCCCTTGTTCCGATACATGCCAAAATGCATGTCTGAAAGGTCTGTCAGGGGTGGGCTTGAGCCCATCGCGTAGCGACGCGCAGCGCCCTTGACTGGGCTTTCAGACGTGCAACAATCGGGCATCGGGGCAAGAGATACCCCTTTTAGAGGATGTCGATTTTATCGGGGCGGAAACCTGACCAGTGGCCTTGATCCGTGACCACTACCGGGGCTTGGGTGTAGCCCAGCGAGCGAACATATTCGAGCGCTTCGGCATCTTGGCTGATGTCGATTTTTTCGTACTTGATGCCCTTTTTGTCTAGTGCCCTGTAGGTGGCGTTGCACTGCACGCAAGAGGGCTTGCTGTAGACGGTGGCGGTGGTTTTCATGGCTTCCTCCTGCGGGGTTATTCCTGGGCTTCTAGAGTGGTGATTTCTTTGGGGCTGAGCTTGTGGGCGAAACTGCATTGCCCGAACTCTGTTGCTGCTGCGGTGGCTTCTTCTTCGGAGTTGCAGAAACCGAGGATCTGGGTCACTGAGCAATTGAGTACGGCATACGGGGCAACGGTAGCCATTGGTGGCCTGCTTTCAGTGAGGTGGGTTGCCCCGCCTTTCGGCGGGGCTATCGGCTAGTCGTTGGGAAGTCCTCGATATTGCGCGGGTAGTTTCTCGAATTTCTCGGGAACCCCTTTAGGACCATCGCTCTGGCCTGTTTTCCAGAAGAAATGGGCGTCGCGGTCGATGGCTTCCTTGCACGCGTCCAGGGTGTCGAAATACTTGGTGGTGGTGTCGCCCTCGACGTAGAGGCCATAGCCGAAGTGGCGTTTTCCGTTGGCATCTTTGGTTTGTCGGGCGAATCCGATGATGTACGGCCATGCACCGAAGTCGTAGCCTTCGCCTCCCCACTGTGCGATGACTGTCCATCCGGCACTCTTAGCCGTGTCCATGTAGTCGTACCCGTCTCCTGCGCGATCATCGAGCGGTAGCTGTGGGCCAGCGAATACGTTGCTAGTCATGGTGACTGCCTTTCCTTGGTTTTCAACCGGGGCCCAAACTGGTCTTTCCAGCGTGGGTTCCTATCCCCTGTTGATACTTCAATTCTACCAGTTTGCTATCTTGCTAGCAAGCTAGTTTGCTGTTTTTCTTTCATCTTTTTTGCTATCTTTCGAGCATGATAGAAAAATTGCTTGACAGGTCAACGTAACTTTTACGCGTAATTTCATGGGTTCCCCTTGTTCCGATACATGCCAAAATGCACGTCTGAAAGGTCTGTCAGGGGTGGGCTTTAGCCCATCGCGTAGCGACGCGCAGCGCCCTTGACTGGGCTTTCAGACGTGCAACAATCGGGCATCGGGGCAAGGGAATCTGATACCCAGTAGTGGGCGTTAAAAGGTGAACCCGACCGCATAGGAAGGCGGTCGGGTTCGGTTTACTTCCAAGGAAAGGAAGTGAATCTATTCTCTCACGGGTGGCCTAGGCGTGCTTCTCCAAGAATTCTTGAAGGGCTTGTGCCACAAGTACCTGCTGCTTGATGTCGTTAGCGGCCGCGTAAAGCTTGATCTGAGTGTGCAGCTCTTTGGGAATCCGGACGTTGAGCGGCTTCATGTCTTGCTCGGTAGTTTCGGGGTTTCTGAAACTCTCGCTCACCGAAGCCGTTTTGTCTGGTGCGGCTTTTGTAGTTGGTTTCATTTTGTCTTTAAGGGTGCTCATGACAGTGCCTCCATTAGTTCCTTGGCCACTTCTTCATAGCCCATGAGGTCGGTAGGAATTTCGCCTGGGATGGTCTTGAATGCTTGGCGGTGCTTGATACGAGTGTTAAACAGGGCCAGTTCGCTATCTCCCAGGAATTCTAAGCTGTCCCGGAGCGCGACGGTTTGTTCGTTGACCTTTGTGAAAAGGGCAATGCGTGCTTTGTCTGACGGTAGATTCGCGTTCGTGGCGACGAGGCGCTTTAGATCCATGACGGCAGGTTCTGTCGGCATGATGACCACATCAGCGGCCTTAATGGCTGCATCGATAGTGGTTGGATCTCCTGGGGGAGTGTCTATGATGACGAAATCGGTGGTGCTTTTCCCCTCAAGGCGTTTCAGCTTAGCGATGTTCACGATTTTGACAGGGAACGGCAGTGGGGAGCCTGATTCCTGAGCATCTTCGGCCCATTCGGTCGCAGAGCCTTGCATGTCGGTGTCCCATAGTTCCACGGTGTACCCCAGAACGATCAGGGCGCAAGCGAGGTAGATTGCGCTGGTTGTTTTCCCGACGCCGCCTTTGGTCTGAACAAGCGCAATAGTGGTAGCCATGTCTGCTCCTAATCTTTTACGCACAAGTTGTTGTGCCCACAAACTTACAAACTCGCAAACTTGGTTGCAAGTTTGCTTGCAAGTAAGTTTTCTATCTTGATTACAACCATACTAGTTAGCTAGCAAACTTGCAAGCTATTTCAAAAGTAAAATAGCGAACTGTTTTGCTTACGTACTCTATGTTTAGGGGTCTGAGGAAGATCGGTACGGAAATTCACGCTAACGACATTCCAGCGTGGATGGTGAAATTTTGTGGACCTAGGAAGCTGCCTCGCCAAGACCATCCTGGCGAGGCGTTTTCATGGCCGGTTCGTCGTCAAACTCGGTGGCGGTCAACAACCGGAAGATTGCGAGGGGCGTCAACCCTGAGTAGTGATCCAGTGTTGTGCTCCACTCTCTGCGATGCGCCGGTACATGCCCAGGTCCCGGGCCACCTGGGCGGCCGGCTGACCGGCGCCGATCAGGCGTCGGGCGCTATCGATCTGGCTGTTGGTGAACCGTTCCCGCTTGATTTCCAGCTCCATCTGGGCCAGTGCCGCCATGACGGTGAAGACCAACGAACCCATCGGAGTGCCGGTGTCCACGTCGCCACCTCCCAAGTTCAGCACCCGCAGCCCGATTCCGCGCTCCCGAAAATCCTTGGCAAGATCCAGCAGATTGGCGGTGGATCGCCCCAACCGGTCCGGGGGGATCACCAGGGCGTCGCCCTCCTGCAGGGCTTCTAGGGCCTTGTCGAATCCGGGCCGACTGGCCTTGGCGCCGCTTACCCTCTGGTCCGTTTACAGGTCATCGCGGCGTACCCCGGCACCGAGCAGGTCGGCGATCTGCCGGTCAGTCTCCTGTGAACGGGTCGATACCCAGGCGTACCCGATCACCTTGTCCATTGTCGTCTCCAAAGTGTCCCGCAACAGTGGTTGCCTACCGCAACTACAAACCGTACTTATGGGACATGGTAGCAAGACAGCGATATCCTTGAGTCGTCAAGGATCCGAAGGTGTCTTGACCGGATGTCTTGCATCCATCGGGTTGCAAGACGTCGCTTCTATGGCGGCACGGGTCAGGTCTTAGTTGGCCAAAGCGGTTCTCCCAAAGACTTGACCAGAAGAATACCAGCACGACCGTTGAAGATGTCTTCATATGATTCCCTGCGCTCATCCATCCAATCGCGGTAGTTTTCGACGGACATATGCAGTTCAGTAGGAATCAAGCCCTTCTCGGGAACTGATTTTCTGCCATCCCAGGCGCGCAGCAGTTCCGATTGGTCCTTGAGGCACTCTATGTAAGGCTGTAGTACCCGCTTCATTGCGTGTCGGTGTATAGCCTTATCTGGCGTTTCATTGAGGCGATTTGCGCCTATGAGGCAAGCCGCCCAGCAAGAAGTGATGTCCTGAATGAGTTTGTCGAGTTCAGTAAGTTCCGCAGGTGCAAGCAACAGGAGTGCATCTTCTCGAGCGCGCTTCAGAACCTCTCGGTCTGGCCACGCATCATTTGCCCAAAACGGATCCTTGGCAGGCAGCTCAAAATGCTCAAGCGCCTTGGTGATTGATGTTCCTAGTGTTAGAGAGGCATCTTCTAGGCGGTCGGCATTGCGGAGGACAAGATCATTCTTTAGTTGATAGCGAAGAAAGAAAAAGCCAAATGCTACCCCGAGTAGGGTGGCGAATAAAGGAAGGCCAGTGTTGGCCATCCACTGGGGGGTCGCAATAGTCGACCAGACTTCATTCAGCCAGATTTGAAAGTTGGGCATTCCAGTATTATTGCAAGCGCTGTGCGCCCATATGATGATCAACACCACAACTGGTTCTGGATATCGGACACTGGATCACTACTCAGGGTTGACGCCCCTCGCAATCTTCCGGTTGTTGACCGCCACCGAGTTTGACGACGAACCGGCCATGAAAACGCCTCGCCAGGATGGTCTTGGCGAGGCAGCTTCCTAGGTCCACAAAATTTCACCATCCACGCTGGAATGTCGTTAGCGTGAATTTCCGTACCGATCTTCCTCAGACCCCATGATGCGCATCAAGCAGGCTACAGCCATGGACACTGCTGCTAGTGCGATTCCGAAAAGTACTGTGAGCGATCCTGAGATGATCACGCCGAGGATCATCAGGACGGGGATCAGCGGTGCTGCGAAAAAGAGGGGGCGTTGCTCGCGCATTTTTAGGGCGGCTTCGTCTGCTGCGTAGGGTGTCATTGCTTCTCCTTCGGGCATATGGCAAGTCTAGATATATCGTCGGACAGTTTGGGCTTCCCTGTTTTCTGGTCAGTGGTGCCTGGTCAGAGATCCGTGCACAACCCAAGATCGCATCAGGTGAGAGAACTCAGGTATCGCAACTTTTGGGCTGTGTGCGGGTGGTCGATTGGTTCCTGCTGTCCATCATGTGTGCGAAAAAAGCAGCGGAGCGGGAGGGCTTTTTTCGTGCCCATGTGGGCAGGAGGCTAGGAACATGCCCCGGTTCGGCGTGCAGCAGCTAGGGCGGCTCGTGCGGCTGCGGCACCTCGGGAAGCGGTGGTGCGCAGTTGTGGGCGCTGCGCAGCCTGCTGGGCGTGGCGTTCTACCACAGCCCGCGCGGCGGCGCGGGCTTGACGGCTGGCTGCTGTGGCTCGTTGGGATCTGCTGAGCATGATTTCTCCGGTGGGGGTGCGCCATTGGTTCATGCGGTGCAGGATCGTTGCGCGCAGGATGCGGCAGTAGTCGATGTAGGACTGGGTTTCATGGTTGTGCTGGGGGAGTGCTCCCCAGGCTTCTTTGCCGTGCAGGCCTGGTGTGGTGCGCCATTCGAGGGCGTGCTGGATGTCTGAGATTGTCCATCCGGTGGAGAAGAAGGGTTTGAACATGTTAAGCACGTTTTTCTTGGAAAAACGGGCAAAATCTGGCATCCGACGCAAGATTTCAGCGGCAGCCGATAGTCCCTGTCCTCTAGAGCTGATCGTTCTGTGAGCTGGCCACAGTTCGACTGGTCGATCGTCGCTGTGGTGAGTTTGCACGGCGGAGCCGTGCCCAAAAAGTTTTTCAGTGCCGCGTAGCGGCTCATTGTGAGTGTTTTTCTCGCGCGTGCGCGTGTAGGAACTTACTTCGTAAGTGGTTAACCCCCCTACGGGGAGGGGTTCTAAGTTATTTCCACAGGC